>Ga0210402_10000087_pt1 | contig 100522 bp, 90 predicted proteins | sample IncBWC7MmetaG_FD_161055 | JGI IMG/M metagenome (GOLD analysis project Ga0210402, IMG submission 161055) | Forest soil microbial communities from Barre Woods Harvard Forest LTER site, Petersham, Massachusetts, United States - Inc-BW-C-7-M | ecosystem: Environmental > Terrestrial > Soil >...
GGGTGATGAGAGCCCCGCCATAACTGTGGCCCACGAGAACCACCGGCCCGCCCATGGCGTCGATGGCGGCCTTCGTGTACTTTTGGTCGTCGGCGTACGAAGTCTCGGGGGGTTGCGCCACTGACACCTTGTACCCATCATTCTTGAGGGTGTTAGCGACGGCTTCCCAGCCGGAGCCGTCGGCGAATGCTCCATGCACCAAAACCACGTTTTTAACATGCTGATTCATGACAATTCTCCTTTTTTCCTTTCATTTCTTCTTATGACGCATTTGCGTTTGTTAGCCGATCCTCGTTTCGTGTGACATAAGCCCTTACCACGATTCTGGATGCTCTTTCGGCCGGCCTCGCTCCTGCAGCATCCATTCCCTGATGTAAGGCGGACAGTGCAGGATCGACACGCCCGCCGACTCACACGTGTTGAGAAAACGAACGCCTTCCCGATCGATAAGGTCCAATTCCTCCAAATCCAAAACGATTGGTGATCCGCAGCGCTCGATTTCGGTTTTGACTTGATCCAGGAGCCCAACTCGAAGTTCCCCGCTGAGCCGAATCCCCCCTTGGACCCGTTCAATCCGCAGCGTCATTTTCCACTGGCTCCGGAAGACAGTGACGCCAGTGCAAGTCGCAGACCATCTGCAATAGACTGTTGCAGTTGGACTTAGGCTGGCACATCGGTCCTGATTTTTCAGGAATTCATTTTTGATCAGGAAAATACGGCCGGGCTTATAATCGCCCCGATGGCTTCTGCGCCACGCCCGCGATCCCAAGAGACGTTCCAGAGAGCGCTGGACGAACTAAAGAACTCGGAAAAAAAACTTCGGCAGGTGATCGACACGATCCCTACGCTGGCCTGGTGCAACCTGCCGGATGGTTCGAACGAGTTCCTTAACAAGCGCTGGCATGAGTACACCGGCCTGTCTCCAGAAGAGTCGCACGGTTGGGGTTGGCAAACTGCGATCCATACCGACGATCGAGCGCCATTGACGGAGAAATGGCGTGGACTCCTGGTCACCGGTGAACCCGGCGAAATGGAAGCGCGTCTCCGTCGCCATGACGGAGTGTTTCGCTGGTTTCTCATGAGGGTGGAGCCGCTACGAGACGAAACTGGGAAGATTGTCAGGTGGTGCGGAGCATGCGCCGACATCGAAACCCTCAAGCAAACCGAAGCGAAGCTGCGAGAAGATGAAGGCGAGCTTCGTCGCATCACCGACTTAATACCGCAGACGATTGTTGTCCAGGATCCCTCGGGTACCCCCACCTACGCCAACCAAGCGACGCTCGACTACACCGGTCTGGCCGCGGAAGATGTGATTGCTCCGGACTTTCGGGAACGAATCTTCCACCCCGACGACCTGGAGAGATTACGCGAGGGGCGCAAGGCCGCTCTCGGTCGCGGGGCTCCGTTCGAAATTGAACAGCGGGCTCGTCGGAAAGACGGCCAATATCGTTGGTTTCTTATTCGTTACAACCCTTTCCGAAATGACGAGGACCAGGTGACTCGCTGGTACGCAACTGGAACTGACATCGATGACCGCGTCCGGGCAGAGGAGAGGACACGCAATGAAAACCTGGCGTTGCGAGAGCAAATCGATCGCGACTCGATGTTCGAGGACATCATTGGCTCCTCGGAAGCGCTACGGAAAGTGTTACGCCAAATCGCTAAGCTAGCTTCTTCCGATTCGACGGTCTTGATTCTCGGCGAAACCGGTACAGGAAAGGAGTTGATAGCTCGCAGTATCCACAAGCGATCCAATCGTGCGGATCGGGCATTCATCGGAGTGAATTGCGCTGCAATCCCGCAATCGCTGATTGCTTCCGAGCTTTTCGGTCACGAGAAGGGCGCCTTCACCGGCGCCACCCAACGACGCCTCGGACGTTTCGAATCGGCCAACGGCGGGACAATTTTTCTGGACGAAGTTGGCGACTTGCCTCCCGAGATCCAAGTCGCACTGTTACGAGTGCTGCAGGAGCGTGAAATCGAACGCGTGGGTAGTAGTAAGGCCATTCCCATCGACGTCAGAGTAGTAGCGGCTACTCATCGTGATTTGAACGCGCTCGTAGCCGAAGGCAAATTCCGTGAAGATCTTCTATATAGACTGAATGTAGTCCCTATCGATGTGCCGCCGTTGCGTGAACGCGGAGCCGACATTCCCTTGCTGGTTGAATATTTCATTGACCGCTTCGGCAAGAAGGCTGGAAAGAAATTCAGAACGATCGATAAGAAGAGTCTTAGATTGTTACAGGCATACGACTGGTCTGGGAACATTCGTGAACTACAAAATGTAATTGAGCGTGCCGTCATTCTGTGCGAGGGCGACACCTTTTCGGTGGACGAGACCTGGATTCGGCGGGAACTCCCGGTTGCCCGTAGCCGATCGAGTAGGTTGAATCGTGTCCTGGCGCGGCAGGAGCAGGAAATGATTGAAGCCGCACTAGCGGAATGTTATGGACGGATCTCGGGCCCGTCGGGCGCAGCCACGAAACTAGGGCTGCCGGCGCGAACGCTCGATTCGAAAATCAAGCGTTTCAAAATCAACAAATATCGGTTCAAAGTGTCACGCGCTAGCTGAGGCGATTCCACCGCTTTCGAAGATCAGTCCGAGGACGAGGCTGGACTGATCGTGAGCCAGCACAGAGAGACCTCACTGCCGATGTCTCCGGATTGTCGGCTTATCGGAAGCCATCGTCACGACCGGTGACGCGCGACCCGAAACCGATTGTGAACGCCAGATCGAAACGCCGGTCTCCAGGGGGCCTGGCAGTTTTGAGTCTGTTACGAAACACTTCGAGTGGGTGCAAACGAAGCTGCGACGCAATTCATGGTTGCGTCGCAGGCTTCGCGCGGAAGATGCTGTTGAAGCTTTCGCGGTATTGAAGGAAGACCAATACCCACAGCACAGAGGCCACCAGAGCCGGAGCAATGGTCGCCGGCGCCATCGTCAGATGAAACGCAAGGATGTTGTAGAGCACCGCAGCAAGCAGCGTCAGTGCAAGGGGCACGAAAACGCCGGAAAGCAGGAGCAGTCCGCCAAGAACCTGTACAGCGAAAAAGAAGGCAGCAAAGTGCGATGCGCTGACGGCAACAAAGAACTGCATTGCGAGCGGGTTCGCCGGGGGCGGCTGGTGGATGAAGTTGAGAAATCCATTCAGCCCAAAGACCGTAAACATAAGGCCCAGTAGATAGCGAGCAATAGTTGAAGTAGTTTTCATGAGTGTCCTCTCTAGAAGGTCTGCGCGTGCGTCTGCACGGTCTGAAGATGCGGTGCAAGAAATGCGTTCCGGTCTTTCCCCTGGTTCAGAACAGCGGTCCCGCCCGCGGTGAGGAAGGTCGCGTCCGTCACGCCAAGAAAACCAAATACGGACCGAAGATACGGCTCCACGAAATTGAATGAGGCCATCTGCGTCTGGGCGTCGTAGATCCCGCCCGTCGCGATGATGAATGTCGCCTTCTTGCCGACAATTAGCCCCTTCGGCCCTCTCTCCCCATAGGTAAAGGTCCTGCCGACTCGAGCAATCTGGTCGATCCATAGCTTGAGCACGGAGGGCACACCAAAGTTATGCATCGGCACTCCGATGACGTACTCATCGGCCTGCTCCAATTCGGTGAGCAGGGAGTCGGAGAGTGCGAGCAATTCCTTCTGCTGCGGAGTGCGGGCTCCGTCCGGCGTGTACGCTGCACCGACCCATTCCGCATTGATCGGCGGGATTGCTGTTGCGTTGAGGTCGCGGTCAATGACCCTTCCGTCCGGGTGCAAAGCCTTCCATTGGGTGACGAACGCAGCCGTTAGCGCACGAGAGACTGACCGGCCGTAAAGTGGACTGGAATCGATATGAAGCAACGTTGACATTGCGAGTTCCTCATACACGACAATTGATTAGTAATAGACATATGTCGATTCAAAAATAAACAGCTGTCGCTTAAGTCCGCAGGAAAAGGTATCCTTACGGCAGGAAAAGGTATCTTTACAGTAGGGATGGCCCAGCTTCTCCAACCCGAGACCGGAACGACGGATCCGCGCATTCTGCGCAGCCGCCGAATGCTCATGGACGCACTGGCCAGCTTATTGATTAAAAAGGAGTTCGGAGATATTTCCGTGCAGGATATCGCAGACGAGGCCACGCTGAACCGGGCCACCTTTTACCTGCACTATCCGGACAAGAACGCGCTGCTGCAGGCCATGACTGGGGCGCGATTTCGCGACCTGATAGAGCGCCGCGCCATCACCTTTACTGACTGCAACGGAGCACTGCGCGCGATTGCACTCGGCGTCTGCGACCATCTAGCTGAGACCACTGGCTGTCCCACTCAGTTAGCTCGGATGTCGCTCGAAGGCTCGATTATCCCGGTCGTCGAGGATATGTTCAAGGAAGGCCTTGCCCTTCATGGGACAGAACCCGGTGTCGATGCGGCACTGCTGGCGACCACCGCAGCCTGGGCCGTTTTCGGAGCCGCGCGGCGTTGGTTTCAGACCCCTAACCGTATCCCCGCCGAAGAGATGGCAGCCAGGATCGAAACCATGGTGAGTCCGGTTCTTTTCGGCGCCTCTCAATAGCTGAAGCGTGGCAACAAAGAAACTGGCCGCAGACCACTACCTCATGCAAGTCGGCAAAGGCCGCGGCGCACGGTCTACCTTGCGACAGACGCGGTTCACCCACCTGGTTCTGTATCGGTTTTTCACAAATCCTGCAACCAAGTTTCGTGTTCGGCATCAAACCCGACAATATCTCAAATCGGAAGCGCCGGAGAATTTGCAGCCGGCGTAAGACTTCGAACCTCCTAGCCTACTTTTTGGAGTTCGGATGCGGTGCGGTAGCGATTCCGAAGTGATGGGGAGGGTTCTTCGTCCCGCCTTACCCAGTGCCCAATCCCCGTCTGCCCCGTTCGGCTCCCAGCTTTTGGACACCTGTATCCCCTCTAGACGCATAGTGAAAATTCAAGATAACGCCGGAGGAACTCATGGCGACGAACCTTGTCCAGATAGAAAATGGTTCGGAAATCAAGCAGCGGCTGGAAGCAGAACGCGCGCGCCTGCGTAAGATTGCCGGACTCGACCAACCCACCCATTTCCATCGGCCTGTCGAACGCGCCTTCACGGCCGAAGAGCGCAGTGGCGTCACGATTCTGTTTGGCGGTTTCACCTGGAAGCACGAGGATCTCATCCGCGCCGTCTTCCAGGGATGCGGTTACCGCTGCGAAAAGCTGCCGGTACCCAACGTCGCAGCCTTTCAGACAGGCAAGGAATTCGGGAATAACGGTCAGTGCAATCCGACCTATTTCACGGTGGGTAACCTGGTGCAGTACCTGCAGTTCCTTGAGAAAGAGGGTTTACCGCGCAAGCAGATCCTGGACAACTACGTCTTCTTTACAGCAGGGTCATGCGGCCCCTGCCGCTTCGGCATGTACGAGGCCGAATACCGCTTTGCGCTGAAGAATGCCGGTTTTGACGGCTTCCGCGTCCTGCTCTTTAAGGACAGCGATGGAATCAAGGCGGCATCCGGTGAGCCTGGCCTCAAGTTCACCGTCGATTTTGGATTCGGGATGCTGAACGCCATGCACCTGGGCGATGTAATCAACGACCTGATCTACCAGATCCGCCCTTACGAGGTCACCCACGGCGAGACTGACCGCGTCTTCCGGGAGATGGTTGACGGGCTGTGCGAGGACCTGAAGAACCGCAAGTCCTACGAAATCGAACAGATTGCACCGGAGTGGGCCAAAGCCAAGTTCAAGAGCAACAAGATCCTGCGGAACACATTCAACGTGTTCGGCAAATGGCACGAGCACATGTGGGGCAAGGACTACCTGAATGCTCTTCATGCCGCCCGAGAAAAGATGGACTCGATCGAAGTGGACCGCACCCGAGTCAAGCCGCTGGTAAAGATCACCGGAGAGTTCTGGGCTCAAATCACGGAGGGCGACGGCAACTTCCGCCTCGGACGACGCAAGCTTCGTCACAGGAGCAGAGTTGTTTGTGGACGGCGGCTTCGCGCAAGTTTAGGCCGAGCGCCCGCGCCCGCCATGTCTGCGCGAAGGTTGAGTGGCCCAAAGTTGGCGACGCCCACGTTGCACGAATGAAAAATAGAAACCGGTCGCCGATTGGGATCATCACTGTCTGTTGGAGAAGAGTCTTGAGCAGAATCGGGGGAGGATCGCCTAAAGCGCATAGCATATGAGTTCCGAACTGCAGGTCGCGCTGGGCACTGACGCTGAGCGTTATGCAGCCCTGTTTCGCATCTCTGAAGCGCTCTCTGCTTGCGGGGAGCCAGAACAACTGGCACGAGTTCTCGCCGACCAGTTGCGCGGACTCATCAGTTTCGACCATCTTGACGTGCTCATCCTTAAGGAAAATTCGAGCGACATCGAATGGCATGGGTGGGGAACGCAGCCGGCCGCGTTCCCCGATCTCCCGGTCGAGGAGACCTCAAGTTGGCATGTTTACAATACTCAGGAGCCATGCCATATCCCTGACTGGAACGCAGTTGAAAGGTTCCCGCGGTTGAAACGGACTTTGGAAAATAGCGGGATCAAGATCGGTTCTGTCATTCGCGTGCCACTGACCACTCCCCATCGTCGCTTGGGAACGCTGGGTATCGCCAGCCGTGATCGCAATGCCTACAGTTGCGAAGACGTCTGCTTCCTACAGTTGCTTTCTCGTGGTGTTGCGCTGTCCATTGACGATGTCCTTAATCTGAGGAAATCTCGAGCTGCGCAATTGGAACTGCGGCGCCAAAATACCCGCCTCAAACTGCTGCTTGACCTGACGAATCGGATCACCTCCAACCTGGACCTGAACGAACTACTGCGTGCAGTCTCAGCGAGCGTTCGGCAGGTTATGGAGTGCGATCTCGTATGTATTACCTTGATGGATTCGGAGAGCGGACAATTTCGGATTTACGCCCTTGATTTCCCCAGCGGTAAGGGGCTGCTGCATGAGGAGTTGGTCACTTCTCACAGCGGAGCTAGTTTGAGAGCTTTCGAAACGCTCAAGCCGGTCATTGTGAACCAATTTGACGCAGCCGAGTTTGGCGAGATGTCAGATATCGTAATCGCTGAAGGACTCAAGACCGTCTGTATTGCCCCTCTAGTCAATCGCGGACGTGCCATTGGCGTTTTGGGTCTTGCGCGGAAGGAAGACAGCTCTTTCAGCGAGCACGATGCGGTGTTCCTAACAGAGGTAGCAGGTCAAGTCGCAATCGCCATCGAAAATGCGCTCGCCTACCGCGAGATTTCTGAGCTCAAAGACAAACTTGCCCAGGAAAAGGTATATCTCGAAGAAGAGATTCGCAACGAGCTGAACTTTGAGCAGATCGTTGGAAGCAGTCCAGCGCTGAAGCACGTTCTGGAATTGGTGGAGACAGTCGCATCAAGCGATTCTACAGTGCTACTGCTTGGCGATACGGGTACGGGAAAGGAGTTGATCGCCCGCGCTATACATGACCACAGCCGGCGCAAGGATCGCACGTTTGTCAAACTCAACTGCGCCGCTATTCCGACGGGTCTGCTCGAAAGTGAATTGTTTGGACATGAAAAGGGGGCGTTCACTGGCGCCATCAGCCAAAAGATCGGTCGGCTGGAACTCGCCCATCAGGGTACGTTATTTCTGGACGAAGTCGGTGACATCCCGACTGAAATCCAGCCAAAGCTATTGCGTGCTCTGCAGGAGCGAGAATTCGAACGCTTAGGCAGCACCCACACGAAGAAGGTCAACGTGAGGCTGATTGCCGCAACCAACCGCGACTTGGAAAAGATGATCGCCGCGCGCGAATTTCGCAGCGATCTCTACTACCGGCTGAATGTCTTTCCGATTCGCATCCCACCGCTACGGGAACGGAGAGAAGATATTCCCGTGCTGGTTCGCCACTTTGTTCACAGGTTCGCCAGACAAATGCAAAAACACATCGAAACGATTCCGGCCACCACAATGAAAGCCCTGACGAATTGGGAGTGGCCGGGAAACATTCGGGAACTGGAAAATTTCGTCGAGCGCGCTGTAATCCTCTCGCGTGGCAAATCGCTTGAGGTGCCGATCACAGAATTGCGCAAATCGAGCGTGGACGCACCCGTGCCGAACTTCAATGGATCGCAAGACGAAATTTCTCGGATTGTAAAAGAAACGATCAGCGAAATAAGCAAGGGGACCACGAGAAGCGCAGTCAAAGAACGTGACGAGAAGGAGCGTCAAGAGATAATGCGCGTACTCCGCGAGACAAAAGGTCGTGTTGGAGGCCCAGACGGCGCGGCCGAACGTATGGCAATCAATCGGACTACATTGCTTTCTCGGATGAAGAAGTTTGGCATTGACCCCAGACTTTTGGTCTGACCCGAAGCGCGCGTTCCTGCTTCCATCTTCTTTGGCCCAACCTCCTCTGGCTACTCGTTTCGGTCCCATTGATCCTGACCGCAATCTCTCGGCGACGCGTAATTATCGAACTGTTGAAGACGGGTTTCGGCAGCTTCGACACCGGCAACACTCACCTTCCCCGCGCGGCCTTGGAATCCATCGACTTACGGCGCCCAAAGTTTGGCATGCCATTTGCCCTCCCTGATACGCGCAGAGAAACGGCATGTTGAAGATTTCTGTCATTGATCGTGGCACAGAACGCCGGTTGGTTCTTGAAGGCAAGCTGATAGCCCCTTGGGTCGCGGAGCTGAGGACCGCATGGCACGCAGCTAACGGGCGGGTCGGGGGTCCTGCGTTGGTGGTTGACCTCAGGAACGTAACCGTCATCAGCCAAGAGGGAGAGAACGCTCTCTTGGAATTAATGAGTCACGGCGCGAAGTTTCGTTGTAGCGGCGTGCTTACCAGGCACCTGATTCACGGGCTCGCACGCAGATGTAAGAGGAATTCGCTCGAACCGATCCAGGAAGCGAACCGTTATATGCGAGACGACCAAGGACAAAAATGAATCTGCTATGCCCGAAACCCACCACCTCCCCAATTTGGATTTCGTAATCTCGAGGACAGGCAGGAGAACGACACAGATGTGCTTCGGGCGTTTAGCGAAGCGTGCCGTGAAGACTTGCACCGTTTAGTGACGGGCCAACTGGTCGAGTGTTCCAAACAGGGCAAACTTTCGGAGGAAGTTCGCTATGGCTATGGGAGAGCATAAGAGCTGGCGGGAATTGTGCCACGCCGCACTGGAAGCAAAGGATCCCAACGACTTGTTGGAGATCTTGCAGAAGCTCAACAAAGCCTTAAAACACGAAGAGCAGATCCGTCGTGATTTCAGGGAGGCTAGAAAGGCGACCAGTTCCCCCGGGTGAATTACATAGTGGACAATTATCCGAGAGCAACCACAACGAACAGAGATTTCAACTGCGGAATTGCGAACACTAGATATTTCGCGCTATGCGCTATGCGATAGCGGCGACGAGCAGAAGCAAGTGATGACCGCGCGTCAGAGAGCGTCAACATCTTCGACTCTCAACACCTCCGCCTAAGTACTCCTTCCCAATCCGCCTGTTTCCAGCAAATTAGAATATCGATCCCGCAGTCGTCTTGGCATCGTGATTGCTTTCCAATGGTTGGAATCGGCCGCTGGGCCAAGAATCCGAGTCCAAAGAAAACGGTCCGGTTGTGACACGAGCGCGGAGCAGTAAGTACAAATGAAAGGCTTCTGTTTAGGAATTGTTGGTACGGGCGCGATGGTGATCTCGGCTTTTGGCCAGAACGGCGTTGGGCTGCAAGCACCCGCCATCAATACCGCGGCGTCGATCGTCTCGTCTGATACCTCGAATAGTGCGACAGCCCTCGAACCCCAAGTAGAGTTGTCGCCCGGACCTGATCACCTCGTGCAGATTGGCGAGCCCCGTGCATCAGGTTTAGCGCGATTCCAATTGCTCAGCACGGGTTACAAGATGCTCGACGACCAGCCCCGGAGAAAACCGGAAACACTATCTGAGCTGCAGGTCTCAGGCGACACATTGCTTGTCGCTCATCCGGACTTGTCGCCCGACGTGCCAACAGCCATTGTCGAGTACCTGGACCTGACGCCACTGCAAATTGCCGCCATCCAAGCGCAAATTGCAGCACAACGAGGCCAAGTGCAATCGCTGATGCAACAACTCACGCGCAATCGTTGGGAACTCATCGCGACCACTTTGAAAGGGCGGTTCGATATTCGTCAAGTGCGCAAACTCGCCGCGCAACAGGCCCGCATCCTGGAGCCACTTGTCGTCGCGAACGCCCGCCTGCAGACCGAAATCTACAAGATCCTCACGGTCGAGCAACAGCGAAAGCTTGATGAAATAAGGAAGGAGACTGCCCGATTGTCGCATCCGTCCTTTACGGAATGGTAAGGATGGACGGCCAATAACTATTTATTGAACACCGGTTTTCAGTCGGCTTAACTTGCCGACGAACTCGTGGTGGAGGCCCAAAATGGCGAGGCATAATGAGCAGGAAGAAGCGAACGACAGTGGAATCATTTCTGACCGGGAAGTCTGTTCTGCGATTCGTTATCTCGATCCAGAATCAGCTCTCAGGGAGGGTGACATCGCGGCAATCGTCGCCGTGGTCGCGCTAATTTGCATAGTTTGTATAGTCGTTGCGCTGTTTCACTTCCGTGAATTGTAGGATCTGAAAACTCGGAGAATCGCCGCTCGCGTCGTGCTTTTTTCATATTCGGAAAGGACACAGGAGAAGTGAGCGAACAGTGCGACCCAAGATCTTCGAACGGCGTTTTGCACTCTGCCGGCCCTCTCTTTCAGATAGAACAGTCCATGAGAAGTGAGGTCTCTGCGATTTCGCCATTCGTCGATAAGCTCATGGTCTTCATCAGAAAATGCCAATGTGTTCCTGGCAACGAATTTGACGTTGAGATCTCCTTGCGAGAAGCTTTGGCAAACGGCGTCATTCATGGCAATCATGAAGATCCTAGCAAACGTGTTTACGTCGATCTCCGCTGCGTGCCCGATAAAGAAGTTTCCATTGTGGTCAGGGACGAAGGATCGGAATTTAGCGGCACCGAGATCCCTAACCCAACCGCCGCAGAGCAACTCCAGTCGATGCATGGCCGCGGTATCTACCTGATGAAAAGTTTGATGGATGAAGTCCACTTCGAGCGAGGTGGCACCGTGGTGCACATGCGAAAGAAGTGCACCGGGGCAGAAAGCCGTTAAACATCTCTCTCAATTCTTGCCGGTGCGTCGCTGCTCGAGCTGTTGAAGTCACCTTCGACACGTTCAACACCTGTCACTTGCCGATACGTTGCATTTCTTGAATCCACGTTACGTTCTCAACTGCTTACACACATGTGATGTGCTGCGAGCTTTGGCAAGCGCATTGCTCTTCTGTTCCGTGACGAGAAATCCAGCCCCACATCGACCAGGAGTACAGCCTCAATGTACAAGCCCAAAGGATCTGTTTTGAGTGAACTTCTACTATTCAGCGTTGTTGTCGGCTTCGTCCTGGCGATGGTCGGGTGCGGACGAACTCAAGCTGCAGCTCCGTCGCCACCTCCCGAAGTAAGCGTGGCGCCCGTCGTCCAGCAAGATGTCCCGGTGTACAGCGAGTGGGTGGCGACGTTGGACGGCTACGTAAACGCCGAGATCCGGCCCCAGGTCTCCGGCTACATAATCAAGCAAAACTACAAAGAAGGGTCGCTGGTCCGAAAAGGCCAGGTACTGTTTGAAATAGATCCGAGGCCCTTCAAGGCGGCGCTCGACCGCGCGAAGGGGGACCTTGCACAGGCAGAAGCGCAACTTGGCAAAAGCGCTCTTGATGTGGAGCGCGATACGCCTCTGGCGAAGGCCAGGGCTATCGCTCAGAGCCAATTAGATAATGAAATTCAGGCCAAGCTCGGAGCCCAGGCCGCCATCGAATCGAACAGGGCGATCGTGGAGCAGGCGGAACTCAACCTTGAGTGGACGAGAGTCACCTCCCTGATAGATGGGATTGCGGGCATCGCCAAAGTTCAGGTTGGCAACTTGGTGGGATTGAATTCTGTCTTGACTTCAGTGTCGCAAGTGGACCCCATCAAAGCCTACTTTCCGATTAGCGAGCAGGCCTATGTCCTCGCACAAAAACAGACCAGTGCCGTTTCCTCCAAGCACGCCATCAGTTTTTTCGGAAACTCGCTCGACTTGATTCTGACTGACGGAAGTATCTTCCCTCAAAAAGGCAAGATCCTGCTGGCCGACCGGCAAGTGGATCCGAACACGGGCACGATCCGCATCGTCGCTGCCTTCCCGAATCCCGGCAACATTCTGCGTCCCGGCCAATATGGACGTGTGCACGTCGAAACCAACATGAAAAGAGGCGCTCTGTTAGTACCTCAGAACGCGGTTGCGCAATCGCAAGGAAGCTATCAGGTGGCCGTTGTCGGCGGCGATCACAAAATCAATATGCGCGCCGTGAAGCCCGGCGAAACTGTCGGGACGATGTGGGTGATTGACAGTGGATTAAAGCCGACTGAGCAGGTTGTAGTCGGAGGGACGCAAAGACTCAAAGAAGGAACTGTCGTTACTCCCCGACCCGCACAATTTTCCGGGGAAGGAAACTGAGCTATGTCGAAGTTCTTCATCAACCGCCCAATCGTCGCGATGGTGATCGCCATCCTTATGGTGATTGTAGGTGCCGTCACCATCACAACCCTGCCTGTTGCGCAATTTCCGAACATAGTTCCGCCGGAGATTCAGCTACAGGCCTCCTTTGTCGGGGCGGACGCGCAGACCCTGGAGCAATCCGTCGCTACGCCGATCGAACAGCAAATCAACGGCGTTGACAACATGAACTACATGTACTCGCTGAACGCTACCGGCAACTCACAAACCACCATGGTCGCGGACTTCGACCTGAAGACGGACCCGAACACCGATCTAATCCTCACACAGTCGCGCGAGCAACTGGCTGCTGGTCAGCTTCCGCCGGACGTTAACACCTACGGGGTCACTATCAGAAAGTCCGTGACCGCTCCGCTCATGCTGGTCGGACTATTTTCCCCCAAGGGCACTTTCGATACTACATATCTTGGCAACTACGCCTATATCAACCTCAATGACCCTATCGCCCGCCTGTACGGCGTGGGCCAGACACAAGTTTTCGGCGCGGGGCAGTATGCGATGAGGCTCTGGGTACAGCCTGACAAACTGGCGAAGCTAGGCATCACCGTCACGGACATCGTCAATGCGGTGCAAGCGCAAAACACGGTGAATCCTGCCGGTCAGGTCGGAGGCCAGCCAGCTCCCGCCAACCAGCAATTCACCTATTCCGTGCTTGCGCAAGGCCGCTTGACTTCCCCGGAACAATTCGAAAACGTGATCGTGCGCGAGGCGCCAGATGGCGGAATCGTTCGCGTGAAGGACGTCGCCCGGGTCGAGCTGGGAGCACAGGACTACAGCATTGTGAGCCGGTTGAATGGCAAGCCCGCCATCGTTATCCCGGTCTACCAGTTGCCCGGTTCCAACGCGGTTCAAACGGCCGCAGGTGTCCGAAAGCTGATGGCCGAGATGAAGCAGCGCTTCCCGCAAGACATGGATTACGCCATATCGCTTGACCAGACGAGCGCCGTGACGGAAGGCATAAAGGAGATCGTTGTCACTCTTTTGATTGCCATCGTACTCGTGATCCTGGTGGTCTACCTTTTCCTTCAGGACTGGCGCGCTACTCTGATCCCGATGCTGGCGGTTCCTGTCTCGCTAGTGGGGACATTTCTTCTCTTTCCGTTCTTCGGCTTCTCCATCAATACTCTTTCCATGTTCGGGTTGGTGCTGGCCGTCGGCCTGGTGGTGGACGATGCCATCGTCGTCGTCGAAGGCGTCCAACGCCACATCGACGAGGGTCTTGCTCCTAAGGACGCAGCCCGAAAAGCAATGCAAGAGCTTTCGGGTCCAGTCATCGGTATCGCTCTGGTTCTCTCCGCGGTTTTCGTGCCGACGGTCTTTATCCCAGGCATCACGGGACGGCTCTACCAGCAATTTGCCTTGACCATCGCGATCTCGGTGATGCTGTCGGCCTTCAACGCCCTCACGCTAAGCCCGGCGCTTGCCGCGCTACTGCTCCGGCCAAGGAAGGAGAGCCTCGGGCTGCTTGGAAAGTTTTTTGAATGGTTCAATCGCGTTTTCGAACGCGCCTCCAAGGGCTATGTCCGACTATCGGGCGGGCTGATTCGGAAGAGCGCGCTGGCGCTGGTGTTGATTGTGGCCTTCGGTCTTGCTGGAGTTTTCTTTGGCAGCCGCGTGCCATCCAGTTTCCTGCCCGATGAAGACCAGGGCTACGTGTACATCAACATGGACCTTCCGAATGCGGCTTCGCTGGAGCGCACCAGCGCGGCGGCGAGACAGGTTGAGGAGATCCTCGCCAACACGCCAGGCGTCGAATACACCACGAGCGTTGTTGGCTTCAGCTTGCTCAGCTTTGTGCGAACTACTTACAACGGCTTCTTTTTCGTCACGCTTAAGCCCTGGAGTGACCGCACAACAAGGACGGAACAGTTTCAGGAAATCAAGGCACGCTTGAACCAGCAGCTAAGCAAGCTTCCGCAAGGAACCGCGTTCAGCTTCTCGCCGCCAGCAATCCCTGGAGTCGGCACATCCGGCGGATTTCAGTTCGTACTCGAAGACCGCGCCGGGCGGGACGTTCAGTTCTTGGCAAACAATCTGGACAGGTTCCTGGCAGCAGCTCGCAAACGTCCCGAAATTGGCTCGATATCCACCTCCTTTTTACCGAGCGTGCCACAGAAGTTCTTGGAGGTTGACCGGGAGAAAGTGCTAAAGCAAGGTGTGGCCGTCAGCGACGTTTACAGGAGTATTCAGGCTTTCATGGGCGGGCTCTTCATCAACTACTTCAACGATTTCGGCCGCACGTGGCAGGTGTACGTAGAAGCCGAGGCTCCTTACCGATCGGATCTTTCGAACCTAAGCCAGTTCTATGTGCGCAACAATGCAGGCCAAATGGTGCCGCTTACCGCGCTGACCAAGTTCGAGTCGCGTGAGGGCCCCGAATTTACAATGCGCTACAACGAGTACAGGTCAGCACAGATCAACGGCAGCGCCGCGCCTGGCTACAGCTCAGACCAAGCCACGGCGGCGCTGGAAGATGTATTCAAGCAGACGATGCCCGGCGAAATGGGCTTTGATTATATGGGGATGTCTTATCAAGAGCAGAAGGCACGGCAAGGGCTCCCCGCTTCTGTCATCTTTGGCTTCTCTCTGTTGTTCGTGTTTCTAATCCTGGCGGCTCTTTATGAAAGTTGGTCATTACCTTTCAGCGTGCTGCTGAGCACGCCGGTCGCGGTATTCGGCGCCTTTGGAGTCTTGTGGCTGCGGCGGACGGTGCTGGGTGCTCTCTATCCGGCTTACATGGTGCAGATCGAAAACGATGTCTATTCGCAGATCGGTTTAGTGATGCTGATCGGATTGGCGGCGAAGAACGCGATTCTGATCGTCGAGTTTGCCAAGGAAGAATACGAGAAGGGAAAACCTCTGGTCGACGCCGCCCTGGAAGGCGCTAGGCTCCGCCTGCGCCCGATCCTGATGACCTCTTTCGCATTCATTCTCGGTTGCGTGCCGCTGTGGACAGCAACCGGGGCGGGCTCGGTGGCGCGTCAGATCATGGGAACAACCGTAATCGGTGGGATGGTGGCGGCTACCGCGGTTGCCATATTCATCATTCCGGCACTTTTCGTCCTGGTCGAGCGTCTGGCGATCCGTCGTGGCGGCGAAGCCCCCGGTCATGCCACTGTTCCACAGCTAAGCCCGTCGGAAGGAGACTAAGGTGACAAAACTAACGGCCCTGTTAGTGGGGCTCTCATTAACTTTGCTCCTGAGTGCGGGCTGCGCTGTGGGGCCAAACTATAAGCGGCCGAGTGCCGACGTTCCTGGGATGTACCGCGGAACTACGCCGCAAGACGCAGCGCAGCCGGCGGCGGAATCGCTCGGAGACCAAAAATGGTGGGAGGTCTTCCAAGACAAGCAGCTTCAAGACCTGATCCACACCGCTCTCCAGCAGAATTACGATGTTCGCATTGCGGCAACGCGAATCCTGCAAGCACAGGCGCAACTCGGAATCACGCGCGCTGACCAGCTACCGACGATCAGCGGGGGTGCTCAAGCTGTCAATGAACGCAATCCCCGTACAAAGAATTTTCGACAATTCGAAACAAACGCAAATGAAGTTGATCTCTCTCTGGCCTGGGAACTTGATTTCTGGGGAAGGTACCGCCGCGCTACAGAATCCGCGCGGGCAACTCTGTTAGCCACTCAGTGGGCTCGCGAAGCAGTCATCACCACACTGGTCAGTGACGTTGCCACCGCTTACTTTCAGCTTCGGGAGCTCGATCTGGAACTCGAACTCTCGCGACGAACGCTGGCCTCGCGCCAGGATTCGCTGCAGCTCACGCAGACCTTAGCAAACGGGGGGGCTACATCTTTGCTCGATGTCCGCCAGGCAGAGCAGTTGGTGTTCACTGCGGCTGAAAGTATTCCCAATCTGGAGCGGCAAATCGAGCAGCAGGAAAACTTCATCAGCACGCTTCTGGGCAACAATCCCGGCCCCATCGCGCGGGGAAAGACTTTGACCGAGCAACCGCATGCGCCGGACGTTCCGGCGGGGCTTCCTTCCACTCTGTTGGAGCGACGGCCTGACATTCGCGAGGCAGAAGCTCAGTTGATCGCAGCCAACGCTCAGATTGGAGTAGCGAAGGCAGCGTACTTCCCGCAGATTAACCTGACCGCAACCGCTGGATATCAGAGCTCAGCACTCACAAGTCTGTTCACCGGTCCGGCTGGCTTGTGGAGTTTCGGAGGATCGCTAGTACAGCCGATTTTCACTGGGGGCAGGATTCGATCAAACGTCAGGTTCACCGAGGCACGGCAACAGGAGGCACTGCTGACTTATCAGCAGACCATCCAGCAAGCTTTTCGTGGCGTTTCGGACTCGCTGGTGGAATATCGCAAGGACCGGGAATTCCGGGAGTACCAACAGCAACTGGCGCTCTCGGCGCAAGATGCGGCGCAACTTTCTGAGATGCGCTATCGAGGGGGAGCCGCCAGTTACTTGGAGGTGCTGACCAACGAAACGAATTACTTTGATGCCCAGCTCGGACTTGCGCAAGCTCAGCTGAACGAGCTGGCGGGTCTGGTCCGCATTTACAGAAACCTCGGTGGAGGCTGGCAGCAATAGGACGAAGCTGGGATTGCGGCTGGAGACTTGAGTGGATAACAACGATGACCCGAGCGATGCGGATACCCTTGCTTGCGCTGTTGTTCGTCTGCGTCGTGGAGTTCGTCCTGGAGAGAGCGCGGATAGATCTTGTGCTTATGACTGGGGCACTCACGATCTTGTTACGGGGCGGGTTGCGGAAGCCGTGACGCATTCATATGCATTAAAAGAAAAAAAAGACGATCCATACGTTCATCAACAACGATATCCGAATCAAGGAGGAACGTCGCCATGGAGAAGCCACAACCCACTCCTTTCACGCAATCAAACGCAGTTCAACCTCCAGACCAGATTCAGGAGCAAATCCGCCAACGAGCCTATGAAATTTACGAGTTGCGTGGAAAAGAGGACGGTCACGATCTTGATGACTGGCTTAGAGCAGAATCGGCGGTGAGTCGGAATTTCGGGGCCTAAGCGTCAGAGAACGAAGAGGCGAGATGCACTCCTATGGCTTCAGAATGAGGGCGACGTTTCGTGATGAAGGTGGGTCCGGATTCCCGGAGCGTATGTCGTGACTGTGGGGCGTGAATTGCGGTGCGCCTTGGCGACCCTTCCCCGCTTGTAGCCAGGTGCATCGCGCGCCCCGCCAGAATTTCGTCATAGAGCCTGGGAGAAAGAGTCAGTCGCAGTGTGGAGCGAAGCTGCGGGCGTTCGAGGCGCAGAAGATATGAGAATTCTTTACCCGCAACCGAAATCCCGATCTAGAGAAAATCGGCTGATTCTGGAAGGCAAGTGGATGACCAAGGCCAAGGCACTCGTTGAACTCGAAGCTACCAGGATACTCGACCACCTCGCCCCTGATTGGCCGCTCCTTCTCGACGACGGCGCGATCATCGACCACATCCTTACCGTCATCAACAAACCCCTTAGGCGAAAATGGGGCTAAGCGTATGGGGAGCGGGTAATCTTTCGAACGGGTAGAATCTCGTTGTGCGGCAGGTTCAATCAGTATCGCGGGCGCTTCACGCCTCTCAGACATTTACCCAACTGGACCTTTAGCTATGCCTTCCGCTCAAAAACTCGACACTCACCACAAAGCCCTCACCCTGAATCTCGATCCGTCCACCTTCGGTTCTTTCGCCGAAATCGGCGCCGGACAGGAAGTCGCGCGCTGGTTCCTTCTTGTCGGAGGAGCATCCGGAACTGTCGCCAAAACGATTTCGGCCTACGACAAGGAAGTCAGCGATGATCTCTACGGTTCCGGATCGCGTTACGTATCCAAGCAGCGGCTCGAGGCGATGCTGGACAACGAATGGACCCAGCTTCTCACGCAATTAAGCAAATCCCGTGGATCGCAGACTAGGTTCTTTTGCTTTGTTGATACCGTCTCCGCCCGTAACTTCGCCGGAACCAACGACGCACATGGCTGGATCGGTCTCCGGTTTCAGTCACAGCCCGGCGGTCCTCCCAACGACGTTCTGCTGCACGTCAATATGCGCGATCCTTCCAATGTCCTCCAGCAACAAGCCATCGGCATTCTGGGCGTCAATCTCATTTACGCCGCATTCTATGAATTGCAATCCAAGGAATCATTTCTGGAAGGCTTGGCACAAGATGTTGTCGCGGAGCGAATCGAAATCGACTCCGTAGATCTTAGCGGGGCGGCATTCGAGAATTGGGATCGCCGCGCCCTGCTGGTCCACTTGGTGCGTGCAGGACTCGCAGAGGCGGTATTTTTCCCTTCCAAGGGCTCCCCCGTTCCCCCTACCGAGGTCCTCCACAATAAGGCCGTGGTGCTTGCACCGGGATATTTTGGCCACACGGACTCAGTTCACTCGCAAGTTCACGCGCGGCTGTTGGCATCGGCTATTCAGGAGCTTCAGCAGGAACTTGGCGAATCGAAATCGGTGACCGCCGGTTTTTTTTGCCTGACAGTTGCTCCGTTCACGCCGAACGAACCAGCGCCGGAAATACTCGACTTGCTTCGCCGCATTGATGCGCTTCTCGCCGCCGAGGGCGACGTGCTGCTTTTCCGCCAAGTCGAGCTCTACCACATGACAGCTCTCGTAAACCGGCATACGAAGGCGCCTGTACGCTTCGCGGTGGGTCTTTCCCTGATGATTCGAGCGTCTGAAGACGCTTACGGTAATCTCGAAGGCAGACGTTTGGAGGCCCTCTCGCGTCTTTTCGCCCAGAATGTTCGCATCTACGTTTATCCCATGACCGCCACGGATCTGCGGGAGTGGCTGCAGAGCAATTCCAGCACCGCTTGGGAGTGGAGTGAAACGAACGGATGGGTTTCTGCAACCCAGTTGCGTCACGCGCCGCCTCTCGGACATCTATTCGCCTATCTTCTGGCCAGCAACTTTCTTGTCCCGATGCGAGTCCCATCGGAGGCATGAGAACCGAAAAGCGAATCCAACCCACAACGCAACCCACAAAATGCGATGTCCTATATGACTCGCGCTGCGGTTCGCAGTTCCACGTGTCTTGCAAGTTGTTGTCGAACCGATTCACACAGCGTTTGGCACTCGAAGGGCCGTGCAGGTCCTAGAAGGACGGCGCAGGACGTGGAAGTCGTCGGTAGTCAAGAACTTCGTACAGCAAGATCATCGATCACGCGATAAAGGAGGAACCGATTGCCGCTCCCATGGTCGGCGGAATGTTCACATCCACGATTCACGTACCGATCCTGGTTCCGGTTTTCTTCGTGCTGATGAAGGAACGGTCTCTCCGGCGTGGTACGTTACAGCCGGAGCCGGTGGAGCAACAGAGGTAAGGAAACCGATCCTCGGCAACCTCGTCAAGAACCGATAGCGGAACAGTTCGATCAGGAGAGCAAAGAAAATGCAGGAACTCGAAGTTTATTCGACGATTGGCACGGAAGGTTTCACGCGCTTGGTCGCCGCCTTCTATCGACAAGTTCCGCAAGATGACCTTCTGGGGGCGATGTACCCGGCCACGGATCTTCCAGGTGCCGAGCAGCGCCTCCGAGATTTCCTGATCGGCCGGTTCGGAGGGCCGCAGACCTACATCGAACAAAGAGGCCATCCGCGCCTCCGCGCGCGGCATTCTCCGTTTTCTATCAATCAGACTGCCCGCGACCGGTGGATGCGGTTGATGGACAATGCTTTTGGGGAGGCTTCACTGCCCGGCGAGGCCGAACAAGTCCTTCGGAAATTCTTCAATGAGATGTCGACGTTCATGATCAATCAACCTGAGCCTGGAATGCGCTAGCGCACAACAACACCCTGGCTGCCCGTCATGTCGCTGAATTCGCAACGGAGCCTGACCTGTTCATCCGGGTTCTTGAGCTGAGGAATGAGGCACGGCTACTCGGTCTGCATATGTCGACAAGTTCGGGACGAGCCACCGAAACAAGACGGTGGCGGCCAAGGCTCCCGTCAGTTGCGCTGCGATGAATGGAGGGACGTCTGACAGTCGAATCCCCGCGAAGGTGTCAGACAGGGAACGGGCAATGGTTACTGCTGGGTTTGCAAACGAAGTTGACGCAGTGAGCCAGTAGGCGGCCGTGATGTAGCTCGCGACGGCGAACGGTAGAATGCCATTGTACGTTTTTTCATGTCTGTAAGATATTGAAACTAAAGAAGATAAATGGTGGAGGCGGCGGGAGTCGAACCCGCGTCCGAAAGTGTTACTGGTCAAGAGACTACATGCTTATTCGCGTTCATGCCCCAGGCATTACCCTGGGACGTTCGCGACCGCCGCTCAGAACGGACAAGAAACGGTTGCCGCTAGCCTGAGATCTTAACCTCTCTCCCCAGACGTAGAAGAGAAGAGCAGCCCGCTGTGCGACGTCCTTCGGAGGCCCACGGGCGAAGCCCCCTAGAACGGCTGCCTAAACTAGTTAGGCTGCGTATGCCATCTGTTGATTGGCAATTATCATTTTGCACGCGATTACGGGTGTGTGCACCCCGGCATGCCTCTTGGCCGTAAGCATCTCCGTCGAAACCGTGACGCCCCCAACTCGGTGGGATCGGCCTTCAAAGAACTACCTCTATTGTCGCACCCCGGCGCGGGATGTCAAATGACTCGCGGCCGCCCTTCTTCGTGCTCTCAGCGCTTTGATCTCCAGCGGCCCCTCTTGAAAGTTTATCCGGACCACCCCTCGTTCGCCACAATAGTACGAACGGAAACTGCTCCACTTCCATTGGTCCGGTTGCTCCACCAGACCGCGCAGCACCGCCGACAGCGAAGGCTTCTCAAACCTATTGGCGATCGGATGTCGGGTTGTGTCGCGCCCAGCTAATGCTTGTTGATGAGTCAGGAAAATTTCCAGAGCACAGGAGAGTCCCCACTTCTCGCAGAGAACGCGAGAGATGGGGCACCCAATTAATGATTGAGGTTCGGAGAAGTGGGCCACCCGCCACTGGAGGTTGTCTGTTATCCCGATACCTGCGATGGTGACGAAACCCATACATCGCAAAGTGCGCGATGTGTGTGGCACCCTCGGGTTACTTGGGGCACCCGGCCCGAAGGGCCAATTGGTCGCCATCAACATTGATCGGCTTGCGAAAGAGTTTCTCAGGGTTCTTAAAGACCTTGAACTATAGCCGTCGCCTAGCCGACACTGGAAAGCATGGCCAAGCTCAAAGCCGGTGCAATTACGGACAAAGACTTGGCGACGTTTGTCGCCGACGACTCCGACTTTGCTTTCGAGATGCAGGTTCTCGCGCAGTTGCGGGCGCTCGAATTCGAGTGTTCGCATGCCGGCACCTATCAGGATCCGGTCACCTCCAAGATTCGGCAATTTGATATTCGCGCTTTGAAGCGCGACGGTGCATTCCTCCTCGCCCTTGGAATTGAATGCAAGAACCTGCGACCGAACCATCCTTTGCTGCTAAGCGCAGTTCCTCGAATCGCGGCGGAAGCATTCCATGATCTCGTGTTTTGTGACACGAATCCAATCGTGACGAGGATCAGGGCTGTTAACGACGCCGTCTACAGAGTGGGAGAGATGGTTGGGAAGAAAACGGATCAAGTTGGGCGCGATGCGAACGATGACCTGGTCAGCGATGACACGACGACCTTCGACAAGCTGAACCAAGCAGTCAATAGTTGTCGGGACCTTGTTATGGACGCGGTCAACAAGAGACCTCCACATGACACGCGAGTAGTCGCGCCCGTTCTGATCGTCCCTCAGGGCCGACTGTGGCAGGTTGACTACGGATCTGATGGCAAGATGGCTATCGCTCCGCGTAACGTAACTAGGTCCACACTGTTTATCAATCACACCTGGTCAGTCGAGACTGGGCACCCGTCACGAATTGTGGACTACCGCATGTCCCATTTGGAAATTGTGACTATTGACGCCCTCCCTAGCGTCGTTAGTATGTGGTTCGGGCCATCTGGTTTCCGCTCCTTTAAACCCTGACAGTTCGACCTGTCCCACAATAGAGGGCAAGCCCCGGAACACTGGCGGGAGACCCGGGTGACGCGCGGGTGGCGGGTGGGCCTGCCTAGTCATCTCAACTGGTTAGGTGGTTCTTCCGTGCTGGAACACTATCACTTTGTCGCTGGGCGCCCCATTGATGAAGAGGCCCGGAGAAGTGGGCCACTCGCCGATTATCTTCAAGCGCTTGGCTCGAGGAGATGGACACGCTGCGTGCGTCAAAGCAGTCGCGAGTTCTTTGCCGCGGCAACGAAGCCCACACATCGCGAAAATGCGCGATCTGTGGGCCCATAATTCTATTTGGAGCTATCGGAAAGGCCGGACCAACCCTGCTCTTTTTGAACCTCAATGGACACAATGGGATGGATTCTCCAGTACGTAGCAGCACCAACGCGGTGTTTGATAAGGAGAGGCCAGCCACCGACCCGCACGCGTTGGCGTGAGTCTATCAATTCCCGCAGTTTGACGAGAGTCCATTCAGGATGAATTGCTCGTATTCTTGGGCTGACTATCCCATAGATCCAACTAGAGTTAATCTTCGATGTGCTTTCCGTCGGACTGCTGCCCAGCACGACCGCCCAATCTCGTCCTTCTGCCGACTTATCTTGGGCATTTGCTGCTGTTGGCCCAATCAAGTGTGCGTTAATCACGTAACCCTCAAGAGTCACGCCCTGGCTCTCAATGCGATCAATCTCTGTATGCACCGTTGTTGGCCAGTTACTCCGTGGCCCCCTTATCACCTCAGCAGATCCTGGCAGCGGCAGGGCTAGCATCTTCTCAATTGTCATCGGCGTGTACAATTTGGGCGGTACATCGCGGTTCTTGAGAATATTAAACTCAGGTTCGCCGCCAACCCCTTCTGCCGGAATTCCTTTGAATGCCCCACTGGTGTAGGCGCGGGCCGGTAAGACTGGTACCGAATTGACATCCTCTGCAAGCAGAGCAATCGTTCCGTGCGGGTCTTCAATGAAGCCACCCTTTAGAAGGAACTTGAGGTTGCGGGTGGATGCTCCGAGGTCTCCGGTTTCGATTGCCTTGAGAATGAGGTCGGATTCGAGTTTCCTCTTCTCCGACTCTCTTTGTGTGCGGTAATTAGCACGGCCTTGGATTAGAGCGGTAATTGCAGTAGCTAACAAACCGATCAGCGCAACGGCTATCGTGCCGTTGACGCCATTAAATGCAAAGAAGCCTTGCCCGTGCTCCTCCTCCTGTTTGGCCCGCAACTCATCTCGTTTGAGTTGGAGCTCCTGTTCTCGAAGTCGGAGATCGCCTTCCACTCGCGCCTTCTCAATGTCAACTTTTTGCTGCTCAACTGTTTGCTGTTCAGCCCGCTGCGTATTCGCTGACCACAAGCATGTAGTCACCAGCAGCAGGGTCAAGAAGACAGTGCGATGCAAAGTAACCACGGCAATTACCTCGCTTTGGTGGATAAATTCTAGCTAAAGTAGGCTTCCCCGCGAACATATAAATGTTGTCGAGGCCCGGGTGCCCCATCTCATTCGCGTTTGTTGCGAATGAGTGGGCGCTGCGTGAGTCAAGGCTCTCGCGGGTTCGGATAGTATCCTCTTCGAGAAATGGTTCCCGCGCTTCTCCGCTCTCGTTTTCTAACCAGCCCTCGATCAACTCGCCGGTTTCCTGGTCCAGCTTCGCCATTATCCGGATTACGGGCATGGAAACAGCGGGTTAAAATACTGGAACTCGTTCGGTTACCATAGCGCCTTGAGGATTCCATCATGGCAATAGATGAATCACGTTTGGGTAAACGTTTCAACGTACCGGAATCAGGAGCGCATCAAATACTAGCGCGAATGCTGACTTATGGTTTGATCGTGTTGGCATTAAGCACTGCCGAAGTTTTTGCGTGCGCAGACGGACAGGTAAAAACTTGTCGACGCGCCGACGGTTCTGCCGGGACGCAGGCTTGTGTCGACGGCAAGTGGCGCAGTTGCGATGTGGCACCCCTTCCAAGGTCTGTCGTTATTGGCGATCGCAACGACTCCGCAACGGTACTCGCGGACGCCGATACTTTCTCCCGAACCTGGTTCTCGATCAGCGACGACCAAGAAGCGGCGCAGACCGACGCGGATTTCCCTATGTCCCTGAACCAGCCGCCGTTGTGGGCGTATGGTGCGCGGATCGAAGCACTCGTGCGAATTTACGACCTTGTCGCGCCTCTCGATTCGGTACGTGGAGACCGCTATCTGGAACGGTTGCGGCGAATCCTTTCGGAGGTGCTTGCCCGTCGTGATGACAAGCGTCGCTTGACCAACGGCCAAGTCCCGATGGATGCCTTTCGCCATCGCATCATGGCGGGTTGGGGAGGCATCACCCATGATCGCGACGATCTCTTCAACACTGATGCCGTGACCTCAGCTCTGATGACCTACGGTATGGCTGCATTTGCCCGCCGCGTAGCAGACGATCCCGCCCTGCAAGCGCGCCACCCGTCCTACCGGCAGAACGCGGTTGACTTCACCAATGCCTCGTTGGAAACCTTCAGTGCGTTCCTTCCTGAAATGCACCTGTCCGACAACGACCCGGTGGCTTACCTGGATCAGCCGCTTGGCTACGCACAGCTAAAATGTGTCAACGGTGCCACATACTGCAACGCGTATCGAGAGACGGCAGGCAAGCCGCTCGCCTACAATGAAAACCTTTCGATGATGAAGGCGCTCGCCGATACGGCGCTGGCGGCAAACAGCGCGCTGTATCGGGGATCGGCGTCTGCGACCCTACCCTTCCTCGCACTGGCAACGAAGACCGCCCCGCTTCTAATAGCGAAGGATGTAGAGTATTTCAGTCGTCATCTGGACCGCAACACGCACACCTTTCCGGGAGTGACGTTGATCGATTGGTACACGCAAGAGCCCGACCCGCCGAAGCACACACGGGAAGACACGGGGCATTCGGGCTTTGTGCTATCGTCGCTCGCGGTGATATACGAAGACAAGGACAGATTAGATTCATTGCTCGAAGCGCAGCGTCGTCCGAAAAGAGTGAACCTGAACAATCAATTTCTTGATCCGTTCGTGAAGACTTTCCTGAGAAGCGTGTGGGTCTATGATTTTCAGAACGCCAACGGCACGAGAAACATTTTGAAGGGTTACATGGACCCAGAAAACGCGGATTCATCGAAGAACTACAACGGAGCCTGCGCCGGTTGGGTAACACTCGCCCGGTTCGATCCGTGGGTATGGGTCAGGTGCCGCGACGTGGTTTTTCATCCGCCGTGGAGTCTGCATCCGGCTAACCACGCAGCGCTCCTGAGGTATCGCCCCCCAGTGGCTTCCGGTCCACAAGCTGCTGGCCCAATCATTCGCGATCATCGGTAAGGTGGGTGGCCCCAAATAAACGCGGCGGGTGCCCCATCTCATTCGCGTTTTTTTGCGAATGAGTGGGCGCTGCGTGCCATTTTCATCAGGCACGGGCCGCTAAAATCATCCTCTGCCTGCCTTTTGAAAGTAGTATATCTATAAGCTAATAACTATCCCCCTAACTCCTTAATTCCATTCCAAATACATTCCTTGACAATAACCCCACCCACTAACTAGCATCACCGTACCCCGACACCCCTTCCGTAAGATCGCGTGCCCGCCCCGCGATCCCGCCCCGCAGCGTCACTAGATCGGACAGAGCCACGCCGGACCTAAGTCCAGCGCGCTCAAGATTATAGCTACAAGCTCTTTGACATCAATATTTTGGAGGAAATCCATCCCCCAACCCCATGATTCCAAAAGACCACCGGGGGAGAGGGGATACCCAATAAGCACTATCAACCAAAGCAAGCAGTCAGTAAGTAGTTAGCTGAAAGCGAAAGCAGAATGGCAAAGCGAAAACGGAGAGCCAGAAGCGGCGGCAACCAGCACGTAGCCAGCAGCCAGGAGCGGGTAGCCTCAAGCTAAATGCCAAGTGCTAAGTGCCAAGTGCGAACAGGAGAACACGTGTCCCTATATCCAGAAAGCATCGCCCGTTGTCAGCACCTGAAAGTCAACGGCACCCAGTGCGGATCGCCCGCGCTGCGCAAGCAACGTTTCTGTTACTTCCACAAGGACTGGCGCCAGAAGCGTCTCCAGATCAACGTCAACATCCGGCGCGAGCAGGGAGCGGTCACGCTGCCCGTCCTCGAGGACGCCAACTCCATCCAGGTCGCACTCATGCAAGTCATGCGTCTTCTTCTTACCGCTCAGATCGAGCACCGCACCGCCGGACTTCTTCTATACGCATTGCAGACCGCGTCCGCGAACCTGGCACGCACCACCTTCGAGCCTGAATTGCCGACCCGTGTAGTAATTGACCGCGCCACCATATCGCGCCGTCCCATCGGTGCCACCGCCTGGACCACCGCGAAAGATCGCGAATACGACGACCAGGACGAGCCCAAACAGGACATGCAGACGGAGTCGCTGGCTAAAATCCTCCTCGAAAGAATGGGCCTGGCCAACGTAAAACCGATGTTGCAATACGAAGGCGACGACGAAGTCCTAACCGACCCGGATGCAAACGACGGGATAACAGGCGAGATATGAACTGGAAAATATGAGGGCCAACGCCCACCGAGACGTAGGCGATGGGAACCCGGGCGCCGAACAAACCTCCGCTGATGCTGTCCTACGGATATACTTTGTCGAAAACCGAAATCAAAGCGGTGATTGCCCAGATTCGGATGGTTTCGATGCCGCTCACGAAGATCTGACACTATTGTTTATGCGAAGCAATATTTGGTTGGCCGTTGTGCTATTGCGGATCGTATCGTTTGCCGCTGGCCAAGCCCTCACTCCTGCCGAAATCAAGAATCCCCAAATGCGCGCCCTCCAGGAGAAGCATTTCCAGCAACTCCAGGCCGTAGGCGCCGAAATTCAGGGGCACCTTTTTCCCTATCCGTTCTATTTCAGCCGGGTGCTCGATCTGGAATTGGCGCAGCAGGAACGTGCCGATCAGCGCTCGCTTCGTTTTGACAATTACGGCGGGATGACGGTAGTCGAACTCACAGGCAATTACTTTGGTTCTTACTCAAAAGAACTCGTTAACAAAAGCCATCGGGCCCTGCGCACATTTCAGGATGTGATGCTACCGATTCTCCAGATTGCCGTCGCCGGACTGAAGGACAATCCGGATGTCGAGGGATTCGCCATGGAAATATCGCACCACGCCCGTGGGCAAACCCAAGGCATGAACATGGAGAGCCCGGAAAACCTGGTGCTCGCACTATCGAAGGATGCCGCCGTACGATTGGCCAGCGCCAAGAGCGAAACCGACAGTCAGGCCGCGCTTCTTGATGGTCAGTTTTTCTTCAACGGCGAACCATTCATTCTTTATCTCAGCGATCGCGCTGCCGAGGCAGCCGCTAAAAAGGAGGGGAGCGCTTCAGGTGTGAAGCCTCCCGGCACTCCGCTACCAGCGCTTTCAGCCGCGGCGGGGAATATGCGTCCGGCGCCACCTGCTGCGGTAGCACTCGCTCCGCCGATCATGGCCCCGCGAGACACTTCGCCCGAATCTCTGGCCAAGATTCAGCTGTCCGCCCAGAAGTTGATTGATGTCGTCGTCAAGGAACTGGATTCGGAGGCCCACTTTGTGACGTATGCGCCGCCGGTCGTGGTGGCATTCCGCAGGAATGCTTATCTTGAGTTCTCGCTAAACACGGCGCTGCCGGCAGCGACGGCTGGAAGCCGCTACAAAATGGCGGCACTCGCTTTTGACGACCACGTCGCCCATGTCGTTCGACCAATGATGGAGTACTTCAAGGGCGACCTGGATTTCGACGGCATCGCCTTCAGCACGACGATCCACCAGCAGGACAAACCAGCGACAAGCCAGGGAAGCGAGGCGGTTGAGTTTTTTTTCCCCGTCGAGGCGCTGCGCTGCTATGAGACTTTCGATTGCACGGGGCAGCAGCTGATCGATCAGGGATCAGTACTGATCAACGGTGAGCGCGTGAACCTCGATTTGCAGACGGCGGAGGCCGGCGATCGGTAGTCCTACTTTGTTATCGGAGCAAATCCAAAATAACGTAACCTACGAGCCGCCACCCCGTTGTGCCCAACCGGATCTTCACTTCATTCTTCTAAATATTCCCTGAATGCATCGTCGTTCTCTATGTAATCACGAGCCGACAAGACATTGACAATAGATTGACGGCAGCGTGACAAACGCACGCGCAGATTCTATATCCTGCCGCTGAGGGAGAAACCGAGTGGCCGTTGGCAGGGACTATGCAAAGTCTGGCTGTGGTTTTTGTGCTGCTGTCATCGCTCCTCGGTCAAACAGTTGCGCCCAAAGAAACTCCAGTGACGACCGTAGCAGGCGAAAGCTGGCTGAATCACATCCATAGGAGATTTGAAGAAACCAGCATGGGTAAGACAGGGCGCTTAGGGCCGCCTGCTTCCGCGACAGGAGACGAGATGCCTGGCTTCCAACTGGAAATATCTCCCGATCTACCCTCGCAAAACGTAACTGTGAGTGGTTCCGATCTGTATCGCCTGAATTGCCAGGCATGCCACGGTGAATCCGGGTTGGGAGCACCACCTGAAATCAACTCCGTAATCGATCCAGTCCGGGCAAGTTCCGTTGTGGCCGTGAAGGAGCGGATGAAGAAGGTGGGAATGGACATCAGCCGGTCGGATGCGGAGAAGCTCGCGTTGGAGGCGAAGGCAGCGTTGCTAGAACGACTCCAAAACGGAGGGCAAGATATGCCGGCGTTCCGGCATTTAAGTGGAAAAGAGATTGGTTCGCTCACCGCCTATCTGAAACAACTTGCGGGCATCGCCGGAGCAGAAAAAAAACAAGTGGCAATGAAGGAATCGCCCTTCCGCATAGGCGAGCACATTGCCAAGTCCACCTGTCATATCTGTCACAGCGCGTCAGGAACGAACCCTAGCGCTCGGCAACTTTCAGATGGGGCGATCCCGCCGCTTGACACTCTTACGAGCCGGTTGAGCGAACGCGACTTTGTTCGAAAAATCACTCGTGGCGTACCAATCATCATGGGCGAGCCAGCCCTGCCGCACCGGGGCAGAATGCCGGTTTTTTACTACCTCAGAGAAGACGAAGCGGCCGATGTGTACCTCTATCTAAACGCCTACCCGCCGTACCGATGGGCAACTCTTGACTGGGTTCCCCCACAGCCTCTGGAAAATCGGTCGGCACCGGAGGTGCAGCCTTCGGAGAAAGTTTCGGTCGCATCAGATGTCAAGCCACCAAAGATTCACGGTCGAAGCGAAAGCAGTGACGAGCAAATTGTTGCGCCGGTTGTTGCTGGAATGGTTGTGACCTTGCTGCTAGCGGGAACTCTCGGATTCACAGTGCGCGAGTTTGTGAGATTGTCGGCAGAGACCGACAGGCCTGCCATGGCTGCCTGCAACCCGCGTGTCGAACACCCAGACGCGAACGCCGCGAACGCGAAGTCTAAAGACCGTCTTATTGCGTGAGAGAGGAAGAATGATATGCACAAATTGTGGGTGGTATTGTTGGGTTCCATCGTCCTTGTCTGCGGCTTTGTTCCCTCTGCCTCTGCGATTCCTGCGTTTGCGCGGCAGTATGGTACATCGTGCAGCACTTGTCATGTCGATTTTCCCAAGCTGAATGACTTCGGGAAGGCATTCAAGGATGCTGGATTCAAGTTCCCCAAAAACGACGAGGACTTCATCAAGATTCCGCCGGTGATGCTGGGCGCGCCGGCGCAGAAAGAACTGTGGCCGCACACCATTTTCCCGGGCACGATTCCCGGTCTGCCTCCGGTAGGCCTGCGCTTCAACACTTTCTTCCAGGTGTACGGAAAGAACCGCAATAACTTCAACGCCGGGACAACCGGGCCCCTCATTCCGCGCACTGATTTCCAGCCGGGGCTGTTCAGCATCTTCATGGCCGGCAACTTCGGCAGCGGCATCGCGTTCTGGGTAGATGATGACATCAGCGTGGGGGGATCCGGCGCTAGTGGCGGATTGGGTGATGGTTACCTGAAATTCCACGACCTCGGCCGGTTTTTCAAACTACCAACCGATTCTCTGAACTTGCGCGTGGGCCAATTCGAAATTGACTTGCCATTCAGCCCGGCACGCTCCTGGAACATAAGCGGATGGGACATCTACGATGAGGCGAACATTGGAGCGTTGAACGGGATGTCTCCGCAAAACGTCAGCAATACTTTCGCGTTCTCCACGCCGGGACAAGGCGTTGAGATCAGTGGCGGGCACACATATCGCGGGTACCACTACTCTCTGGCGGTACTCAATCAAAATACGAGCGGCTCAACCGCAGACGGGGCCAACGTCAGCCCGGTGGTCGGAATCTTTTCCGATTCCAACTTCAAGGATATTTATGGCCGTTTCCAGTACCGCTTTAATCTGGAAAGGGATCCCGCCAGCCGCAACGAGATCCAGGCGGCGGGGACGATCGGCCCGCGCGATCATACCTATCTTCAATTAGGTACGTTTTACTTCTACGGGCGTTCGGTGCAGCGCTTTCAGGGAGAGACGACGGTGTTAACGGCGCGGGAGCCCTTTTACCGGACGGGCGGTGATTTCAGCTTCAACTACCGAACGTTCAACCTGTTCGGCCTCTACATGTACGGCCACGATAAGAACCTGCTCGTGAACTCGGACGGGACGGGCTTCTTCTCCGGCGCTCCCGCCCACTTCAACGGAGGCTTCCTGGAGGCCGACTACCTAGCGCTGCCCTGGCTGATGACCATCATGCGCTATGACCGCGTTCAGTCCACCGCTGATTTCCTGAATGGTCAAGCCGGCGCGCCGCCAAATTTCTTCTCGCCGGCCGGGGCGACTCGGAATCGGATCACGCCGGGGGTGCAGTTCCTGATACACGCCAATATCAAGGCATCGTTCGAGTACCAGATCCGGCCGCAGCAGCGTGTGTTCGACGCCGACGGCAATCCAGTCACGAACCCCTTCCGCACCAACCAGGCCGTGGCCGGCCTGGAGTGGGTTTATTGAGACGAAAATAATCAAGCGCTCACTTTGAAGGAGAATTCATGAATCGCAACGTGGTTCGAATCATATTGGTAGTTCTGGTGACGACGCTTGGAGTAAGCGCTGGCACTATCAATGGAAAGATCTCCGGCGTCAGTGGAGAGTCGGTCGTATACGTCGACACGATCCAGGGCAAGACGTTCCCACCGCCAGGGGAGCATCCCGTCGTGAATCAGAAGGGATTGATGTTCCAGCCACACATCCTGGTCGTGCAGGCGGGAACTACAGTGGACTTCCTGAACAGTGACAAAGTAGCTCACAACGCGTTCTGGCCTTCGTTCCAGCAAGGCGCGAAGAGGGGACCAGGAAAGAACTTAGGCACATGGCCGCAAGGCGAGAAGCGTTCCTTCAAGTTCGATCAACCCGGCGTCGCTCCGCTACTGTGCAACGTACACGCTGAGATGTCCGGCTACATCGTGGTGGTGCCGACACCGTACTTTGCAACAACCGACAGTGGTGGGAACTACAAGATCGAAAATGTTCCCGACGGCCAATACAACGTCGTCGGCTGGCATGAGGGCATTAAGAACCAGACCAAGCCAGTCGCGGTCTCCGGTGACGCCCAGGTCGACATGACTCTGAGCAAGTAGCGCGCATTTTCGGGGGAACTCCGTTCTTCGACAACGTGTCAGCTAAGAAACACTTTCCGTGGCGAAGCGGGGCACCGGCAAGGTGTCCACTATGGGTGAACTGGTTTGAAGTCGAAATAAGCCAGGTTCATGTTTCCGTTCGTCACTATGTGCACCGTGAGAACATTTTTTCCTTTGCTCAGAGGAACTTTGAAAAGTTGCGAAGCCAGATTCCAATGGTGCCATTGACGCCAGGCAAGCGGGTCTGCACGATCATTCGTTGTGGTGATTTGCAGAGGTCCCGTCGCGTCCTTTCCGTTCACATCGATGGATATCGTTCCCCCACGATTTGATGTGTAAAGGAAATCGGCTGCGTATGTTCCATCTTCTACCACATTTACAGTAATGTTGAACCACTCTTCGGGTTCGGTCCAGCCAACGTACGGCAGGTCAGCAGGGGGGACAATCTTGTCGAATGGGTTGTCGTCAATTGGATCCGGTTTCCGGTTGAACTTCGTGTATGAAGTATCCACTCCCTCGTGGATACGGAATTCGTTAAGGTAGCTCCCATCGGCCGGATTCAACTCTCCACTGCCGTGGTTCTTTGGATCGGAGTCGTGATACGCGACTGCCTCGCCGCCCAAGTCATAGTAGGCGCATAACACCTTTCCCGGTATTTCTTGTGAACCGCCCCTATAGCGGCTGTCCTGATAAGGCAACCCTTTGTACTGGCTCAAGAATGACTGCGCAAACGCGGGTGGCGATGCTAGCGATATGGCTATGAAGCACCAAGAAAACGCTCTCTGGCTCATTCTACATCTCCCCTCAGCACCGATTCGATACGATCTGTCATCGTTGTTCGTGCGGTGACCCGGCACCTCATGGAATTCGTACATTCGCGACCCGACGGATCCGAGGTCGATTTCCGTACGGAATTGTAGTCCCGCCTACCCACCTTCAACGAATGTGATCGCTTTCCTTCTTCCGCGGTCCTAACTGGTTCTGTTCAGCGCAAAGACGCGGAGAAGTCAGTCAGGGCGAGAAAGGTGGAGTCAATTTGTTCGGTCAGTTTCCCGTTCAGTTCAGATTTCTCTTTGACACTCTTCCACTCCGGATCGTCCTGGAAGGATTTCCAGTTAGTGGTTGCATCTTCACGGCTGGGATGCTGGAGGATGTAGATCAGCGTGTTGCTCTTTTGTGGTTCGTCGATGGGCGTCCAGTAAGCGACGCTTTTCATTCCATGCCGGTCAAACAGCTTGTCCGTGTGGTCGCGGAAGCGCGCCAACAATTCTGCTAATTTTCCCGGGGCCGCGTGATAGATGCGAAGCTCGTAGACCGTTTTCGAGGATGGCATTGGATTGTCCCTGTCCTTCTTGTTGTCCTTGTCTTGCTGCGAAGCGGCCCAAAGTGTTGCTGGAAGGAATGGCGCCGCCTGAAGCAATGTGCGTCGTTTCATGGCGGGCATTTTAGCAAAGGGGGCGGTGATGCTGGCCGCGGATCACTGCGGCAGCTTTCCCTTTGGGGATCGATCATCTGCCCTCATACCGACGGCTTACGCTTGAGCAGGCTACGAAAGAATTGAATTCCGCAACCTAAAGCAACGACCGGGGGCTGAAGCCCGCACTCGCCATGGACGACTTACGCGGCGCTGAAGCGCCGCTCTTCCACGTCAGTGTCGACATTTATGCATTTTTCCGCCCTGCCAGGCCTGGCTGGTTCGGATTGGTGTGGACTTTGAGTTTGGGGCGTCAACAAAAAACCCTCTCCCCAGACATCGGGGAGAGGGCGATCGGGATCCGAACGTATTAGTCGTCGGAGTCTTCGCCGGCGGGTGCCGGGTTGTTGAATTCGCTCGGTGGGCGAACCGTTTTCTCACCAGGGTAGGGCCGCGTAAACCCGGTCGACATGTACCAGTTCAAATGGTTCACGGTGTCCGGGTCTTCGGAGTCGGGCCTGGTCAGTTTGCCGGCGAAGATCTCCGCCTTCTTCTTGAGCCAAGCCGCCCTGAGGGCCTTGACCCTGGGGCTGCTCCCTGGCTTGTCCGTGCTCGCATTAACACCCTCGTCCAGCGGGACCTGGTTCGGCACGTGCGTCCACGGCTTGAAGTTATCCGGCGACGGCGTGCCCTTGACGAATGCAGTCCGCATCGGCGATGCCACGAGGTCGTACTGATTCATGGGCGTCAGACCGAGGATTTGCTCGATCGTCCGCGTCATGTTGACCTGCGTGTAGTAGGTGTGGTCGGTGGGTCCGGCCTGCACAGCGTATGGGCTCACGATAAAGCCTGGGCTGCGATGACCGTCGATGTGGTCGACGCCGTTCTGCGCGTCGTCTTCCTCCATAAAGATAGCCGAGGAGGACCACACGCTGCTGTGGCTGATGTAGTCGATAATGCGGCCAATGGCCAGGTCGTTATCGGCCTGTTCGGCGTCCGGGGTCGGCGGGCCGCCGGTGTGGTCATCCATGACCCACAGGATGCTCAACGCGGGCACCGTACCGTTCGCGAGGTCATTGTTGAAGTCCTGCAACCACAGATCGACGCGGAACTGATCGGGGATGCCCAGATCGAACTGCGGGAAGTTCTTGATGAGGTGCTGATACACAGCAGGGACAGAAGCCTCTGCCTGCACCGTGTTCTGATAGAAGAGAGTCTTCTCGCCGCCAGACTCGAACTTCAGCGCGTCGTTGTAGAAGTCGGTCCAGCTCGGCTCGCTGGTCGACCCATTCGGTTGTAGGAACGTATCGTTCTCGACGTATTCGCCGTAGAGCTTCACCGACAGGCCGGCGGCAGCCGCTTCCGAGAACACGAAGCCTTTGTTGTGATAGGCAAGAGCATCGCCGGCGTTCCCGCCTGGATAGCTGCGGTTCCAGTCAGGCGACTGGATGTCGTCGGCATACGGAGCCATGCCTTCCGTGATCCACTGGTGACCGTCAGCCGACTGGCGGCTCGGGTCGTAGAAATTGTCGAGAAGAGGGAATCGCTGCACGAGCAGGTGGGCGTTCGGTGTGTCCTTGCCGCCAAACACTGCCAGCGAAGTGTCGCCATTGCCGGCGGCCACGTCGCCCAGGACCTGATCATAGGTCCGGTTTTCACGGATGATCAGGAACACGTGTTTAATCAGAGACGGATCGCCGATCTTTTTCGGGATGGCGACCGGCTTGGTCTTCGGGGAGCCACCGCTGGCAGACTGGATATTTTGTGTCAGATCCCAGTGGTTGTTCTGGAACACCTGCTGCGACATTGCCAGCAAGGTTCCGCTGTCGGGCACGGGAACGATGCTGACCGTGCCGTTGTCCTGATGGGTATTGTAGGCACAGACACCGTAGTCGCACTCGTTGGAAAGACGCGTACCGATGCCCTTGTCGTTGGCAACGATGAGCGTGTTATTGGCCTCGTCCAGCACGACCGAGCTCGGCGCATAGGCTACCGGGATCATGCCGAGTACGGGACTCGTCGCGCCCTTGGTGAGATCGACCACCCCGATTGCGTTGGCATTGTAAAGAGCGACGTAGGCAATGCCATTCTTGCCATCGACAGCGATTGAGTTCGGCGCGGCGCCGTAGGCCGGTTGGCCTTGGCCGGGAACTCCGATCGGCAGTCCAAGGTTGATCGTCCGCCTCACCACGTTGGTGGCCATGTCGATCACCGAGATGGTGTCGCTATAGGTATTAGCAACCAGAAGGTTATCTCCGTAGATCGCCATCCCGGTCGGGTGCAAACCGGTGCTTATGGTAGCTGTGACTGTCATCGTGGGCAGATCAACCACCGAAACGGTGCCGGTGATCGCGGCGCCAACCACTGGATCGGCGACGATTTCAGTGCCGGCGGAGTAAATCTGGAAGTCCGCCTGCGTAGCGGCCCGGCCACCCTCGTTGCTGATGTAGGCGGTCGTGCCGTCCTTGGCGATCAGGATGCTGTGCGGCGCGTTGCCGACGCGGATCTCCTCGACCTGCTTCGGCGGCGTTGCGGTCAAGTCGATCTTGGTGAGGGTATCGTTCTGGTTCAGCAGAGCATAGGCGCTGGTGCCATCCTTTGAGACCGCGACCCCACCGGGATAAGAAGTGCTCGCGGTATAGAACGTGCCGCAGGCTCTGCCATAATCGCCGATTGGGCTGTTCGGAAAGCAGGTGATGAAGGAACTGTTCGGCGGCACGCTGACCTGGGCGAAATCTTCCAGCAAACCCGTTGCATTCACCTTGGCGATGGCGACATTGCTGCTGTCCTGGCTGAACACCAGGTACTTGCCGTCGGCCGAGTAGGTGATGCCGCTATAGCTGCCGCTGGGGTCTTGTCCGAGCGCGAGATAATGCTGCAGGACAACGCCAGTGTTGGTGTCGAACACCTCGACGGCCTCCGACGCACCCAAAGTGAGGACGGCGGCGGTGTGAGTTTTGACAGTGGGGTTCAGCGCGATGGCCTTGGCTCGGACGCGGATGCCGAGGTCGACTTGCGTGCCGGCTGGGGTGATGATCTGACCGTCTCCAACGACCCATGAGCCGTTCCTCTGCGGGCCGGGGTGGTATGTCGGGTATTCCTTCGACTGACCGGCGGCAAGCACCGGCAGACACAGCCCCGTGGCCAGCACTCCGGCGAGCGGACTAAGACGGTTGATCCGAGATTTATTTCGAGATCGATTTCGAGGTTTATTTCGAGACGCTTTTCGAGACATACCGTTTTCCTCCAGGAATTTTCAGCGCGCAACCGGGATCGGCCGTGCGACATTGGGGTTGGAAAGACATGGGGTGAAAATGAGCTGCGATAGTAGTTGCCCATCGTTACGCGCTTATTACGCGCTTATGAAGATCGGGTAAAACTTCTGTTACAGGGGGCTGAATTTTTCTTGTGGATTGTGACGCGCGGCGTTCACGTTAGAACACAGTCGTTTCGTGGAACTTGTCTACAAACGATTGATCGCAGCGGTAAACCGCCGCGCCACCCAAAAGCATAATGTTTCAGCAACGTGCTTCCCGCCCAATCACGATTCGGGCGATGGCCGCGTCCAGCTCTGTCCCGTCGTCGACGAGTGCGCGCAAGGGCAAGCCTGTTCGCGACCAGTAGCTCGTCGAACATCGCGAGGCTTCTAGTCTTCGAGCGTCGGCAAGGTCTTCAGTACTTCACTGGCCGTTGGCCGGCTGGGGACCGGATCGTCCTTGCGGATTTTGCCGTCCCGAAAGACCAGTACGCGCTTGGCGAATTGGGCGATGTCGAGCTCGTGAGTTACCAGCACGATCGTTAGCCCCTGGTCGTTCAGGTTCTGGAAGATCTCCATAATCTCGACGGAAGTACGGCTGTCGAGATTGCCAGTGGGTTCGTCCGCCAGGAGGATGGAAGGACGATTCACCAGCGCCCGTGCTATGGCCACCCGCTGTTGCTGTCCACCGGACATTTGGGATGGGAAATGCTGTGCCCTTTCTGCAAGACCGACCATGGTCAACGCATCGGCAGCACGTTTTCGCCGCTCTGTTTTATCGATTTTTGCGTACAGAGTCGGTAATTCGGTATTTTCAAGCGCCGTCGTTCGAGCCAAAAGGTTGAAGCCCTGAAAAACAAATCCGATCTTCTCGTTACGAATCAGTGCGAGGGCCTTCTTGTCGTGCTCGGAAACATCGATCCCTTCCAGTAAATACCGTCCCGAGCTGAGGCGGTCCAGACAGCCAAGAATGTTCATGAAGGTTGATTTGCCACTGCCACTCGCCCCCATGATGGCCACGAATTCGCCTCGGCGAATCTCAACGTTTACACCGCGCAGCGCGTGCACCCGTGTCTCACCAAGTTCGTAATATTTGTGCGCATCTTCGGCGCGGATAACGGCACTTGGCGCTGCGGCGGTCGGCGTAGCTTCGAGTTGGTTGAGAGCCGGTATCGATCCCATGGTGGTCTTTGCCGATCGTGCTTAGCGCCGCAGGGTACCGGGAGACTGTGACTTGGACGTCACAGATCGAATAATCAAGTCGTCGCCTTCCTTTAAGTCCCCTTTGAGGACGGCGGTGATCTCCGTGTACGCATGGTCCGTGATTCCAAGAGAAACCTTGACCGGTTCGATTGACTGATCGGCATGGAGCTTCCAAACCACGGCAGTCTCTGCTTTCGATGCATGAGGCAGATTCTGGGCGCTCACGCCAGCCGCCTTCTCGTCCGCTGCGGCGTTGGCTGAGCGCTGCTCGTCGGTCCCTTCGATCCCATAGCGCTTATAAAGGTCCAGAACCTCTTCGGTCGTCATCGGGGGCTTGTAGCGCAGGGCGGTATTAGGCAGTTTCATCGCATTCCGTACGGTCGCCACAGGGATGGTCACATAGGCGGTCATGCCAGGGAACAGCTTCAATTCGGGGTTTGCAAATTCGATGATGGTGTCGTAGGTGACGACGCTCTGCACCGTCGTCGGGTTCATGCGGACCTGGCTGACAACGCCCTGAAATGTTTGCTTGGGGAGGGCATCCACCTTGAAAGTGACTGTCTTGCCCACCTTAATGTTGTCCACGTCCGACTCGTCGGTCTTGGCATACACCCACATCTTCGTTAGATCCTGCGCGATCGTAAAAATGGTTGGCGCTTGCAGAGATGCCGCCACAGTTTGCCCGACATCGACATTTCGGGCCACGACCGTGCCGTCGATTGGAGAGCGAATGACTGTGTAGTCGAGATTGGTTTGGGCCACTGTGACAGCAGCCTCTTTAAGACTGATTTGCGCGTCGGCCTGCGTGATGTTGGCTTCCGCGGCATCGACCGACGCGTTAGCCGCCTCATAGTTCGATTTGGCGAGGTCCAGTTGCTGCTGGCTCATGACGCCATCTCGGGTCAACCCGACCGCACGATCGTAATCGGCCTTAGTCTGCACCAAAGCGGCCTTCGCTTTTTCCAGGTTAGCGCGGGCAGCCACCAAGTTGGCCTGCGCGTTTTTCAAATCGGCGGCCGCCTGCAGTAGAGCCCCCTTGAACAATGCAGGATCAATGAGAGCGACAACGTCGCCCTTGTGGACCCGGGAATTAAAATCGGCGTTGAGTTTCGCGATGCTCCCGGAGACTTGCGACCCCACTTGGACAGTGATCACAGAGTTGATCGTTCCGGTGGCTTCGACAACATTGTCGATGGCACCACGTTCCACCTTCGCAGTAAAGTGCTGCGCTTGAGTGCCCCGGTTCAGGTCCAAGGCGACGAACAATCCAGCAACGATCACAACCCCCGCTAAGATGAGCCACTTGCGCTTTGTCATTATGTCCGGTCTCGAAAATGAGCAACCCTAAGATCTTTCACTCGTATCGCAGCGCTTCGATCGGATCAAGTCGAGACGCCTTGCGTGCCGGGTAGTATCCGAAGAACACTCCGACAGCGACCGAGAACATGGCGGCTACCACGACAGCCTCAATGGACATCTCGATCGGCCATCCCAGAGTCTGGCCCACTAAATAAGATCCAAAAATTCCAGCCAGCACACCCGCAGCGCCCCCGACCAGGCTCAGCATGATGGATTCGCCCAGGAACTGGAGTTGGATGGCGGCTTCGGTCGCTCCAACCGCAACTCGAACTCCGATCTCACGGGTGCGCTCGGTTACCGAAACCAGCATCACATTCATGATCCCAATTCCTCCCACGATGAGGGAAACGGAGGCGATTGCGATCAGGAGGATGGTCAGAGTTTTGCTGGCATCGAGTTGGGCCTGAATGATGTCTTCGGGATTGCGGATATTAAAATCGTCCTCTTCTTCGGGACGCAGATGGTGACGATCTCGGAGCAGAGCGGTGGCTTCCTGTCCGGCCATCTTGACCACATCTGGCGACACGGCTGAACACAGAATGTCGTCCAGCCACGTGATTCCCTTGAGCTTCTTCTGAGCCGTTGTGTAAGGCAGGATGATCGTGTCGTCCTGGTCTTGCCCGGAAAGCGAGAGCCCCTTGGGAATGAGTGTAGCCACTACTTTGCAGGGAAGGTTATTTACGCGGATTACCTTTCCAACTGGACTTTCCACGCCGAACAACTGCTCCCGAACTGTTCGTCCAATCACACAAACGTCGGCGGCTCGATCCGTATCATCCTGTGAGAATATCGCCCCCTGATCCACGAACCAGCGCTTTATGTCGAAGTATTCGGGCGAAACCCCGCGGTAGGACGTGTGCCAGTTCTGATTCCCGTAGATGACCTGCACCGGATCGTCCACGTTCGGCGAAACACTCTTGATGAGAGAAATCTGGTTCTTGATGGCTACCGCGTCGGCCATGACCAAGGTTTTCGTGTCATGCGTCCCTGTGCGCACGCCATTGACCGCCCGGCCGCCGGCTTCAATCCAGACGAAGTTATCTCCAAGATTGTTCAAGTGTTGCTGGACTCGCGCCTGTCCCGCTTTGCCGATGGCCACAACACAAATCACTGCGGCAATCCCAATGGTGATCCCCAGAACGGTTAGGATGCTTCGCATCTTGTTTCTAAGCAGCGCCACCAGTGCCGATCGAAAGAGAGCTCCGTAATTCACAGTCCCGTATCTCCAGGGGCCTAACAAATCCTGAATGGTCAACTAAAGCATACCTCTTAAAGCACTTCCTGATGATGGCGTAAGACTGCTTTCGTGCTAACTGATGAGAGCGTGAAGCTTACTCGCAGTGGATTAAGAGGGCATAAACCCAAAATGAAATTCCGCTCAGAACGGTGACGCCTGCCCGGCGATGAGCAAACAAGAGGGCGATCTCCCCGCAGAGTCTGATTCCGGTTGTGCGAAGGTGGGACGTTGCATTGGCCTTGGCCTGCGATTGCGGGCGAATGACTGGGCTGAGCGGAATTAATTCCGACTGGTGCAAACACGCGTCACGATCGGTCGACAGCCGCGTCCAGTTCCGACCCGTCTTCGACGAGTGCGCGCAGGGGCCCCAGCCAGGGTTCGTAGCGTCGCCAACGCGCGACGGAGGTGCGATAGATCGGCTGCCGGGTCTGCCACTTGCTGGGGGTCTTCACCGCCCGCGGATTGGATTCGGGGCGCAGGCATGCGTCGTGCCAAGGTAGGCCGCAGGCTGCGATGATCCGCCGGATGACGGGTTCGGGATCGCTGGTCAGGTCTTCGTAATCGACCTCGATGAAGCGATCCGCCGGCAGGGTGCTTCGCCAATGGCCGGTGATCCGCTGGTAGCTACGGAAATATGCGACCAGTTCGGCGCCTCCGGTCGGAAACGCCAGGCCCGGATGGAAATGAGTTTGATGGATCGACAGCGCCGTGTCGACTGCGGCACGGCGGCAATGGATGATGGTTGCGCGCGGGAATGCCAAGTGGATCAGTCCCGCCCAGAGGAAGTTGAACGGCATCTTGTCGGTTACTCGCGCCGCCTTCGGCGCGATCGCGCGCAGCACACCGAGATAGTCTGCCGCCGCTTGGTCCAGGAACTCCGTGGCCAGAAACTCCTTGGCGAAGACCGGTGACTCGTTTCCGTCCGCAGCGCCCCCGGGAGCATCGGAGCGGTGCCACGCCGCGCCGCGCTCGTTCCAGAAATTCAACTCGCCGCCGGCCCCGACCTCGGGATGCATGGAGACGATCTGCTCGACCAGAGTTGTGCCGGAGCGCGGCATGCCGAGGATCAGCACCGGCATCGTATCCGAGCTGCCGATTTCATGCGCCCGTGCCATCAATTCGGGCGTGCAGCGGGCAATCAGGCGATCGATCTCGATGGAGAACGCGGCCGAGTCGAACGCTAGAGAGCTACGGCGGACAGCGTCCGCGGCGTCGAAATGCTGCATGGCCAAAGCGTAGTCGCCGAGATCGTCCGCGGCTTTGCCGATGGCAAGATGAAGCCGCAGGCGTTGCGCCGCTTCCAGCCCCGGCGTTGCCAGAGCGGATTCCATTTGTTGCACGAGACCGTTGTCATTGTCATTGCTAGTGACGCGGCGGCTGCGGACCAGATCGTAATAACTTCCGGCCAGCAGCGGCGCTATCGCGATCGCGCGTTGGAAGCATTCACGGGCCTCGTCAAAACGGCCGAACTCAGAGAGCAGATTTCCCAGCAGATCATGTGCCATGGCGTTGTTCGGATCGAGTGCCAGCGTTTTTCGCAGCACCAGTTCGGCTTCCTGATTGCGGTCCTCGGTCAGCAGCGCCCGCGCCTTGCCCAGGAGTCCGAAGCTGGTCTTACCTCCGGTGGCCGCCGCGCGGCGGAAACAGCCGATCGCCTCGTCGCGATGGCCCAGTGTGTGGACCAGGGCGCCGGCGCGGAACCACGCCTCGGTCAGAGAGGGGAGCATCTCGGTGGCGCGGTCGTAAGCAACGATTGCCCCGCCGATGTCGCCCAGCTTCTCCAAGGCGATTCCAAGGCGGAAATATGCATCGGTGTAGCGCGGGTTGATGGCGACGGCCCGCTGCAATGCCGCGATGGCATCCGGTATGTGACCGACTTCGAGGCAAGCGAGGCCGAGGTCGTGCTGGATGATGGCATTTGAGGGCTGCAGTAGCGCTGCGTCGCGCAATGGCGCAATCGCATCGGCTGGTCGCCCGTCCCTGAGAAACTGAGTGGCCAACGCAAGCAGAGGCGCCACCTGCAACGGCGCGGCTGGGTTTACAGACTGGGACATGACGCGAACCTATTGTGGAAGTGTAGCGTGGCCATCGGGATCACCGGCGCAAACCTAAGGCACAAGGAGTTCAATCAGGCGATGTGTCAGGACGAGAGCCGCGCCGTAGTTGCTGGCGATACCGACCATCAGTGTAAGCAGAACGAAAAACGCCCAGGGCCAGCCAGGGCGGGAGGGCTGACGAGCCGTTCGCCACTTGAGGAGGCGGTCCACGCGCAGGTTGATCGAGGATGAACCGCTGACGAGTTCCGCTGCCAGTATTGGGCTGGGCAATGGTTGAAATGATCGGGATAGCTTAATCAGCGCCGCTGCCAAGTCCAGGGCCTCCCGACGATTCGTCACGGCACGGTCATCGGCCGTCAGCTCGGCGGCCTCCTGCCAGGCTCTTTCGAGGCCACCCATTCCAGGGAAAGGAGTTGCGCTGAGCAGGACTTTCTTCAGGTTGTCCCAGGAGCGCGCATGGCCGATCTCGTGCCGGACTGCTACCTGTAACTCGCCGTCAGTGAGCACCGCTGCCGTCTTATCGGAAATCATCACTCTCGGCCTGCGGATGCCAACGAGGATCAGTGGTGGCGCGCCCTGCGAAGCGCTGAGCCTGGGTGTACTCGCATCGTTGTCGATGTTCGTCGCTCCCGACAGCCACCCCTGCACCGTGCGGATTGTTCGTGCCTGCACTCTCAGCGCTCGGTACAACCCAGCCCCGAGGATGCATAGCGAACACAGGGCAAGAATGAATGTTGCAGTGTCTTCGTCCGGTGACGCCCGCTCCAGCAGCCAGAACGACGGAAATGTGAAAAACAAGGTGACCAGTATGGAGAGGGCGAAGGGAAAAATTCGCAGTCCGAACACAAGATTGGCGGAGTTCGCATCGGTCGCAAGGCGAATTCGTTTCGCGCCCCACCACGCCAACAGGGTCAGCAGTGATAGCGGGCAATACACCGCTGCGAAAAAGGCTAAGGAAACGAGAAGGCCCCGCGCACCGAATATCACTCTTGCTCTCCCTTCTTGAGTTGAGCGCGCTGATGTTCCACGAGCGACTGCAACTCGTCGAGCAATTTCCCATCCTGGGCGCTCACCGCCTCGACCAAATACGAGAGGTGCAGAAGAGCATACTCCGAGTCCAGAAGCTGCCGAATGCCGTTCTCTGTGGCCGTGCGCTCCAGTTCCTGGGGCGTGTATCGCGCCGAATAGCGGAATGCCCGCCCGTCGGGAACACGGGCGAGGAGTCCTTTCTTAAAGAGACGGTCCATCGTGGTCATAATCGTGGGATAGGTTTGCCAGATCGTACGATCCTCGAGTACTTCGCGAACGGTGGCGGTTCCTCGCGCCCAAACTGCCTGGAGTACTTGTCGCTCCAGTGGTCCAAGCTGAGCCGACGGAGTGGTCTTAAAGAAAGGATGAAGTGAGTACGAGGCCATTTTTCGACGGTGGAGCAGACTTCGCCCTTTTCCGATCAAGTGAACTGTAAGGCCAGATGTGAAGTGAGTCAACGGGCGGAGGCTCAGAATTAATCGTGGCTCAACAATGAGCGCAAAGTAGTACACAACTAATCTATTGCCGCTAACGCAGTTGCTGATGGAACACTTGGGATCCCGTGGCGCGCACCAGCGTCCGCGCGCCACACTCCCCAGTCTCCGTGGTCCGGCCGACCGTCCGCTCAACTTGGAAGTGCTACCTTCCGGGCACATCCGCACGAGGGAGAGCCGTGGAGAATAAGAATATTTCCCTTAGCTTTGTCTTTGCTTTGTGCAGCTGCGACTTTGAATTTCCTACTGAGCATCGCAATCGATCTGCGATTTCGCGATGGTCGTAGCCGCGAATTTCATGGAGCATAAAAATGTTGCGATACCCGCGAGGAAGTTTCTGGAGCGCGCGGCTGAGAGCAATTCTCTCAACCGACGTCGAAAGCCTGGGATCGGCACCGCCATATTCTTTTAAAGCGGATCCAAGGTCCGATTCTGACGGCTGATCCAGCGAAACCTGGTAAGGGCGGCGCTTGCGAAAGTGCATCAGCACTGTGTTGACGGTCAAGCGGTATAGCCAGGTGGAAAATGCAGAATCGTTTCGGAACGTCGAGATCTTACGAAAGACCTGGAGAAACGCTTCCTGGGTAAGGTCCTCCGCCTCGGCCACGTTTGCAGTCATGCGCAAGCACAACGAATAGACCTTGGATTTGTGCTCGTTGTACAGAACCTCAAACGCTTGTGGATCTCCGCGTTGCGCTTTCCGCACGAGATGGTTGTCCGCGTTCCGTTGAGTGTTCGATATCTGGCTTCGATTCACGAGTCGCTCCTTGGGAGAGAGTTGCAGTAAGCAGCAGCTCCAGTCTGATAAGTGTTAAAAGCTACATGGATTGCCTGCCAAGTACGCTCCGATATCACACGGCGCGTTCGCCGCGGCAGGCAATCCGCCCGACATTCTCTTCGCTAACGACTTAGGGCTTCCCATTCGGCGAACGATCCTCCTTCGCAGGCTTGGAGTGGTTCTCGCTCGGGCGTTGTCTCTCCTGCATCTTCTGCTGCTGTCTTTCTTGTTTTTGTTCCAGTTGCTGGGTCTGCTGCTGGTGCCTTTGCTCTACCTGCTGTCTTCTGGCATCGTCAGCGCGCTGTTGTTCCAAGTGCTGGTGATCGCGCTCCTGCTTTTGCTCGAGCTTCTGTCGATCTTGTTCCTGTCTTTGTAGTTGCTTTTCCTGATCTCGCTCCCGCTTCTGATCGGGCTGCGATCCGGCAGTGTTTTGGTTCGGGTGCTGAATCGGGGGCAAGTCCCTCGGATGAACCGCGGGCCTGTCCTGCCGCTGACCTCCGCCACGGTTAGGTTCAGGGTTATAAGCCCCTCCCGCCTCTTTGGCTGGGACGGCAGCGCGGTCACGGAATGCTCCCGGCCTTGGAGTAGCAGCCACCTCCGGCCTGCCCCGGTTCACCGAAGCCCGTAGCTGGCGGTTTGTGCGGGCAGCCTGTATATGCTCAGTTTGAACAGTTACCGGCGGGATATGCCTTTCATGTTCCGCTTCCTCTTCGAACCGCGTTGGACGCCGGTCGATCCCCCCGTTACCACCGTTGTAGCTGACACGATTCACGGTGACATTGTTGATCACCGTGGTGTTGTAGACGTTGTGAATCTCGGTGATATTCACGTTATTCACGGCGCGGTTGTAGAAGAAGCGACCGTGGTCCCAGCGTCCACCTTCGTAACCCTCACCGAAGTAGCCGAAGCCGTAGACAATCCCGCCATAAAAACCGACACGCGGTCCCCAATAGCCCTCATGGAAGAAAAATCTGTCGCCGCCCCAGGCCCAGTACCCTGGCGTCCAGAGCAAACCAGGTTCCGGAGCCAGCACCCACGTACCGGGCACCCAGTAGTAGTCGTTGAAGTCATAGTCGTAGGCCCAGTATCCCGGCACCCAGAGATAACCTTCGCCGGGGCAAAAAGGCTGCTCATAGATGGGCAACGGGGGCGGCCCGATCCTGATTACCACGTTGACTTGTGCGACCGATGCCGTGGACAGAACCAGCATTACGAACGCCAACAACAACGAACGAAGGGAGGGAGTGATTCGCATTATGTTTCCTCGTGGCCCATCATCCTTCGCTTGCCCGGTCTTCCTTTGCTGCTGCGGGTTGCGTGGAATGAGAGGCGAGATTTGCGTGTTCTCAGCCGTCAGTAAAACTCCTTCAATCTGAATTCCGAGATCGCTTGCTGCGTTGTTTGGCCGCACACGGCCCCTGCCGGATCTCCAGAGACCGGTAGCGTCCAAACAAAACTGCCTACTGCTGATTTTCGGGTGTGTGTTCTTTCGCTGCCTGCGTGCTGGCCTGATGACTGATGTCGACCACTGCCTGTAAGAACGGCGTAGCCTGGGGCGGCGCGGCCACCTCTCCCAACAGGATTTTCTTGAATGGAATGTCGCTGCCATAAATGGCCGTAGTAGAGTCGGCATCCCGCTCCATCACCGCTCCTTCAAGGGTTAGTCCAGCAAAGGCGCCTCGGGACCGGGAGTAAGTCAGCAATTCAGTGTTCAACATCCAATCCGTTCCAGCGGAAGCGTGTCGCCCGACCGGGCCGGCCGCAGCCGATCCTTCGCCGGTGATCTGAAATTTGCTCGACAACAAGTGTTGCAAACCTTTGTCATTCATGACGAGCATGACCAGGTCAACACCCTCCGCGCCAATCTGTAGGCCCCAGCTTCCTCCGCCGACGCTGATGAAAGCAGGTGCGCTCCATCCCTCACCTGTGCGGCACACCGCAACTCCGCGACCATGTTTGGCGCCGAAGATGAATCCACCTTTGACCAAGTGGGGAACTACAACAATGCACTTGGCACCGTGCAAGACTTCTTCGGGGATTCCCTTATCGGGAGCCGCCGCGATTTCCTTGAGGACGTCGGCCGAATTCTGCAGCCGTTCAGTCGAATCCTCGCGGGCTGATCCCGCCCAGGCAAGATTACCCAGCAATGCTGCGAGACTGAGGACCACTAGAACCAGGTGTCGTTTCACGTTTGCTCCTTTTCACAGAAGAATTTTGAATTCTTAGCGTTCACAAAGGGGCACGCGTACATGTACCAGGAAGATCCCCACTAATCGGCCCTAAGTCCTTTGTGGCGTTTTGCCTCAGGACTGACGCGGCCTCTTTCCTCGTCTGCGTTCACTACGTCGTACAACTGCTTAAGGAGGTGGACAAACTTCCTCAAATTGCGCTCTTTGCGAGCAGCTTTCGACAGCTTTCGCCAGTCATCTGTAGTCACGGCACGAGACATCGAAGTCCTCTTTTCCGAACGTCCTTTCGACATCGTGACCTCTTAAGCGTTGCAGTTGGCTTGCCAAGCAAATAAGGGCAGGATTTTCAGAGAGATATGAGATCAGGCAATCTGGTTGTTCGGGGGAATTTTTCCAAACGGTGAGTATTTTGTTCGGCAGTATCCTCGTACGGGACGCGCACCGGGGAAACTTGGAAATAGACGGGACAATCACCAAGTTCTGATTCGCAGTCTCCACCGCCCTGTTGGGCTTTCTTAGCGCAAGGGCGGGGAGAAGTCGGTCAGGGCTAGAAAGGTGGAGTCAATTCTTTCGGCCAGTTTGCCGTTCAGTTCTGATTTCTCTTTGACACTCTTCCACTCCGGGTCGTCCTGGAAGGATTTCCAGTTGGCGGTTGCCTCTTCACGGCTGGGATGCTGGAGGATGTAGATCAGGGTGTCGCTCTTCTCTGGTTCGTCGATGGGCGTCCAGTAAGCGACGCTCTTCATTCCATGCCGCTCAAACAGCTTGTCCGTGTGATCACGGAAGCGTGCGAGCAATTCTGCTAATTTTCCCGGGGCCGCGTGATAGATGCGGAGCTCGTAGATCGTCTTCGAGGATGGCATTGGATTGTCCTTGTCCTTGTCTTGCTGCGAAGCGGCCCAAAGGAATGGTGGAAGAAATGGCGCCGCCAAGAGCAATGTGCGTCGTTTCATGGCGGGAATTTTAGCAGGGGTGAGGCGACGCGCGCTGCTGCCTACATCTCGCAAAGAACGCGAGAAATGGGCGTCCAGTTTTTGTCTACACCATCGTGTCAGAGCATGGGGTGTCGGTGGGGGGAGGGATTTCTTCTTCACGCGTGCAGGGCGGACACTCTTGTCCGCTTGGGGTTGCAGTTGGTTTGACGTGTTTGTCGCGGACGCAAAGAAAATCAACGGCAACCCCAACCCCAACGGCTGCGGACAGGAGTGTCCACCTTGCAAAGGCGGGTTCAGTTGTCAAATTCATGTCAAATGATGGCCTGTTTTGAGTCGGATAGGGGTGACTGTCCATCTTTTCGGAGTATGATTTCTTCAGCTATGCGAGTGACGGAAGACAAGTTAGTGACTTCGGCAACGGAGGAAGCTGCGGTCCCGATGCCGGCGACCGATCGGATCCTGGTGATTGAGGACGATCGCGGCGTGCAGAAGGCGCTGCGTCGCCTGTTCGAGGGCGAGGGATTCCAGGTGGACGTCGCTGGAAACGGAGCCGAGGGGCTGGAGCTGTTCCGCGGTTCGGTGCCCTCGGTGGTAGTCCTAGACTTGAGGCTTCCCGGAATGCTGGGGCAGGATGTCTGCCGGGAGATCAGCGCGGCCGCCCCGTCCACTCCGATTATTATTCTCAGCGCCCGTACGGATGTGATGGATAAGGTCCTGCTATTGGAGCTTGGGGCGCACGATTATGTAACGAAGCCTTTCAGTCCGCGGGAGCTGCTGGCTCGGGTGCGCACGGCTATGCGGCGCTCGACTCGCACTCCTGCATCGGACACATATTCGTTTGGAGACTCTCGGATCGACTTCGCGAAGATGGAGTTGCACCGCAACGGCGCGGTGGTCCAGCTCACAGCGCAGGAATTCAAGGTGTTGAAGTTCATGATCCAGAATTCCGAGCGGGTGCTTTCGCGCGAAGAACTTTTGAACCACGTCTGGGGTTACAAAAATTATCCGAGCACGCGGACTGTCGACAACCATATCCTCAAGCTTCGCCAGAAGCTTGAGCGGGACCCCGCCAATCCCATACACTTCCGGACCGTACACAGCGCCGGTTACAAGTTCGTACCGTAGATGCTGCGCCGTGTCGTCACCGGGAGGAGGACCATGGGTGGACTCCGGCTGCGGACCAAGTTCCTGCTCTCCATGGTCGCGGTGTCTGCGGCGCTGACGTTCACCACTCTCTATGTGGTGCGGAATACGGTGCAGCAGCAGGTTCGGCTCGAGATTCAGCGCGATCTCCAGAACTCGGTTTCCGCCTTCCGCAATTTTCAAAAACAACGCGAACAGACACTGGAACGATCTGCCGCTTTACTGGCCGACTTGCCTAACGTGCGCGCGCTCATGACTACGCATGATGCGGCGACAATTCAGGACCAATCTCATGATCTCTGGAATCTGGCGGGAAGCGATCTGCTGGTGCTGTCCGACCCTTCGGGCAAGGTGATGGCGCTGCAGGCTACTCCTACGGAAGTCAGCGTGCGCGAGGCGCAGGAGTTTATCCCGGGAATTGTTAAGCGGGCGGAGACCCGGCATTGGTGGTACGTTCACGGACACCTCTACGAAGTTTTTCTCCAGGACATCTATTTTGGGCCGGCCAGCGGACAGCAGGTTTTGGGATACCTGGTGCTGGGGTACGAGATCGACGACCGCGTGGCGCACGAAGTGAGCCAGGTGGCGGCCAGCGAAGTCGTGTTCCGCTCGGGGGATGCGATCGTCCGGAGCACGCTGAAGCCGGCGCAGGAAGAGGAACTGCTGCGCACTGTGGATACGTCCAAGGAAGCGCCTGATGAGGTTCGGCTCGGGGACGAGCGTTTTCTCGCTACGACTGTCGATCTGGCTTCTTCGGGGAACCCGGAGCTGCGACTGTGGGTGTTGAAGTCTTTCGATCAAGCTACGGCGTTTTTGAGTCGGCTGAATGAGTTGCTGCTGGCACTGGGGCTGGCGGCTGTGCTGGCGGGGAGTCTGCTGGTATTTCTGATCTCGCATACGTTCACTCGTCCATTGGATACGCTTGTGGCGGGCGTGCGGGCGCTGGGACAAGGTGATTTTGCTTATCCGCTGGAGGCTCGCGGGGGAGATGAGGTCGCGGAGGTTACGGGGGCTTTCGACCGTATGCGGACGAATCTGCAAACGACCCAGCGCGAACTTTTGGACTCCGAACGGTTGGCTACGATTGGGCGGATGGCCAGTTCGATTTCGCATGATTTGAGACACTCCCTGGCTGCCGTGATGGCAAACGCGGAATTTCTTTGTGAGACGGATCTGTCACCCGGACAGCGGGAAGATCTATATGCGGAGATTCGGATCGCGGTGAAGCAGATGACTGACCTGATCGAGTCGCTGCTGGAATTCTCGCGGACGCGGGAGTCGCTGCATCCATCGCAGGGCGATGTGCGGGAGGCAGTGCAGTCGGCGATAAAGGGGTTGAAGACGCATCCGGAATTCCAGCGTGTGCCGATTCACGTGTCCTGGGATGGGGCGACGGAGGGGTGGTTCGATTTCAAGAAGCTGGAGCGGGCACTGATGAATCTGCTTCTCAACGCCTGCGAAGTCGTGCCGCCCGGGACCGGACAGATCGATGTACAGTTGCGGCGCAACGGCCAAACTCTGGATATCCGGATCACCGACAACGGGCCGGGAATCGCGACGGCCGTACGCGACAACCTGTTCGAGCCGTTTGTGAGCCATGGCAAGGAAAATGGAACCGGGATGGGATTGACCGTGGTACAGAAAATTGTGCAGGACCACGGCGGCGACGTGGTGGTGGAACAGACTTCGCCGGCGGGCACGACTTTTCGAGTCCGGGTGCCGTTGAGTCCGTCCGCTGAAAATGCGATGGCGGCGAAACATGGGACTCACGAATAGTGCCAAGCCCGCCTGAAGCCTTGGCCGAAGACAGGCATCCGAAAGCAAGGTTGGTAGCGAAATTTCCCTGGGGACAACCGAGTGGCAGGAGGCAACATGAGTACGAGGTATGCGTACGATGTGCTGCGATCCGCGATGTTGGCGGGCTTTCTTTTCTGGGCGGGCCGGAGCGTTGCGCAACAGACCGCAGCTCCTGCGGAAACGGCTTCGCCGGATTCTATGACCATGGCTGATTCGGTTCATGAACTGCGCCAGCAGATTCGCGAACTGCAGGCCGCGGTGAGCGAAATCCGGACCGAGTCGCAGCGTTACCGCGCCGAGACTTCCGAATTGCGCAGGGAACTGGAAAGAGTGCGCGCGGCGTCGGCCAGCGGTTCGCCTGCGTCAGAGGTTGCCGACGCGAACTCTTATACTTCAACCAGTATTGAGCCCACAACTTCACCCGAAGTCGAGGACCGCTCGATGCGCCACACTGCCACGCTGGACGAAGAGTACCAGTTGCTGAGCGGCAAAGTGGATGAGCAGTATCAGACGAAGGTGGAGAGCGCCTCCAAGTACCGCATGCGGCTGTCTGGGATCGTCCTGTTGAATCTTTTTAGCAACTCGGGAAACGTGGCCAACACGGACATCCCGGTGTGGGCATCCCCTCTTCCGCCGGGTACTCCGGGCGGCAGCTTTGGTGGGACGTTGCGGCAATCACAGATCGGTTTCGAAGTATTCGGTCCGGACTTCGCGGGCGCACGCACGAAGGCCGATCTGCAACTGGATTTCGGAGGCGGATTTCCGCGGTTGAGCAACGGCGTGAACTTCGGGCTGCTGCGGCTGCGAACAGGAACGGTTCGGATGGACTGGGCGCACACCTCGATCGTCGCGGGACAGGATGGATTGTTTTTCTCGCCGGGCACTCCTACGTCGTTTGCGTCGCTGGCAATTCCAGCGTTCTCGTATGCGGGGAATTTGTGGAGTTGGGTACCGCAGGTACGCATCGAACACCGAATCAATCTCGGGGAGGACTCGAGCCTCCTACTCCAGGGGGGAATTCTGGATTCACAGAGCGGGGAACCGCCGCTGTTCGATGCCACGCGCACTCCGCAGGCGGGGGAACTGTCGCGCCAGCCGGCTTATGCCACGCGGGTCGCGTGGACCCGTAATGTTTTCGGACAACCTCTGCGTTTGGGAGCAGGGGGGTATTATGGGCGCCAGAGTTATGGGTTTAACCGCAATGTGGACAGTTGGGCGGGAACGACGGATCTGGATCTGCCCCTGGGCAGCAAGGTATCGCTGAGTGGAGAGTTCTTTCGAGGGAAAGGACTGGGCGGACTGGGCGGCGGGATCGGACGCAGTGTTCTGTTCAGTGGAGATCCGGGATCGCTCTACTCCAAGGTGCGGTACTTGAATTCGGCTGGGGGCTGGGTACAGTTGAAATACCGTCCGGCAAGCAAGGTGGAATTTAACGGAGCGTTCGGTGACGACAGTCCTTATATGACTGACTTGCGGTGGTTCCCGAACCCGGTGTCTTATGGGGATCCGACGTTGACCAAGAATCAGGGGACGATGGTCAACTTCATCTACCGTCCACGGTCCGATCTTTTATTTTCGGCTGAGTACCGGCACCTGAAGACGTTTACGATTGACAAGGGTACGTTCAACGCAGACCACGTCAATCTGGTGATGGGAGTTCTGTTTTAGCATTCAGCGTTCAGCACTTGGCATTTAGCACTTGGCATTTGGCTACGGCTTACTACCATGCGGCTTCGACACATTCTTGTTGCGCTGCTGACGATATGGTTCGGGTTGCGTTGCGCTCGCGCGCAGGTGGCGACGGTCAGCGCTCGTGTCGAGGTGGAGGGGGCGGCCAAAGGTGGACATGGTCCGTCACCCATTACTGTGGTCTGGCTAACGGCTGTCAGCGGAGGGGCGGGCGGCCGCACGTTCGATGCTCCCAATGCAACCTTGCGGCTTACGCAGAGGAACAAGAGTTTTGATCCTCACGTGCTGGTTGTGCCGGCTGGTGCCGCGGTGGAATTTCCGAATCGCGATCCTTTCTTTCACAATGTGTTTTCGCTGTTTGAAGGCAAGCGCTTCGATCTTGGATTGTATGAGGCGGGCACTTCGCGCATTGTGCATTTTGACCGGCCTGGGATCAGTTACATTTTTTGTAACATTCATCCCGAGATGAGCGGGGTCGTGATTACACTGAACACGCCGTTCTACGCGGTGGTCAATGGCGAGGGGCAATTCCAGATCCCGAACGTGCCCTATGGGCGATATCTGCTCAACGTCTGGAACGAGAGTAATGGGCCGGAAAACAAGCAACCCCTCGGACGCGAGATTACGGTCGACGAGGGTTCTTCCAAGCTGGCGGCCATCCGGGTGCCGGCGATCAACCGGCAGAGCCTTGCGCACAAGAACAAGTATGGCCGCGACTACGATGCTCCAACGCCGGACAGTTCGGTTTATCATCAACAACCGTAACTTCAGAACTCCATCTCATGAAAATCGAAAAGATACTCAAACGGTACCGCATTGCATCCGGTAAGCATTTTCGGCTCAAGGATCACGATCCCGCCGATACCCACGGTCTGAAATCCGAGTTCAAGCCACAGGCACACGAGCTGCTGGTCAAGGGCGTAGAGGAACTGGCTCGCCTTCAGGACAAGCTCGCGGCTCAGGACCGATGGGGGCTGCTGCTTGTCTTTCAGGCCATGGACGCGGCCGGCAAGGACGGAACCATCAAACACGTCATGTCCGGCGTGAATCCGCAGGGCGTACAGGTCAGCTCGTTCAAAGCGCCTTCGCCTGAAGAGCAGGACCACGACTTTCTCTGGCGGACGATGAAGCAATTTCCTAAACGCGGCGACATCGGGATATTCAATCGTTCGTACTACGAAGAAGTTCTGGTGGTGCGCGTCCATCCGGAACTGCTGCAGAAAGAAAAGCTACCCACGGCGGTGGTGACGAAGCACATCTGGCAGGATCGTTTTGAGGACATCAATGCCGTGGAGCGCTATCTGACTCGCAATGGCATTGCGGTGTTGAAATTCTTCCTGCACGTATCGAAGAAGGAACAGAAACGGCGTTTTCTGGAACGCCTGGATCATCCCGACAAGAACTGGAAGTTTTCGACGTCCGACGTGAAAGAGCGGCAGTTCTGGGATGACTATCAGAATGCTTACGAAAACATGATCCAGCACACTGCCACTGAAGACGCTCCGTGGTACGTGGTGCCCGCCGACAACAAATGGTTCACCCGGCTGGTAGTGGCGGCGGCCGTGGTGGATGTGCTCAAGGGAATGAAGCTGGCGTATCCGAAGATCGACGGCGAGCAAAAGGCGCAACTGGAAGCGGCTCGCAAGCAATTGCTGGCGGAGTAGACCAGAAGCAATTTACCGCGGAGTACGCAGAGAGCGCAGAGAAGGGCTGGGGAAAACCTTACAATACTCGGCATGCTCTGGAATCTCTGCTGCAAATTGCCTGTGGTCCGAGTCCAGTGACGCTTAGCCCCAGCCCTTCTCTGCGCTCTCTGCGTACCCTGCGGCCAATCGTTTCCGCTACTTCGTCAGAACTACCGGCAGTGGCTGGTCGTAGGGCTGGATGGTGACGGTCACCGATTTGCGTTTGTCGAATGTATCTTTCGTGATGGGGAAGCTCACGATGATCGTTCCTTTTTGTTCAGCGCCTGCCGGCAGCTTCATTTCGGGTGCCAGCGCTGGCTGGGAGTTTTCCTTCAGGGCAGGGAAGGCCTGGAAGTAGCGGGCAAAATCCACACTGGAAGCGGCTTCGTCTTCGTAGGTCTTACCGTCTGCATCGGTGAGTTGGGCTTTCAGGGTGTGAATCCAGAGCGACCTCTCTCCACGGTTGCTTAGGGTCAGTGTGACCGCAGCCATCGTACTGCCTTGTCCCGGCACTTCGACCCCGCTGATGAAATCGATGGAGCCCGCGGCCTGCGGCTTCGGGCGATTGAAGTAGGCGACCGCTCCCAGGATCACGGCCACCGCTGCGATGCACAAAAGGACAATCCCCGCCGGAGGCAGAGTGCGCCTGGCGGTGCCGAACTCTTCTCCAATTCGAAAATCTGTTTGTGATTTTGGCGGCGGCCCGGATGGCGGCGTAGCGGGCGGAGGGGCAGGGGTATCGGCCATGGACGTGGTGTTCATTGTACTCGTAAGCAGAAGGGAACTCGGGCGCGGCAGCGGCAGGTCGATTGTTTTTCTGGACTTCCGGGAGGATTGGTTCGGGGGCCGTGACTTTGGTTACCTTGTCTCAGGTGACGGTTGCTGGCACGATGCAGAAGATTTCTTTTGGAGGTAATCGGCGGTGAATCGCAAAACCTTTATTACCGCATTGGGATGCGCCCTTCTAGCCACCAGCCTTTTGGGCTGCGGAGGCTCCAACAAGCTTCAGTCCGTGCAGCTGTCGACCTCGGCTACGGCTGAAGTCCCGATGGGTACGCTCGAAGTGAAGGGCATCGGCGGGACTCTTCAGCTGTATGCGTGGGGAAACTATAGCAACGGCCAGACCAAGCTTCTTACCAACGTGCCGGTTACCTACCAGATCTCGATTACGCCCGGGAGTGCTGCATGGACCGGCGTTATGGGAGATCCGAACGCCACTCCTCCGCAGACGATCGACATGAGCCCAAAGGGCCTGCTCACGGCAGTGACGCCCTTCGCCTGCACATTCATCAATGAAGCAGTGCCACCTGCAACTGCGCCGGCGTGGGCATTGCTTGGTTCATACACGGTCACGGCAACATTTGGCGGAATGACGAGTCCACCGGCCTTCGTTGCAGTCGCGTCTGAAGCGGGCATCGCTAGCACCACGAACCCGAACGGTGCTTGCGGCCCGTAGACTGATTGACACTTTACGGTTGATATCGGGGGACGGCGATGCTGCCGTCCCCTTCGCTTTCTGGATACTTCCTCGAATCGACGACGCAGTTCACTCTCTCGCCATCGTTCCGACGACAACATTAGGGCTGCGGAAAACTTTCTTGTGGCGAAGACCTCGCCCTCAGTGGCTAAACAGTTTGCTGAAAAACTCAGTTGGTGCGAAGAAAAACGACCACGAGGGCTGAAGCCCACATTGATTTCAAACAGCTAACGCAGCCCTGAAGGGCCGCTCTTCCACGGTTGTGCAAGCATTTCCGAGTTTTTCAGCAAACTGTGAGACCCAAACCAAGACAAACGACGTATCGCAGCGGTGAACCGCTGCGCCATCAAAAGTAGGGTCAACACCGACATTTTCCGTGACGTCAAACCAGTTTTAACAACAACTTTCTCCGCAGCTTCAACAGCCGCTGGATGCGTGGTCTTGTCAATTTCTGCTGACGATTGAGCGCGACCGCCCTTACCCTCTATAATCAATTCATTCGATCTGCTTGCGGGTTGTCCTGTCGCATGAGCCCGACTAGTACGTTGAAACCTTGATGAGAGTCCGTCCCGGAGTTGAAGTTTCTAGTCAGTCCGATATTGGCTGCCAACGCGAGAACAACGAGGATTCGTTCGGCTATTGGGAGCCGGAGGATGACGACCAGTTCCAGCGGAAGGGCCGTCTGGCCATAGTCGCTGACGGCATGGGCGGTTACGAGGGCGGCCAGGAAGCCAGTCATATGGCGGTCGAGACGGTTTCTTCGATCTATCGCGATCGCAATGGAAACGATCCCCAACAAACATTGAACGAGGCTCTTCAGACTGCCCACGAGCGCATCCGGCAGCATGGATTTGCACATCCGAAATTGCGCGGCATGGGCACTACTTGCACGGCCATCGCCCTGGTGGGAAACGAGCTGCACTACGTGCATGTCGGAGACACACGGCTATACCTCATTCGAGAGGGGCAGATCACGCAGATCACGCGGGACCATTCTTACGTTGGCAAGCTGGTGGAGTCAGGTGTGATCAGTCGCGAAGAGGCGGAGAAGCATCCGCAGCGCAATATTCTAACGGCGGCCCTGGGCACCAGCGCCGACCTGATCATGGATTCGCCTGGGCAACCGGAGACTGTACAGCCCGGAGACGTACTGATCGTGTGCAGCGACGGTTTGTGGGGTCAGGTGCAGGATTCGGAAATCCAACAGGCCGCGTCGAACCGTAGCCCGGAAGAAGCCGGGCGCGAACTGATTGGACTGGCTCGCGATCGCGGCGGGCCGGACAACATCACGTTGCAGGTGCTACGTATTGAGGGTGAGAAGTAGGTTGGGGGGATCATGCATTGCGTAAGGCGTGAGTACCTCGGGGGCTGAAGCCCACATTGATTTAGCGGCTCTACGCGGCGCTGAAGGGCCGCTCTTCCACGGTAGCGCCGACATTTCCGAGTTTTCAGCAAACTGTTCAGCCCACGTCAAAAAAGGCTACTTACCGCAGCGGTGAACCGCTGCCACCCAAGATCAAGAGCAACATCGACTTCTTCCCGCAAGCACTTTGTGACCTAACCTTTCCTTTTCGCCATTGCTCCTCGCCTCTCCTCCTCTTTCCCTTTCATCCGATTTCATTTCTAATGCTCCCGCTATGTTTCGGAAACTCGTGTGCTTGGCCCTGCCGCTGTTTTCCCTGGTGATGTTTGCCGCTGACAACAATTCCGAACGATTGATTCAGGAAGCACTGAAGCCTTCGCCGCTGGCATCAAACCTGCGGCATCTTACCGACGAAATCGGAGGGCGCGTGCCGGGTACTCCGGCGATGCAGCGGGCGGTCGATTGGGGCGTGGCTGCGTTCAAGGCGGCGGGGGCCGACAGCGTCCATACGGAGGAGTTCGCGATCCCATACTCCTGGGCTGAAGGCGCGACCGCGATGTCGGCGTCTACTTATTCAGGGACGACATTTCCAGTGCGCGCGGTGTCGATCGCGTGGGCACCGGCACTGGCGGCGACGAAGCACGTGCCCGTCATGGATGTGGGCGAAGGCACGAAGGCTGACTTCGCGAAGGCGGGCGACGTCTCCGGCAAGTTGTTACTGGTTCACACCAAGGTGTTGGCGACGTGGGCGGATCTCTTTGGCGAATACGAACAGGCTCCGGTCGTCATTGCGCTGGCGGTGAAAGGGAAGGCCAAAGCGATTGCGTTCATGGCCTCGCGGGAGAACGACATATTGTATCGGCACACGAATTCCGTCGCAGGCGAAATCGATCAGCTGCCGATGGTGATCGTGGCGCGCGAAGACGGAGAGCGGATAGGTCGTCTGCTGGCTTCGGCCAATCCGGTGTGGGCGGACATCGCAATTCCTAATCATGTTGGCGGTCCGATCAAAAGCTGGAATGTTGTAGCGGAATTGCGCGGGAGCGAGAAGCCGGAGGAGTTCGTGATCCTGGGCGCGCACCTCGATTCCTGGGAACTGGGTACCGGAGCACTCGACAACGGCTGCAACGCGGCGCTGGTGATCGATGCGCTGCGGGCGATCAAGGCTTCGGGGATGAAACGACGCCGGAGCATCCGGTTCATTCTGTTCTCCGGAGAGGAGGAGGGATTGATCGGCTCGCGCATGTACGCAGTTGCGCATCGCGACGAACTGGATCGGGCGGCAGGCGTGGTGATTTTTGATTCGGGAACCGGAAAGACGATTGGCTTCTCCACCGGCGGACGAAAAGATGTGGCTGCGTCCGCTCAGGCCCTGATCGCGCCGCTGGAACAATTTGGTGCCGCCAAGCTGACGCCTTCTGCCGAGTCCGGTACCGACCACTTCGATTTCATGCTCGAGGGCGTGCCGACGTTCGTCGCCGATCAGGACGAGGCCAACTATCTCGTGAACTATCACGCGACCTCCGATACCTACGATAAAGTTGATTTTCCGCAACTCAAGAAAAACATTGCGGTAGCCGCGGTTCTGAGTTTCGAGCTAGCGAGTACTCCGGAGCACATCGGCCCGAGGATTGGACGGGCGCAGATTGACCAGTCATTGAGAGAAATCCATTTCGATGACGAGATGAAGGCCATGGGCATGTGGGATGAATGGGCACACGGGAAGCGAGGTAGGGAGAAATAGGCAAGCACGTCATAGTTTAGGTGACATGTCTTAGGTCACTGGTCACAGGAAGGCCGAAAAAGCAAGCAACCCTGGGTCAATGAGTGTATTGGCGATTTAACGCCAGCTAGCGCAAGCGCTAGCACGGGCAATGCTATTTATTCTGTCTGTTGCGAACTTCCGTAACAACCTCGTGTATCGCGTCCACGACCGCGGCGGGAGCCTGTTCCGGAATCCCATGATCGCTATTCTCAACGACAATCTGTTTCCCACTCGTGGATAGGCGAGCTAGCTCGGGCTGCAACTGATGGACCCAGGTCTTGTGAAACTCCGCGATTTCTTTGGCAGCAACGGGATCGACGGGCTCCCAATATTGCCCGGCGGTGAGAACGATCAGTGGGCGATCGCCTAGTGTACCCGCGCCCCTTGCCGCCTCATCGACCTCCGGATCGCCGCTGCCCCTGTCAGGCCGAACGGCGCCATTTTCCGTTGCCGCGCATCCTTGAGCAGCCTCCGTCTCAACTGCTTTGACTCGCTGATTGCGCATTGCGTGTTCGGTGGCGCTTTGCTGTGAACTAAACTCGGGCGGTACATTCACCGGAGTGTTGCGCATGACCAGACGTATCACTCCAAGCCTTGTCACGATAGGCAGGACGAAACACGCGAGCTGACGAACATGCTTGTGCATGCGGGTAATCGGCGAAAGCATCATTGGTGGCTCGCGTTGGTCAGGATGACTGGAATCTACCAACACTATTCCGGCGACTTCGGAAGGAAACTTCGCAGTGAATATTCGGACGTACTCTCCCCCGATCGAGTGACCAACCAGCACGTACGGCCCGGCTACCGGAGCACGCTGCAGCAATGCCTGTAAATCATTAGCGATGGTTGTGCTGCTGCGTGCGGCTGGCGCGGCGTCGCTCCATCCCTCACCGGCGCGGTCGTACCAGCAAACTGTGGTGAACTTCGCGACCTCCGCCTGCACCATCCGCCAGCCATAGCCGCCGTAACCGCCTCCTCCCGCTTCCAGGATCACGGATGGGCTGCCGGAACCTGCACAGTTCAGGTTTAGGCTACGCCCCCCGACATCGACACCGCGGCCGATCCGGAATCGATGCTGGCTGTCCTGCCATCGGCCGATTTGTTCATACGTGAACCCCAAGACCGCAGCAACTAGGACCGACAGCCCAAGGCCTCGCATGGCTCGCCGCGTCCAATGCGTAGATGATGCGCCCATAGCCTCCTCTGCAATTGGGGTCTAGAGACTTATATGCGCGTTGGCTCCAATTTGCACGTTTTCGCCAGATAGATGTTGTAACCAGGCGTTAGCACCAACTGCGCTCTCCCGGTGGGTTGTTGGTGAAATGGCGATTTAACACCAATTGACAAAGGCGAGGACTTTTCGGTTTCTGAGCGAACGCGGGAGCACCTATTTACGCGTCTTGACCCATGATACGCTGGCCGTGTTGATGGTGACGATTTGGTGCGAAAGACTGGATTCTCGGCTGCTGCTGTTTTCTTGTTGGCTTCACTTGCTGGTTGCCGTGCAGGTTTGGTCGCTAGAAACGATCTAACGGGTCGCTATGAATACCACACCGGCAACGAGTCACGAGGGACGACATGTTTCGTTCTTACTTCTGATGGAACCTACATATTGGGAGATGCTAGAGAGCCGCTAAGCCAAATTTCGATGTCCAGTACACCCACTCATGGAACATGGCAATTAGGCTCAACTACGGGGCAAGTGCTCATCATCGGCAGGTCCTCCCTTCCCGTTTGGCGAACACCTTCGTCGATTCGCGTGACCGTTGACGATGATCTTGGTATGTATTGTGATCTACCGTTGCACAGGTAGGGAGAAGGCCGTTCCCGCCTGACTGTTGTAAACAGGCGTTATCACCAACTACTGCGCCGCCAGCCTGCCGGGTCGGGTTGTTGGTGAAATGGCGATTTTTCAACAGCTACTCGGGAGTGGGGCAGTCATGTAAGCTGTAATCCTCTAAAATGCCCGAAGTAAAGCACCTTATCACGCGATTTTTATTCTCCACCCTACCTGCTGATTGGTCGCTGTGTGCGGTTTCAATTGATTGGCAGGGAGAGCCTCTCGTACTGTTGCAAGAGGGCAAACCGCAGCAGCCTGGTCGTGATGCGGGAATTGACGCTACCGTCAAATGGCTAAACACCCCGCCGAAAAGCCACCATTTGATTTGCTGGGATAACAAGGCAGCTAATCAAGTGACGCTCGAAAACCCAACGGGATTGACAACCACAAATCATGTGCAACCTTTTGGTGATGGGTGGCTAATCGCTGAAGGACGAGGCGGCCGTGCAAGAGTCTTCGACAAGCAAAAAAGCCTCGTACGGACTCTAGACCTCGGTGACGCGATTGAGCACGTCAACACAACCCCTGACGGTCACATTTGGGTCGGCTACTTCGATGAGGGTGTATTTGGACGGGGAATCGGAAGGGAAGGATTGATCTGCTTTGATTCTGCTGGAACTCCGGTCTTCCGCTATGCAGAATTTGCGAAGAAGCACAACTTGCCATTCATCGATGACTGCTACACGTTAAACGTTGTCGGATCATCCGCATACGTATCGTATTATGCGGACTTTCCTTTGGTTTGCATTACCGATTTCCAACTACGGCGCGTCTGGACCGATTTTGGAGCGAACCGGGCGATTGCAATACGATCCGACCACTTCGTAGTATTTCCCGCCTATGACAAGCCGTACTTGACCATGCGCTCGTTCGATTCCGCGGACATGATCATTTGGGAGTTGGTCACTTCGGAAGGTCGGCATCTCTCGAAACTGGCTGGAGGCCCGCCTGAAACCAGTATGACTGGTTGGTATGTACCCTTCCAATGTGTCGCTCGGGACAGTCGAGTCTACGTGTACGACGACATCGGTGTGTATGAACTTCCCTGATGACGTGTGTCAGACTGTTGTTGTTAACGGCCGATTACACTCAGAACCCTTGGGGCAGGGTTAACAATTGACGAGCTCGCGTCCATGGATCTGCATTCGCAGGTTTGCTTCCCGCCAACTTAAGCTCCGTCTTCCGAATCATTTGCGGCCACAAGGAATCGGGGTCCGAATCGAACACCGTGCGGGCGTTCGCCGGAAAGATAAACCACGCGCCCAGTTCTACCTCCCGTCGCAATTGCTCGTTAGTCCATCCGGCGTAGCCCAGATAAACATGAAAAACAGCAGGGTCAGGTCGAGTCGAAATGGTTTGTTCGAAGAGGTCCTTCGCGGAAACCAGGTAAACGCCACCCAAGACGGGCTCAGCCCCTTCGATCTTGGATGGCGACTTCAGCAACGCAAACACCGTCGGAGCTTCGAGTGGACCTCCCAGATAGACCGGGTCGGAACGGTCCTTCGCCGCCTTGAGATCCTTCAGTACTCGTGAAAGCGGGACATTCGTGCGCCGGTTGAGAATCAATCCGACCGCACCTTGGGCATCCTGGTGAACCAGCAGGACGACAGTTTGGGCGAAGGGCGGATCGCCGAGGTCCCGGCTCGCCACCAACAACTTTCCAGCTCCCAGATCGTCAAGATTCCTCGATTGGACAGGGAGAAAGCTGGTCGGCGACACTTGGCTCTTCACACTGAAGTGACTCATCACAAATCGGCTTGGCTGTCTTCCGCACCAAAGCGACCGACCGATGGCACACGCCAAACCATGTTGTCCGGTACTCTGTGGCAGATCATGCTTAATGCGAAGGTTTAGCTTTACGACCACCATCAAACCCACAATCACAGCCAGTATTGCGAAAAAGTGCAGTTTGCGCAGAGACACGACCGTTCTCCTCGTGGGCAATTCCGATCATAATAACTGTTGCAACCAGGCGTTTACACTCACAACCCGGTCAGGGCAAATCGGCAATGTTCCCAGGGACATATCTGCGATGAGCCAGATTACCCTTCGATGTCTTGCCCAAAGCACAGCCTATAACCGTTGCAATCCTCAACGTCGAAATCGCGGTTACCGTAGGGCTGGTCGCAGATTTCCCGTGCGATCTTCACGCCGTTGGCCTTGAACTCGTTACACAACGCGTCTGCATTCTGAACCCAAAGATACGCGTCCCAGGCTTCGCCATTTGGATCGACCAGGCGGTTTGGCCGCATCACGCCCGTCTTGGCAAGCTGGCTGAGCATGATAATGATCCCACCACGACCGACCATGCAAAAACATGGCGGTTCCCCCCAAAAGCGTTCGTAATGGAAGCCCAACTTGTCGCGATAGAAATTGGCGGTGGCCACTACCTCGTCAACGATGAAGTAAGGCGCGACGCTCCAGCGCATCTTGTTTGCCATCACTCGCCTCCATGGAAAGACGTTTGTTAAAGTCTGAGCGGACTACGGGTTTAGATCAAGGAATTCTACAAGTTGCCGAGATTGTTGGCGTAAACAGGCGACTACGCTCATAAGAGCCTGTGTACCTTGAGGACAGATCGTATACCTGGTGCTGTGACCTGAAACCTGCGTCCAGCCCTCCTGTCGTACTATTCTTCTGTGCTTCTTTTCTGGATTCTTTTCAATTTATTTGTCGTGGCGATGCTGGTGCTCGATTTGGCGGTTTTGAATCGCCGATCGCATCGAGTCACGTTTCGCGAAGCGCTGATCTGGTCGGGAGTATGGATCGCGCTGGCGGCCGCCTTCTCGGTGATTGTTTTCTATTGGCATGGCCATACCACGGCACTGGAATTCGTCACCGGGTATGTCATCGAACTCTCGCTGAGCGTGGACAACCTGTTCGTTTTTCTGGTGATCTTCCGATACTTCAAAGTTGCCGAAGAGCAACAGCGCAGCGTTCTGTTCTGGGGGATTGTCGGAGCGCTGGTCATGCGCGGCGTGTTTATTCTGGCGGGCGTAACGCTCATTCAGCGTTTTGCATGGATCACGTACCTGTTTGGAGCGATGCTCGTTTATTCGGGGTACAAGTTGCTCCGCCAGGGAGAGACGGAGATTCATCCCGAGAACAACCCCGTACTGCGGCTGTTTCGGAAGATTCTTCCTGTCACAAGCGACTATGAGGGCGGGAAATTTTTCGTTCGACGACCAGGCCTTTATGCTACGCCGCTGTTTATCGTGCTGCTGGTAATCGAAACGACGGATGTTCTGTTTGCGGTGGATTCGATTCCAGCCGTGCTCGCCATTACTCTCAACGCGTTCATCGTGTACACCTCCAACGTTTTCGCCATACTTGGCCTGCGGTCGATGTATTTCGCACTGGCCGGCATGATGGATCTTTTTCACTATCTGCATTACGGCCTTTCGCTTGTATTGATTTTTGTGGGACTGAAAATGCTGGGTGAACATTACTTCCACATTTCCACGATCTGGGCGTTGGCGATTGTTGTCGGAGTGTTGGGGACATCCGTGATCGCGTCGATGCTCCGGCCTAAAAAGGCCTGACACCGCCGAGCAAGAGAGAAAATTCGGGGGAGCGGCTTCTCGATTTGCTTTACGCACTTGGCGTCTCGGCGGTGGAACGCGGGTGGTGACAATCTTCATACGCTATGATCAAAGCGTATGCTTCGCATCGCCGTACGCACGCCATCGCGCTCTTACCCGGTGTTCCTGGGGAGTGGGCTGCTCGCGCGCGCAGGGGACCATCTCGGGTCGCTTCTCAGGGCACGTAAGGTTTTTGTGATCACGGTTCCGCCGGTGCGGCGGCGGTGGGGAAAGGCTCTTCTTCAGTCTCTAGACCAGGCTGGCGTGCACGGGGTTGCCCTGGAGATGCCGGATGGCGAGCGCTTCAAGCGGTTCGCAACACTGGAAAAATTAGCCGAGCAATTGGTCAGGCTGGGTGCCGACCGCAACTCGACTCTAATTGCATTGGGCGGTGGCGTTACGTGCGACGTCACGGGATTTTTGGCTTCCGTTTATATGCGGGGCGTGGATGTCATCCAGATTCCGACTACCGTGCTGGCACAAGTGGATGCGACAATCGGGGGAAAGACAGGCGTCAACCTGAGGTCGGGAAAAAATTTGCTGGGAACGTTTCATCAGCCGCTCGCGGTGTTGATTGATCCGAACGTCCTTACTACGCTGCCATCACGCGAGTATCGTGCGGGTCTTTATGAGGCGCTCAAATCCGGCGTGATCGGGAATCCCGGATTGTTCCGGCTGTTCGAAGAACAGCGGAGGGAGATTCTGGATCGCGACCCGTTCATGATTGAAAAGGTGATTGCGGAGTCAGTGCGTCTCAAAGCGCGGGTTGTAAGCGCTGACGAGCGCGAAGGTGGTTTGCGACAGGTGCTTAATTTTGGACATACCATCGGCCACGCACTCGAAGTTGAGACTGGCTATACGCGGCTGCTGCATGGAGAAGCGGTGGCCTGGGGAATGATTGCTGCCACGCACATCGCGACGGCTACCGGTCGACTGGATGGTTCCACCCGGGAGCGCATCACTACCGCCATTCTGGGTTTTGGGAAGCTTCCGGGCATGAAGGTGAAAACGTCAGGCATTATGAAGCGGCTGCGGTCGGATAAGAAAACAAAGCACGGAGTTGTCCACTTTGTTCTTCCCACAAAAATTGGAAAAGTAGAGATCGTTGCGGACGTGCCACCAGCCGCGGTGCGAGCGGCGATCGACGAAATGCGAAGGTTGGCAGCGGAATGAGTCCGGAGATCAACACTCGAATCATCGGGGCAGCGCCGGCGGGCGCCAAAGACACGGAAGCGGCCGGCAAGGCTGTGCGGGAGATGTTCACCTCGATCGCTCCGCGCTACGACTTGGTGAACCATGTGATCTCGCTCAACACCGACCGTTTCTGGTGGTGGCGGGCGGCGCGGACGTTCGATTCTGTTCTTCAGCGTTCGGATGCGCGTGTGCTCGATCTGTGTTGCGGCACGGGAGACATGACGTTTGCGCTGCGGCGACGGACGGGATCGCAGAAACCGCAGATCATCGGCGCCGACTTCTCGCACGCGATGTTGCAGCGGGCTTCCATAAAAGGTAAGGACACCGGACTGAAGTGGGTTGAGGCCGACGCGCTGCGGCTGCCGTTTCCAGACCAGCATTTTGACCTGGTCACATCCGCCTTCGGATTCCGCAATCTGGCCGACTACGACGCCGGGCTGCGCGAGATCGTGCGCGTGCTGCGCCCCGGGGGACAGTGCGGGATTCTTGATTTCGGAGAGCCCAGCGGGTTGCTGGGAAAACTCTATCGCATCTATTTCAAACACGTGCTGCCGGCGGTCGGGACTGTTATCTCAGGTGTGCATGGGCCATACAAGTATCTCCCTGCGTCGGTGGAGAGGTTCCCTCCGCCGCAAGAGATGCTGGACAGAATGAGGCAGGCTGGATTCAGCGAGGCTTGGTGGACGGCGTACACCTTTGGAGTTGCGGGGCTGTATCGGGGAAAGGTCAGAGGTTAGAGGTCAGATTGCAGAGCAGATGGTTGAACGAGGACAAGCAATAGTCCTGTTCTATTTACGCTCTTCTGCCGGAAGTTTCGAGCCCATCCCACTTCCAATACGCTTGCCATCCAGGTCGATCACCTTGAGGATCCCATCTTCCAGAATGGCCAAGCGACCTCCATCAGGACCCAAATCAAACCCGAACTCGTGGTACTTCAAGCTTATTGGGATCGATGCTAGTTCTTTCCGGAGTTCAATGTCATAGACGGCAATGCGACGCGCAGTCGGGCGGCTCGAAATATCCAGCGCGCGGTTCCCACCGCGCAACGTGACGATGTTTACCGCGATTCTGCTTCCACGTTCGCTACTCCGAGTCGAGCTCATAATACCGCCCGCATATTCACACTTTCCATTGACCGACTGAAATATCGCCCGGCCATCGGCAGATACCACTTTTACTGTCTGCCGATCTTCATGAGGAGCATACGGATAGAACACAAAGAAGTGGTCGTTCAATACATCCCAATACCCCCCGGGTCGCAGCGGCAGCTCTTCTCGATTGTCGTAATCACAAAACGGCCAGCGGTAGGTGAACCGTTCCAGTCCGTCGGACCCGCTATAGTAAGCGAAATCATCAGTGATGGCCTGTGGAGAGTGTTGGATAGAATCTTCGGATGATTTAAGTGCCTTGTCGCACTGCTGCAGTCGGGGTACTGGTGAAAGACGAATGACCAAGAGTGGTCCATGATATTCGTTGCGTATAGCTAAAGTGCGGCGAGTTACAGATTGCTGCACGCTGCATTGTGGCCCGCATTCGGCTAGGACCTTCCAAGTCTTGCTATCCTCCTGGTACAACTGCAAGCTATCGTTTGCTCTTGCGATGATCTGGCCCGCATCGGAAAGGAAAATGCTGTTCCAGTACTCCAGATGCGTGGGCAAAGACAGAGAAAGATCTAGCTTCCCATCTTCAGAAAAACGCAATATTCGAAGGTCCAGACTAGGTTTGTCTCGCGTTACCAAGTGGGTGCGCACCTGGGTAGCGTAGCTGACTACAACTCGACCCTTCTGATCCACCGCGATGAAACGCAAAACAACTTGTTTCCGGGCGGGCGGCTCCCAGCCATAACCCCTGAGATCTACTGTGGCTATAGGTAACGCATCCCCGCGGCAGGGACACACCTGGAGTGTCAAAACAAGAACAAAGACAAACACCTTCACCTTATGCGGTTTGAAATCGAGATACATACGCTAAAACTCTACCGGGGTTAACCTCTGCAATCCGACGTCTCACCTCTGGCCTTACCTAAACGAGTCGGCGAACGCGTCCGCGATTGAATAGCGAATTACCTGCTCGTAGTCCATCTTGAGGAATTTCTTCAGGCGTTCGGTATTCATGATGTACTGCCCGGTCATGTAGGGAGTGGCGTCAGGCGGGATCGACGAAATTTTTGAACTCCATAAAAGCTGTAGCACTTTCCTCATGCCCCACTTCCCGGGCACGCGCAGCAACTTGGCGTGGGCCATCTGGATGCACTGCTCGAAGGTCAGCGCGTCCCCGCGCCCGGCTACGTTGAGAGTGGTCAGACGTTGTGCCTCGGGTTCCCGTGTTAATAAAAACGTAATGAGGCGCGCCATGTCGTCGACATGGATGAACTGAATCTTGTTCTCCAGATAGTGCCTGCCAAACGGCAGCATGCAAGGCAGACGCTTGCCGTTTTCGCGCATGCGCGCCGCACGCGCCCCTTTGCCGTTCGGGGTTCCGCGAAACGCTCCCATCAGATAATTCTGGACGCTGGCGCCCGCGAAGATGTGGGGACGCAGAATGAAAACGCTGCATCCTCGCAACGACGGAGCCCGTTGCTGCACGACGAGATCGCTCTCTCTTTTGTGCAGCGCGTAGGGAAGAGTGTGGCCCGCGAGTGGAGCGTCTTCGGTCACGGCGTCTGGCATGTCGGAGCCATAAGCCGATACGCTGCTGGGGAAAATAAACTGGCGGATGTGGGCGCCGGCATTGCGATTCGCCTCGGTGATTGCCTCCATTACGCGAGCGGTGCCGGCAACATTGATTTGCCACATCGTGTCAATGTCGAGGACTCCAGAGCGCTGGGGATCGATTACGAAGGCCAGATGGACAACCGATGCCGGCTGCAATTCGCGCAGCAGAAGGAACAGTTCGCGCGTGGAGTCTTCCTTGCCGAGATCAAGGGGGATGAATCTGTCGACAGGCACGGCCGGAGGTGTGACATCAATGCCTACGACCGTGCAGTCTGCGAGCATGGGCAGCAGGCACTGCCCAAGATTGCCCGAGACTCCCGTAACGACGACGATAGGTTTTACTGAATCCATCAGTCGGGGTCGACGTCCGCGTCCGGTTCAGCACCGGGTTTGGCGGGCGGTTTCGGCTTGATCCCGAAGTACGTATCGTTCAGTTGCGACGTGCCTTGAAATTCCTGCATGGCATCGCGGAAGCGCTGGGTCGCGATCCAGTTCTTGATTTCCGGCTTCACAGTTTCGAGCGGCAGTGTCGACTTGCTCACCAGTTTGTAGACATAGTGCCCAGTGGGATCGGAAATCACCTCTGACACATCGCCGGCTTTCAAATCCAGCGCCGGATGGTGCGCGGGAGGCAACGAATTCGGCCGCACCTTTTCCATCTTGGTGGAGGGCGGATTTCCCTTCAATCCCGCGGCAACGTAGGCTTCTTTTTCGAGCGTATCGAAGGACTCTCCTTTGACAGCGCGTGCGCGGAGCGCGGCAGCGCTTTTGGTCATCGCTTCTTCTCCGGCTTTCTCACGCGCTTTTTCGTCAGCCTCTGCGGCCTCTTTGTCTTTCTTGACGCCAGCAGCTTCCTTGGGCGGGATCATCTGTTTCGTTCGCGGGATGTAGAGACGCTGGAGATTCGCTTCCTGGTAGGTATCGATTTTTTCTTTGTAGTATTTCTCGATGTCGTCGTCAGAAACCTTCTGCGACTCTTCCTGCAGCGCGGCGGTCAGTTGCTGCGAGAGGATCTGCATGCGCGCGAATTTCAGATTCGCTTCGAACTTAGGCTGTTTGTCGATGCCGCGTTTTTCCGCTTCCTGGCTCATTCCGATCAGGCGGGAGTAGGCGGTTGCGAGGCGCAACTTGATCGGCGGCGCCATGTTGGGCTGAAGGGACTCGGCCAGCTTTTCGAATTGCTCGCGCGTGACCACGCTGTCGCAGGTCTGGCCTTTTTTCGTTGGATCGGTGCATGGGCCCTTCACGGTGATAACGGCATCAGTAGGGCTGATCTTCGCCAGAGCTTCTTTTGCAGCGGCGTCCTCGTCGGGCGTCGCCTTCGTGGCTGCGGGAGAGTTCGGGCGCGCGGGTGGGGCCGCCATTTGTCCATAGGCCAGGTTTCCGAAAGTCAGGCCTCCGAGCAGGAGACACAGAAGCCACCTGTTACGCATGCAATGTAGTCCTCCAGAAGGGATTAGTGCGAAGAGTCATCGTAGCATGGCGCGCGGTGGATCGGCAGGGAACAGAGGGTTGGCGGGATTCGGAATCGGAAGCGATAATGCCCTATGCACGAAATGCAGGCCGCTTTCAGTCCCAGCTCGATGCGCAAGGAGAAGCGCGCCGTGGCGGGACATTCCGTTCTGGCGGCCTTTGCAATTACTGCGTTGAAAATTGTGGTGGGGTTCACGACCGGTTCGTTGGGCATTCTCTCCGAGGCAGCACATTCCGGGCTTGACCTGGTCGCGGCACTGGTGACGTATTTTTCGGTGCGGGTCTCTGACAAGCCGGCCGACGCCGATCACCAGTATGGGCATGGCAAGGTCGAAAATTTTTCCGCTTTTATCGAGACCGGCCTGCTGCTGCTGACCTGCTTGTGGATCATCTCCGCGGCGGTCAAACGACTCTTCTTTCACAGCGTAGAGATCGAACCGAGTCTATGGGCTTTTGCCGTAATGCTGCTTTCCATTGTCGTCGATGCCTGGCGGTCTCGTGCGTTGGGACGCATTGCAGTCAAGTACGAGAGCCAGGCGCTGGAAGCCGATGCGTTGCATTTTTCGACCGACATCTGGTCGAGCACTGTCGTGATCATCGGCCTCGCGCTTGTGCAGTTAGGACGCGCCTATAAAGTTGAATGGTTGAGCAGAGCAGACCCGGTGGCTGCGCTTTTTGTCGCCGGCGTGGTGATCTCGGTGAGCTGGCGGCTTGCGCGGCGGACGGTCGATGCGCTCCTCGATGCTGCGCCTACCGGAGTCCGCAACCAGATACTAGAAAAAATTCGTCAGATTGATGGCGTGCTTGAGGTTGACCGGGCCCGCATTCGTCGAGCAGGGAACCGATACTTTGCCGACGTTTCGGTGGGCTTGTCCCGTAACTTCACGTTCCAGCGATCGGAGCAGATCGTCGATCAGGTGACGGCGCAGGTGCATCAGATCCTGCCGAACGCGGACGTCATGGTGCACTCCGTTCCGCGAGCGAAGGGGTCAGAAAATATTTTTGACCGGATCCGCGCGGTCGCTACCCGGCACAATTTTAACGTCCACGACGTCAGCGTGCAGGATTTGAATGGCGAGTTGCACGTGGAGCAGCATCTGGAACTTGACGAACAGCTCAGCATGAAAGAGGCGCATGACGAAGTGACGCGCCTTGAAAATGAGATGCGCGGTGAAGTGCCGGAGATCAGGACAATTCTCACCCATATCGAGAGCGAGCCCGCGACGATCGAGCGCGCGGAGCAGATCGTGCAGGAACCACAACTGGAGCAACAATTAAGGAAAATCATTAAAGAATTCCCGGAAGTGATTGATGTTCATGAATTTCAGTTCAAGAAGATTCGGGACAAGCTGTACGTGTCCTGTCACTGTACCTTGCCTGACGACATGCCCCTGTCCCGGGTTCATGATGTGCAGACGGCGCTCGAGATTCGGTTCAAGCAGGAAGAGGGCGAGCTGTTCCGCGTCTTGATTCACCCAGAGCCGATGACTGACAACCGGCGGTAAGGGCAGAGGTTAGAGGTCAGATTGCAGAGGTAGAAAAACAGGGCAGAGGTTTGAGGTGAAATTGCAAAGGTAGGACCTTCAGTCCAGGGGATTTTTACCTCGGCAATCTGACCTCTCACCTCTGACCTTTACAATCAACCATCAAATTCAACAATCAAGAACGGATATAACTCATGATTGAAGCAACCGTAAACTGGGCTCAGCAGGACCAATTCATAGGCGTCGCACTTTCCCACCATGCCATCGTCGTCGATGCGGGCAAAGAGAAGAGCGCCAACAGTCCCGTGGAACTTGTGCTGATCGCACTCGCTGGATGTACCGCGTCCGACGTGGTGAGCATTCTGCGCAAGAAGCGCGAACCGTTTACGGCCGTTGAGGTTCAGGCCAAGGGCGAGCGCGCCACGGAGCATCCCACCGTGTTTACGGAGATCCACGTTACGTACCGGGTACGCGGAAAGGTTGCGCAAAAGGCGATGGAAGATGCGGTGCGGCTTTCGAAAGAGAAGTACTGTTCCGTATCCGCGATGCTGGAGAAGACGGCGAAGATCACACACACGATCGAGTATGCGGAGTGAATGCAGGCGCCCATCCGCTGCGGGGCTATCTGTACATTGGGGCCGCGGCGCTGTTCTGGGGAGTGGCCGCGACTCTCGGTCGCGCAGTCTTTACCGGACGGATTCCCGGCGTTCAACTAGGCGCGATTGATCCGCTGATTCTCTCGCAGAGCCGGACGACGCTCTCGTTGTTCCTTTTGCTGCCAATCCTGTTGGTGCAGCGAGGCGCCCAAGCCTTGCGTGTACCGGGACGGGACCTGATCCGTTTCCTGCTGATTGGCGTGCTGGGAGTCGCCGCTTCGAACTACCTGTACTATCTCGCGATTCAGCGGACGAACGTCGCTGTGGCGATCATCCTGCAGTACACGGCACCGGTCTGGGTGCTGCTCTACACGGTATTGCGCGGAGGGCGGCGGCCTTCTCTACGACGTGGCGCAGCCGTTGCATTGGCCGTGGCTGGATGCGTCCTTGCGGTTGGATTCGTGGGCTCCGGAAATTTGAGACTCGACACAGTGGGGGTCATTGCGGCTCTACTGGCGGCGTTCTCCTTTGCGTTTTACAACGTTGGAGGACACAGCGTACTCGCGGGTTACGACCGCTGGAAAGTGCTGCTCTGGGTATTGGCCTCCGCCGCCACGTTCTGGATATTCGTCAATCCGCCGTGGAAAATCTGGGCGGCACATTTCAGCGCGGGACAATGGGGATTCATGCTGGCTTTTTCGTTGGTATCGGTACTTGGGCCATTCTCCTGCTATTTTGCGGGACTACAACATCTGGAACCTACCCGCGCAGTGGTCGTGAGCTGCCTGGAGCCAGTATTCAGCATCGTGTTTGCTGCGATTGCGTTGGGAGAATTGCTGCGTCCGCTGCAGACTGTGGGAATAGTTGTCGTGCTCTTTGCGATCGTACTAATTCAGCTCCCAGAGCGGACTGCGCGCGAGGATGAACTGATCGTTGAACCTATCGAGTGAATGGCCTCAAATAAAGACGCTTAAGTGAGGCTGCGTCCCCTGGTCTCGGGTAACTGCGTCGCCATCAAACTCGCCATGAAGAATGCTGCCGCGCAAAGATAAAAGGCCCAGCCCAATCCCTTGAGTTGTCCCACCCACCCGATGGTGAACGGCGCAAGCGAACTTAACGTCCGCGCCCCGTTGTAGGTGAAGCCGAGGGCGCGAGCCCGCACCTGAGTCGGAAACAGTTCGCTGGCGACAATTCCGGAGCCTGAAAAGAATCCCGACCCAAAGAATGCGACGACGGTACCCAGTGCGAGCAAGACTGCTGGCGATCGTGCCATGGCGTAGAGCGGCACCAGCAACGCGGCTGTCAAGGTGAAGAGGATGAATGATCGGCGACGTCCAAGGTGATCGGCGAACCAGCCAAAGCTCGCGTATCCGGGGAACATTCCGAATAAGTTGAGAACGACGAGGAGGGAAGTGGTTCCCATCACGCCGAATCCGCGGCCGCCTTGTTCGACTGGGAGCGAGAGGTAGGGCGGTATCCACGTGAACAGTCCCCACCAGGCAAACATTCCGAAGAAATTCAACAGCAGCAGGGTGACGGTGCTCTTTAGGTGCGGTGGGTGAAAAATTGTCGAGAATGAGACGGAACGCCCTTGGGAGAGCTTTCCCGCTTCGCCACCACGAGGCGGCATGCGATTCTGCTTCTCCCACATTTCCGATTCCGGCACGCGGTTCTGGATCCAGAGCGTGACGCTGGCTGGAAGAATTCCTACGAAGAACACAGCGCGCCAATTGGCATAGCGCAGGACGACGCCGGCAACCAGCGCCGCCAATGCATATCCTATCGCCCATGACGATTGCACCAGAGCGATCGCCTTGGCGCGAAGCTCATCGGGCCAGGTCTCGGCGACCAGTGTTGCGCCGGTATTCCATTCTCCGCCCATCCCGAGTCCCAGAATGAAGCGGAAGATCGCCAGCGATACGACGCCGGTCGAGAGCCCGGACGCGAAAGAGCAGACCGAGTAGGTCAGAATGCTGAGCATCAGAGCACGCTTGCGTCCAATGCGGTCGGCGAGAAATCCGAAACCGATGCCGCCGATGCCCGATGCCAGAAGAGTCAGCGTATAGAGCAGACCCGATGTCCGCTTCGACATGCCGAAGTCGTGCATCACATGCGCGAGGACGAGCGCGTAGAGCATTGCGTCGAATGCATCGAGCATCCATCCGAGGGCCGCGGCAAGGAGTGTGCGACGTTGCGCGGTCGTGGCCTGCCGGAGGAGTTGGATGGGGCCAATGGACATGGGGAAGGACGCCGCGCAGCGATTTTCAACCAACAATCAAAAATCAGCAATCAATCAATTTCCTTGCAGCCGGCGGAAGTACTTCTGGGCCTTCGTGACATCGCGCCCAATTTGCTCGCGCAGGGCTTCGACCGACGGAAATTTGATCTCGTCGCGTAGTCGATCGAGAAAATGAAGTTCGACCTCAGTTTCCGCTGTAACTTCAATCGGGTGGAAGTTGAGCAGGTGGCTTTCAATCGCAAAGGAGTCGGCGCCAAATGTTGGGCGATTTCCGATGTTCGTGACCGAATCAAAGCACTCGCTTCCCACGCGAGTGCGAGTGATGTAGACACCATCCTTCGGCACCAGTTCCTCGTAGCGGGCCAGGTTGATGGTCGGGACGGTGTATTTCGATCCATAGCCGCGTCCGCGGCCGGCGGTCGACAGAATACTAAAGGGGCGCGCCAACAAGTGCCGCGCCCGGCTCACTCGGCCGTCTTGCAGAAGGCGACGGATGTGGCTGCTGGAGACGGATTCGCCCCGCAGGCGCATTTCGGGATAGTCGTGCACCTCGAATCCCATCTCCAGACCAAGTTCGCGCAAGGTGTGGATATTCCCGGAAGCCTTGTGTCCAAAATGGAAGTTGTAACCCTCGTGGATCTCGCAGGCGCGCAAGCTTGCCTTCAAAATGTCGTGCGCGAATTGGTGCGGTGTCATCAGGGACAGGTCGAGAGAGAAGGGAAGCAGCAGGACTGCGTCGACCTCGGTGGTTGCTAGCAATCGCAACTTTTCCGGAGTTGGAGTCAGCAGCTTGAGATTCTGTTCGGGGCGCAGGATACGAATGGGATGCGGCTCGAAAGTGACGGCGATCGACTTCGCATGACGGGACTTCGCGCGCGCAGCAATCTCACCGAGAACGGCGCGGTGAGCGCGGTGGACACCGTCGAAGTTGCCGACACTCACCAGCGTGGGGCCGAAGGTGTTTGGGACATCAGCGAGATTGTGGAAGACCTGCATCGTTCAGCCTACAGCGCTTCCCCAGCGGCTAAAGCCGCATCGAGTTAACACACTTACGGCGCGGCTGAAGCCGCGCCCCTTCAAAGCAAAATCGAGTTCAAGTTCTCCGCAGCCTCTCAGATTTCAAACTCCAATTTCATGCCGTCGTAGGCGAGCCGTACGCCGGCTGGCAGGCTAGCGTCGGTGGCCGCGTGCGGCAGGTCATGACAGATGTGAGTGAAGAATGCCCGTTTCGGCTTGACGTCCTCCACAATTTTCAGCGACTGCTCCACCGTGGAGTGCGTCGGATGGGGCTTGTAGCGCAACGCATCGAGGAAGAGGATGTCGAGATCGCGCAGACGGTCGAGCGATTCCTTGGGTACTTCGCTATGGTCGGTCAAGTAAGCAGCGGACCCAAAACGGAATCCCAGAATCGGCGTTTCGCCGTGAATTACAGTGACGGGTTCGAAGCGGGCGCCAAACAATTCAACCGGGCCTTCGATGGGCTTCATCTCAACCTGGGGCAGGCCGCCGAATTTGTAGTCGGCGTCGAAGATATAACGGAACATGTTGCGGAGAAATTCGGCTGCACCGGGGTCGGCGTACAGCGGCATGCGACCAGGCTTGTGCAGAAAACTGAGTGGACGCAGATCATCGATGCCGAGAATGTGGTCGGCGTGCGTGTGGGTGTAGAAGACGGCGTCGATGCTGGTGAGTTTCTCGCGGAGAGCCTGCTCGCGAAAATCAGGCGTGGTATCGATCAGGACGTGGTGTCCGCCATAGCTGATCATCACTGACGGCCGGGTGCGACGGTCGCGCGGGTCGGACGAGGTGCAGACGGCGCAGTCGCATCCGATCGAGGGAACTCCCATCGAGGTACCGCTGCCTAAGACCGTCAGCGTAGCCTGCATCAGCCGTTGGTCCCCGTGATGGGTCCCGGTGGATGCGCCAGGGTGTTCGTGACTTCCACATACGCCATGCGCAGCTCGTACAGGGCATTTTGAAGGAACGTCTGCTCTTTCTGCGTGAGGTTCCCCTTGGTCTTATCGCCGAGCATGCTGAGCGTATCGATCGTGTGGCGGGCTCCGATGAGGTCGACATGGGGCGAGCCGCCTTGTTCGATCATAAGGCCAAGCTGCATCATGGCCGTCATGTAGAGTTGCGCCATGAAGCGCTCGAAGCTGACTTCAAGTTCCTTCGCCGAATGCCCGCTCTGTTCGACCTGGACATCGAGATCGCGGGCGGATTGCTTGTACGCCTCATGTTGTGCCTGTTGCTCGCTGCTGGTGGGCGCCGGAGGCACGTCTTCGGCAGCTGGGGCCTCCGCTGCGGCCGGCGGCGCTGTTTGAACGACCGGAGCCGGCGCTTCCTCGATAGTCTCGGTCTCGAGGCGGAGGTCGCCGTCAGCCGTGAACAACCGGCGGTCGTTCACTTTGATTTCAGAATCTTTTTTTCGTTCTGCCATATTCAAAATCTCCCCGTAGAGACGCGGTTTGCCTCGTCTCCGGCTACGTCAGAAGAACCGTTATATTTCCGCACGCCAAGCAGGTTACGGAAAAAGTCCTTATCGTGGCGAAGACCCCCGCCCTCAGTGGCTGAAGCCACATTCAAAGCAGAACGGTAACCGCAGCGGGGAACCGCTGCGCCACCCAAAATCAAGATCAACACCAACTTTTTCCGCACGCCCGCGGCATTTACGACACGATCGGGCCGGGCACGGGCTGCAACCGTGATTCACCAGTCATGATTTCTTTTTCCATCGCTTCTCGCCTCAAGTAGCCCAGCGCGACTGGGCGATCTCCGCTGGGCAGGGGAAGGATCGCGCTGCTGGTGATTTCTCCGACGTCCTTGCCTTCAGCGAGAATCTTGGACCCCGGCTCCGGAACTGGCCCTTCGACCTCAAACATCGTGAATTGTCGATGCACCGCACCGCGCGAGCGGATGCGCTCCACAATCTCTTGCCCAAGATAGCAGCCCTTGGAGAAATTCAAAGCCCGCGCCTGGCCGGTTTCCTGTGGTAAGTCCCGATCGCGAATGTCTTGCCCGAACTGTGGAATGCCGCGCGCGATGCGAAACAGATTCAAAGCCGACGAGCCCACGGGTGTCGCACCTGCGGCGACCAAGGCTTCCCAAACCACTCTCGCGTGTTCCGGAGCGGCCCACACCTGCCACGATTCCTTGGCTTCTTCGCCCGCGCGCAGCAGTGTAACGGTGGACTGCTGCCATGGCACTTCTTTGAACTCCAGATAGCGAAGCTCGGCTGCGTCGAAGCCGGCACGCGCCAGGACGGTGCGCGTCTCCGGACCGGTAAGGCCAATCGCGCCCACCTTCTCGCTGACGTCAGTCATTTCGACGTCATCGGCAATGATGTAGTGATCAAACAACTCCCAGATCTTGTCCCGCTGGCCGCGTTCGGTATCGATGAGCAGCGACTCGCCGCGGTTGAAGGCGTTCAGGTCGGCCTGGATGCGTCCTTGGGCGTTGAGCAGGAAGGCGTAGACGCCATGCCCCGACGGGAGGTCGCGCACGTTGTTGGAGATCATTCCGTTCAGCCAGCGGACGCGATCGCCTCCGGTGAGTGAGATCCTAGCGCGCCCACTGAGGTCATAGACGCCGCATCCGGACAGCAGGGCGCGAAACTCTGCTCGAACGTCGCCGAAGTCAGCCGCTGGGCCCAGGGTCGAATCGTCTTGTAAGCCGGTTTTCACGCGTGTTCCTTCGATTATAACGGAGGATGACGCACCCTGAGAGACAGCCGATTGATAGGTAAGGCTGGCGGATTCTGATATCTTCGTGCGAGTGAGCGGAAAGAAACGAATTGCCGTAATCCCCGGCGATGGCATTGGCAAGGAAGTGATTCCGCAGGCCTTGCGGGTGCTCGAAGCGGTGGGTGCCGACTTGTCATTCGATCACTTCGATTGGGGCGCCGATCGATATCTGTCCGATAAGACTACCGTCCCGCCTGATGGCTTCGCGATGCTAGCACGCGACTTCGACGCCATCCTGGTTGGCGCTTTCGGCGACCCACGCGTGTCCTCAAACATTCACGCCAAGGAAATCCTGCTTGGCATGCGCTTCCAGATGGACTTGTATGCGAACGTTCGGCCGGTGCAGCTTATGGACGCATTGCTCTGTCCGCTTAAGGGTGTTGAGCCGAAGGATGTTGATTTTGTCGTGATCCGGGAAAACACCGAAGGTGTGTATGGCGATTTGGGTGGGGTTTTCAAGCAGGGGACTCCGGACGAGATTGCAATTCAAGAGGACATCAATACCCGCAAAGGGGTGGAGCGCATCCTACGGTATGCATTTGAATATTGCGCAGCGCACAAGAAGATGGTTGGTTCGCCCCGCCGGCGCGTTCTGTTGTGCGACAAAAGCAACGCCATGACCCATGCGGGCGGCCTTTGGCAACGCATGTTCAAGGAAGTCGGTGCAGAGTATCGCGAGATCGAAAAACAACACATGTACGTGGACGCGTTGTGCATGCAGATGATTCGCGATCCGCGTGCATTTGACGTGATCGTGACCAACAACATGTTCGGGGACATCATCACCGATCTCTCCGCGGGTCTTCAAGGTGGACTGGGCATGGCCGCGAGCGGGAATTTGCATCCCGGGAAGACGTCGATGTTTGAACCGGTTCATGGCTCGGCTCCTCCACTGGCGGGTAAAAACGTGGCCAATCCTTTCGGGGCGATCCTGACGGCGGCGATGATGCTGTCGCATCTGGGCATGACAACCCAGGCAGCGAAGATCGAAGCCGCTGTGCTCGAAGCAGTACGGCTCAAAAAGACGACGACCGATATCGGCGGAACGATGGGGACGCGCGAAGTAGGCGACTGGGTGACAGAGAGAGTTACCAGCCGCTGACGCTATATTCCGGTTACGCTCTTCTGCCCGCCAGCAGCGCCAGTTCTCGCCATTTCCAGTGACAATCAACGTCAACGAATCCCAATTCCCGCAGCCACTGCAACTGGGTCTCTACTTCCAGAAGCTTGTTAGAAGGATCCTCAGTCTCAAGTGTGTATTCGATGCGGTGCAAGAATTCTACGTGCAGCCTTAGCGTGGGTGAGGCGACGTGTTCCAAATTGCAGAAGACACCACCGGCATTCAGTAGTCCGTAAATTTCGGAGTAGAGTGTGCGCTTGCGCTCGTGTACGACGTGATGGATTGCGAAGCTGGAGACGACCGCATCAAACTTGCCCAGGTCAGGCAGAAGGTCATCGAGGTTGTGGGGTACCACGGTAACGGAAGAATCGCCTGCAAAACGGTTTTTGGCAGCCTCCACCATGGCAGGCGAGAAGTCAATCGCGACCGCCTCCGTATTCGGATGTTCACGTTTCACTACCGCCAACAGTCTTCCGTCTCCTGTGCCCAGGTCGAGAATCCGGCGCGTAGTCTGGGGAATGAACTCGCTCAGCGCCGATTCGCCTTCGGTGCGATGAGGAAGCGAGTCGGCTCGTTCAAGGTATTCGCGGGCGTGATTGGTTTGATCCCAGAGATTGACGGCCATGGGAAAGTATAAACTCGAAATCACATGGACATTGCCAGAGTGCTCTCGCAAAGACCACTAAGATTTCGTTTTCACCTGGCGCTATACACGCTGCTGGCGGCCACGCTCTGGGCGCAAGCACCCGGTGGGGGCGTTGCTACGCCTCAGGATCAAGCTCCCGCGGGCGGGGGCGCCCGCGCCACACGAGCTACTCCAGAAAAAACCATCTCGCCGGAGGAGGCGAAAGAACTCTTCAAGTCGGTGGAGGAGATACTGGAATTTGCCAGCCAGGAGACAAAACTACCGATAAAAGAAGGGATCAAGCGGCGACTGGTGGAGCGGAACGAGGTGCAGGCTTACGTTGAGAAAAGCATGAAGGAAGACAAAGACACCCAGCGGCTGGCGCGCTCGGAAGTCGTGCTCAAGAAGTTTGGACTCCTGCCGCGCAATTTCGATCTGCAGACATTTCTTGTCGCGCTGCTGAAGGAGCAGGTTGCGGGATACTACGATCCTAAAACCAAAACGGTGAACCTGCTCAACTGGGTTGACGCGAAGTCGCAGCGTCCGGTGTTGGCGCATGAACTGACGCACGCGTTACAGGATGAGTCGTTTGGTCTTGAAAAATGGATGCGGGCTGGAGCGGACGATTCCGGTCACGCGGGCGAACCGTCGCCGGATGACATTGTCACCGACGAAGTGCAGACCGCGCGGCAGGCCGTGGTCGAGGGCCAGGCCATGGTGACGCTTCTGGATTATTCACTCGCACCCACGGGCAAAACCCTGCTCGATGTTCCCCAAATTGCCGAAGCGTTAAAACAGGGAATGCTGGTTGGCACGGCCGATACTCCAACGTTCCATTCCGCGCCTATCTTTCTGAAAGACACGCTCACGTTTCCCTATCGTTACGGACTGGACTTCACTGCCGCATTGCTCAGTTCGGGCGGGAAGGAACTGGCGTTCGGCGGGGCGTTGAAAAATCCGCCCAGAACCACTCGCGAGATCATGGAACCGCAGACGTATCTGGCTCACGAAAAGCTCGAGCCGATCAAGATGCTGGATTTTGATAGAGATTTCAAAGGCTACGAGCGTTTCGATATCGGCGCGATGGGCGAGTTCGACGTGGCGGTGCTGATCGAGCAATACGCGGGCGGAGACGAGGCGCGGGCGTTGTACCCGGACTGGCGTGGCGGATATTATTTTGCGGGACGTCCGCGCGGGGACAAATCGGCACCGCTCGGGTTGTTGTATGTGTCGCGCTGGTCGACTCCCGCAAAGGCAGCCGAGTTTGCAGCGGTCTATGCCAAGTCTCTTGTGCTGCGCTACCAGCGTCCCAGAGGGCTGGGCGCCGACGGAAAGGTCAGCGACGACGCGCCTCCCGCCGATTCATGGCGCACTCTGCGCGGACATCACGCATGGCTGACCGAGGACGGGCCAGTGGTGATTGAAGTCCGTGGCGATGCAGTGTTGATCAGCGAAAGTCTGGATGAGGACACGACAAAGCGGGCAACGGCGGACTTTTGGACGGCAAGTCAGTGAGACCTGTCTTGTATAATCACCCGTTCCACATTCCCATTCGCAACTAACAGGAGAAGGCTTGCAGCAAGCGGAGATTGGCATTATTGGGGGCAGCGGGTTGTACCACATGCCCGGGTTCACGGATGTTCGCGAAGTGCAGCAAGAGACTCCCTTCGGCGCGCCCTCGGATGCCTACATTCTTGGCACACTGGAAGGGCGCAGCGTTGCATTCCTGGCGCGCCATGCACGCGGACACAAGCTGCTTCCAACCGAGCTTAATTTTCGCGCCAACATTTACGGATTCAAACAACTTGGAGTCGAGCGGATCGTATCGGTATCGGCCGTCGGTTCACTGAAGGAAGAGCATAAGCCGCTCGATTTTGTGATTCCCGATCAGTTTTTCGATCGCACGCGGCACCGAGTGGACACGTTTTTTGGCGACGGGATCGTGGCCCACGTAGGCTTTGGCGATCCGGTGTGCGGCGAAATGGCGGGGGTGGTCGAAGGCGCCTGCAAAGCTGCGGGCGTAAACGCCAAGCGCGGCGGCGCGTACATCTGCATGGAAGGACCGCAGTTTTCAACCAAGGCCGAGTCGAACGTGTACCGCAGCTGGGGCGCGGACGTAATCGGCATGACGAACTTGCAGGAAGCCAAGCTCGCACGCGAGGCCGAAATTTGTTACGTTACGGTCGCGATGGTGACGGACTATGACTGCTGGCATCCGCATCACGATTCAGTCACGGTAGATCAAATCATCGGCGTGCTCGGAAAGAATGCGGAGAACGCCGCCAAGGTAGTTCGAGCAGCGGTGGGCGGTATGCCGAAAACGCGCTCCTGCAAATGCGGATCCGCGCTGGCACACGCCATCCTCACAGACCGCGGCCAGATTCCGGCAGCGACGAAGGAAAAGTTGAAGTTGATTGTTGGGAAATATTTGCAGTAAGTCGTTGGTCGCCCGTCGTTGGTCGTTCGCGTGCCTTTTTTCGTTGGCACGCGACCTAAGCTCCTAACCACCAACGGCCAACGACCACCAACTTGCAATTCTTTGGAGACTCATGAGCATTCTTGTAGTTGGTTCCGTTGCATTCGACAGTATTGCCACGCCTTCCGGACGCGTGGAGGACATTCTCGGAGGAGCGGCGACGTACTTCGCCCTGGCCGCCAGCTATTTCACCGAGGTGCGGATCGTTGCGGTGGTGGGCGACGATTTCTCCGCTGAACACGAAAAAGTTTTCAAGGATCACGGGATCGATACCAGCGGAATTGAGCGGGCCAAGGGCAAGACGTTTCGTTGGGGAGGCCAGTATCTCGACAATCTGAACGAGGCGAAGACCGAGTTCACGGAATTGAACGTGTTCGAGAAATTTCATCCGCGGATTCCGAAAGAGTACGGGGACACGGAGTTTCTCTTCCTTGCGAACATCGATCCTACGTTGCAGTCGACTGTGCGAGCGGAGATGAACGGCGTGCGCCTGACCGGCGGCGACACGATGAATTTCTGGATTCAGGGTAAGCCGAAGGAATTGGCGGAAACGCTGAAGTCGGTGAACATTCTCCTCATCAACGATACCGAAGTGAAAATGCTGGCGGGCGAGAAGAATCTGCTGCGAGCGTCCCAGAGGGTGTTGGCGATGGGCCCGCAGGCGTTGGTCGTGAAGCACGGAGAATATGGTGCGACAATTTTCTTCCGCGAAGGCGCGTTCGGAATCGGGCGCCATCCTTTCCGAGCGCCCGCGTTGCCCATCGAGGAGGTTAAAGATCCGACTGGCGCCGGTGATTCTTTTGCCGGTGGCTTCATGGGCTACATTGCTTCTCAGGAAGAACTGAATCGCGAGGTTTTAAAACGCGCTCTTTTCTACGGCGGCGTGATGGGATCATTCGCGGTGGAACGTTTTGGCACGGAACGCCTCCAGAAACTGACGCGGGAAGAAATCGATGAACGCTTTGAGATCTTCCGCGAGTTGACGCACCTGGAATAGAGTCAGAAGTAAGAAGGCGGATTGCAAGATAGAATCACTTGTCACAGGAATGGTTTCCAGGCCAAGGAGCAGGCTCACAGGGGCTAAAGCCCGCACTCGTTATGAACAACATACGCGGCCCTGAAGGGCCGCTCTTCCACGGTCGTGCGTGCATTCATGAGTTTTTCAGCAAGCCTCTGAAGCCGTGCCCTCCCACAAACTAATCACACCCGTGACTACTTCTTCCTCGCGCTCCTTCGATCCCGATCTCAAGCTGGTTGCGTCGACTGCTTCGTGTGCGTCACTTCTTGCCTTTCTCTATTATTTTCAGCGGAGTGAAATTCTTCTGTACGGCGACGCGGTGGCGCATATCAACATCGCGCGCCGTGTTTTCGATTCTCAGACTCCGGGACTGCTCCAACTGGGCACGGTCTGGCTGCCGCTGCCGCATCTGCTGATGATCCCGCTTCTTCTTTCGGATTGGATGTGGCGCACCGGAATCGGCGGCTCGATTCCGTCCATGATCGCGTACGTTCTCGGCGTGGCCGGGATCTTCCGCCTCACGCGGAGCCTGCTTGAAGGTCACGAGCCCACGCGCCAGGGGGCGCGGGCCGGGGGCTGGCTGGCGGCGCTTGCCTATGGTGTGAATCCGAATCTGATTTACCTCCAGACCACCGCGATGACTGAGCCAATTTATCTCGCGCTGTTCGTTTGGGCGGCAGCGTATTTTGCGGAATTTCTGCGGTTCTCGACACCGGAGTCGATGGACATCGCTCGGGCTCGCCGCGTCCTCTATCGCAGTGCTTTCTGTGTCGTCGGTGCAGAGCTTAGCCGTTATGACGGATGGTTTCTCGGAGTGCTGATGGGAATCATCATGCTGATCTTAACGGCGCGACGGTGGAGCAATCGCGCGTTTCGCGTGTCAGGCGCTAAATTTATGATTGGTATCGCAGCCGCGCCCTTGCTGTGGTTTGCCTACAACGCGGCGGTTTATGGAAATCCTCTCGAGTTCGCCAACGGGCCCTACTCTGCGAAGGCAATTGAGCAGCGTACGGCTCAGCCGGGATATCCTGCGCATCCGGGAGCGGGAAACGTGGTGACGGGCGCGAGTTTTTTTCTCAAGTCTGCCCAGCTCAACATGGCGGACGGGAACTGGGGCAGGATCTGGATCGTGATCGCGCTGTTAGGGTCCTGGGCAGGCAGAAAATCGAAGGCCCGGCTTGTGTTCCTGCTGTTATGGCTGCCGGTGGCGTTTTATGGTCTCTCCATTGCCTACAGCGGTGTGCCGCTGTTCGTTCCTACCTGGTGGCCGTTTACCTGGTACAACCTTCGCTACGGATTGCAGTTGCTGCCGCTGTTCGCGGTTTCGGTAGGCCTCATCGGCGCCGCGGTATTGTCAATGCCCGAGCCTTCGCGGGCCGGAAGAGTTGGGGCGTTGATTCCTCGTTTCGGAATCGCGCTGGTTTTGATCGTGATCGCTGTGAGTTGCTTTTCCGTTTGGAAATCGCAGCCGCTGTGTTTTAAGGAAGCGTGGGTGAACTCCCGGACCAAACTTTCTTTGGAGTCGTCCCTGGCCAAGACTGTCGCTGCATTCCCTACGAATGCGCGATATCTGATGTACATCGGCGATCATGTGGGAGTCTTTCAGCAGGCAGGAATTCCTCTGCGGCAAGTCATTAACGAAGGGAATCACCGGCCCTGGAAGAAGCCAGCGGATCCCGACGGCCTGTGGGAGCGGGCGCTCGCCGATCCATCAGCCCACGTGGACTTTGTGATTGCGTATGAGGGTGACGCCGTCGATCAGTCTGTCAATCGAACTGCGCTTTCCCTGTTCCAGGAGATTCATACGTCGGGACAGCCGCGGGCTCGTATCTACACGGTGCATGCTGGCCTGAATCAATCGCGTTAACGTCTGGCTGCAACTATCGCAATCAAGGGCGAACTGCGGTGTTAGAATCCGCTCAAAACCAATTTCTTTCATGCCCAACATTCATTCGATGATGGACCACTTGTTCGGCGAGATGGGACAGGTGGCGTCCTCTACGCTAGTGCGGTTGCTGGTGGCAGCGATTCTCGGTGGCACGATTGGCCTGGAGCGGCAACTGCGCCACAAGCCCGCTGGATTGCGCACGAACATGTTCATCTGCTTCGGCGCAGCAATGTTTACGATCCTCTCGCGGCAACTTGCGGGCACCGAGGCTGACAGCGCGCGCATCGCGGCCCAGATCATTCCCGGAATCGGCTTTATCGGCGCGGGTTCCATTCTTCACGCGCGCGGATCGGTTACAGGCCTGACCACCGCTGCGACCTTGTTTGTAGTGGCAGGCGTTGGGATGGCTGCTGGTGGCGGCCTGTTTGTCACGGCTATTTTTGCGACCGCGCTTATCCTGATCGCGCTGGCCGTCCTTGGCAAGCTGGAGCATAACTTCGCAATCAAGACATCGCTGACAACGTTCGAGGCGACCGGCACGAACTCGGAAGCGATGCTGCGCGAGGTAAACCGCATCCTGGAAGATGGGAAGTTGACCATGCAAAATGTGCATCTCGCCTCTGCCGACGGTCACACTCGGCTCGTGTTTGGAGTCGACGTGGGCACGGAAGATCGCAATCTGCTGACTCTTCGATTGCATGAATCGAGCGTGTTTGGCAGTGTCACCACCATCGGAAGCACGGAACACGAATGAGCGTTTCTCCAGCCAGTAGTATTTCTTTTACAAAGGCATCCGCGTGCGGAAATGATTTTCTGATTGTCCAGGGCGCGGCGATGAGGGGAGACATGGCGGCGCTCAGCAAACGACTCTGCGAGCGGCATCACGGCATTGGCGCCGATGGAGTGGAGTGGCTGTTTCCCGATTCAGGAGCCGATGTGCGGGCGCAATTGTTCAACGCTGATGGGTCAGAGGCAGAGGTCTCTGGCAACGGCACGCGCTGTGTCGCAGCCTGGCTCTCATCGCAAACGGGCAAGAAGGACGTCGCCATTCGAACCGGCGCGGGGGTGAAGGTGTGCCGGCTCACGGGCCGCGAGAATACTACTTTCGAGTTCGACGCTGACATGGGACCGCCTGTTGTGGGTGAAGAGGCGGCGATCGAAGTCACAGGCTTTCGTGTGATCGGGATGAAGGTCTCGATGGGGAATCCGCACTTCGTAATATTCATCTATAGCCTTCAGGATGGCTGGCAGCGTCAGGCTGAGCTGATTGCATCGCAGCCACTTTTTCCGCAGGGCACGAACGTTGAATACGTCGTTGTGCGCGGGCCGAATGAAATCGAAATCCGGCTGTTTGAGCGAGGAGTCGGCGAGACGATGTCTTCGGGGACGGGGTCGTGCGCCTCGGCGGTGGCCGCGATTGCCAGTGGGAGAGTCACTTCTCCAGTGCGCGTGACGGCTCCCGGAGGAACACAAGCCGTGCGTTGGGAAGGGAATGTATTTCTGCGGGGTCCCGCAACACTTATCTGCCGGGGAGAATTCTTCATTTAAGATCGAAGCAGGCATGCCCTCGACCTCCCCGCTTCCGCGAATCAAGCCGCCGGCGCTCCGAAGGGGAGACAAGGTCGGCATTGTGGCTCCGGCGTCGAACATAAAGCGGGATTTGCTGGAACGGGGCTGCGACGCCTTGCGCCGGAGAGGCTACGATCCGTTCTACTTTGACTCCATTCTGGATCGCAATTTGTATTTCGCCGGTTCGGTAGAGCGAAGGACCCGGGAACTGGAAGAAATGTTCGAGCGCGAAGACGTGCGCGCCGTCGTCTGCGCGCGTGGTGGATATGGATCGAACTATTTACTGAGGGCGTTTGATCTGAAGAAGGTCATCGCGCATCCGAAGATTTTTGTCGGCTACAGCGACCTTACCAGCCTGTTGACGTACTTCTCCGATGCGGCCGGCCTGGTTGTGTTTCACGGGCCTATGGTCACCAAGGATTTTGCTGGCGCAGATGGCGTCGACTTCGCTTCCTGGACAGCGGCCGTGGGCGGCGCAAGCGAATGGGAAGTTCCGGCCGATTCCGGCGCGAAGCCGTTAGTTGCCGGGGAAGCGGATGGAGTCCTGTACGGCGGGTGTCTGTCGATTCTCGTTGCGTCCCTAGGAACCCCATACGAGATTCGTACCGAAGGAACAATCCTGTTCGTGGAAGACGTCGCGGCAAAGCCCTTTCAGATCGACCGGATGTTGATGCAACTGAAGCTGGCGGGAAAGTTGAACGGCGTGCGGGGTATCGTATTCGGCGAAATGCTGGACTGCCGTCAGAGCCAGGACCAGGATTACACGCTGGAAGAAGTGATTCTGCGAGTGGTTGGTGACCTTGGAATTCCGGTGGCCTTTGGGATGCGGTCCGGACATGTTTCGCGCGCGAACATCACGCTGCCGATCGGCGTGCGGGCCAGGTTGAAGGTTGCGGGAGACGTGACACTCCGGACTTTGGAAGCTGCTACCAGCAAGTCTTGACCACCGGAACACTGAGGTCACAAGGGATTTCGGGCCTGATCCGCTACACTGACTAAGATTCATCGTTCATTATTCGTCATGAAAGCGAATCCGAAACACATTCACCTGATCGGCATTTGCGGCACTGCGATGGCGTCGCTCGCGGGGATGCTTCAGCAGCGGGGATTTCGCGTCACTGGGTCCGATGCCGCTGCGTATCCGCCGATGTCGACGTTTCTCGCGTCTCTAAAGATTCCGCTGGCTCAGCCCTTTGCGGAGTCGAACCTGACTCCCCGGCCTGATCTGGTGGTGGTGGGAAATGTAATCTCACGTGGGAACGTGGAACTGGAACATTGCCTCGATGAGCGTATTCCGTTCTGTTCGCTCCCGCAAATCCTCCACGACGAGTTTTTGAGCGGGAAAGAAGTTCTGGTCGTTGCGGGGACGCATGGCAAGACCACGACTACCTCCATGCTGGCTTGGATTTTCAAGGTCGCGGACTTGCAGCCGTCGTTTCTGATTGGCGGGATCGCCGAGAATTTCGGAAGCAGTTTCGGACTGGCCGACGGCCGCTACTTCATCCTAGAAGGCGACGAATATGACACCGCGTTTTTCGACAAAGGCCCAAAGTTTTTGCACTACTTTCCCGATGCGGTGATTCTCACCTCCGTTGAGTTTGACCACGCCGATATCTACAAAGACCTGGAGGCGGTGGAAACGGCCTTCAAACGGCTTGTGAACCTGATTCCGCGACGAGGACGGATCATCGCGTTCGATACGGGCGAGAGTCTGGACCGCTGTCTGGAAAAAGCGCTGTGTCCACTCGAACGCTATGGTTCTGCCGAACGCGCAACCTGGCGGATCACAAATCTCAAACTCGGCACAGAGAAGACTTCGTGGACAGTTCTCTGCGAGGGCCGACCGTGGGGTGAGTTTGAATTTCCGCTGGCCGGCGAATACAACGTTTGGAACGCGACAGCCGCCGCGGCAATGGCCGCCGATTATGGTGTGCCGAAAGAAGTGATTGCCGAGGCTCTGAAGACATTTCAGAGCGTGAAGCGGCGCTTGGAAGTGAAGGCGGAAGTGAAGGGCGTCACCATCATCGATGACTTCGCTCACCATCCGACTGCCATCGAACAGACTTTGCGCGCGCTGCGGTCGCGGTATCCGTCGGGACGCTTGTGGGCGGTGCTTGAGCCGCGTTCGAATACGATGCGACGCAATGTGCTGCAGGATGCGCTCGCAGGCAGCCTGGCGCTGGCGGATGAGGTGATCATTGCGAATGTCTTCAAATCGGAAGCAATTCCGGAAGCAGAGCGCCTCGATCTAAACCAGGTGGCCGCCAGGATTCAGGAAAAGGGACGCATCGTGAAGATCCTGCCGGATGCCGACGCAATCGTGTCGGCAATTGCGCCGCAACTGCGTTCGGGCGACGTGGTCGCCATCCTCTCCAATGGCGGCTTTGGAGGCATTTACGAGAAGCTGCCGGAGCGCTTGCGCAAGCTCAGTGGCGGGGCGTGATAACAAGCAATGTTTCGCACCATCCTCATGCTGGCGTTTTGGACGGCCGCACTACCATTCGCGGCGATCGTCGGATTTCCGTGGACCTACCTGACAAACGACGTTAGTTTCCTCTATCGCATGTGTATGTGGGCTGCCGGGACAGGAGTTCGCATCGCGGGCGTGCGGGTGCAGACGGTTGGGCTCGAAAAAATCGACCCGGCACGCACCTACATTTTCATGTCGAATCATATTTCGAATCTTGATCCGCCGATTACTTTGCCGCTGATCCCGCGCCGCACTTCGGTGATGGTCAAGAAAGAACTCTTCAGCTACCCGATCCTGGGCAAGATCATGCTGATTGGTTCTCTGGTGCCGGTCGATCGCGGCAATCGCGATGCCGGTATCTCGGCCGTACGAGAAGCGGTCAAAGCAATTCAGCAGGGACTGAACATGACCATCTATATCGAAGGGAAACGTTCCTTCGACGGCCGCTTGCTGCCATTCAAGAAAGGCCCGTTCTATCTCGCGGAAGAGTGCAAGGTTCCGGTTGTGCCGATCACGATTTCAGGAACGCAGGAAGTGATGCCAAAAGCCCGCTTCGCAATTCAGCCTGGGACCGTGACGGTACAGTTTCACGATCCAATTGAACCGGAGAATTTCGGCGATCGGGAGTGCCTGATGGCGAAGGTAAGGGACGTGATCAACAGCGGACTACCCGAGGGATTGCGGCCGGAAGCTGAAAAATGCAACTCGTGAGCTGCGAAAACACCACGGTGGTCACTGTTTCTGCTTCTTTTTGCGTTTTACGTACTCTTCGACTTCCGTGAGCGTGCTGCGATGCTCATCGGCACTGGAATCCACGGTATCCAGAGCGTTGCTCAGCAGGAATTCGTATTGTTTGGACTCGGCGGCGTCGGTATTGGCTGCGTCTCTCAGGGCAAGCAGTTTGGACTGAAATTCAGTATCCGCCTCGATGACGAGCTTCAGCGGTTTGCGGATATCGTCCTTGCGGCCCACGTACATATCGACATTGTCGTTGAGTTCGTCGTAGACCGACAGGAAATCCGCGAGCATGTCATGGGTCTTGCCAGCCCGGTTGGTGGTCTTGGGGTCGGACCTCATCTGTTCCAGCTTCGTCATGCGATCCCGCGCAAAGCTCAGGTAGAGCTTTAAGCGAATGTCAGGATCGAGCATCGCGTCCCGGAGCTGGTCAACTTCTTCTTTGTCCAGCGGATCATGGCGGCGCGCCTGACTATAAGCAGGCAGGGCACCCAGCAAGGCGAGTGCGAGCAGTGCGTAAGCAGCGCTGCGCCGCTTCACTTTTTCTCCTTGCTGAACATCTGCTTAAGCAGCGTGGTGCGCATTTCTTCCAGTCGGTCGACTGCGTGCTGCACCGTAGGCTGGTCTTCGATCGAAAGCGTACGCTTTACGTCGCGTAGCTTTTCGGCAATCTTGCGGACTGCAATCTCGACGTTCTTAAGATGTTTTTTTGTGGCCGTCGCAGCGTCGGTGGCCTGCTGGGAGTAGACAATGATGTCTTCGACCGCCGCTCGGGCGTTCTCGATGTCGCCATCGCGGTAGAGCGTGTCAGCGTTGCGCAGTTGGTGCTCCGCGATCTGAACGCATAACCCGGGGCGGTCCTGCGGCGGCGCATTCTTGACCTTGACCTTGAGACCCTCAACGGACTCTTCCCGGGCAACGGCTGTGCCGACGACGGCAATGAGGAGCATCCAGATGAGAAAGGTGCGCATGGCGCTGTTCGTTCTTTGTGCTGTTTAATGCTACTGTGTTCCGCGATTCTTTGTGCAGAGCGTCGTTGTCAGCGTCTTTTGGGCTCGATGGCGATCAGGCGGTGACGAGCCTGCCACTCCTGATCAGGATACTGCCCCTTGGCGCCATCCAGGAAGAGGTGATAGTACACCGAAGCCTGTTTGTAGTCGTGGAGATGATCGTACGCGGTAGCGCGCATGAACAGACCCACCGTGGTGGGGGACAGGAGCTTGTCGCGCACGTCAAGAGCCCGGATCGCCAGGGGATAGTTCTTGTTCTCGTCAGCGGCAATCGCGAGACTGCCGTAGGCCGCGCCGAAATCAGGTTTCAACTTGATGGCCGCTTCGAATTCCTGCTGCGCTTCGGGAAATTGTTTCTGTTTCAGCAGGATCTCGCCCAATGAATGATGAACTTCTGCGTCGTTCGGGCGGGATTTTAGCAGCTCGCGATACATCTTCTCCGCGTCCGCGGGCTTGGCGGATTCGGCCAGCAGGTCGGCGAGATCACGTTGCGCGTCCGAATCGTCGGGGGAGAGTTTCAATGCCGCCTGGTATTCGGGGATAGCTTCTTCCTTCTTGCCCTGAGCCGCCAGAAGCCGGCCAAGCTGAAGATGAAGGCCGCCGTCGTCGGGACGCGCGGTCGACAGTTGGCGTAACAGAGGTTCGGCGTCCGCGAAACGGCTGGACTTCATGTAGATGTTGGTCAGCCCGATCACCGCTTCACTCGACTTGGGATCGAGCGCAAGCACCTGTTTATAGTCGGCCTCCGCTCCAGCGTAGTCTCTGCGGCGCTCGCGCAATAATCCAGCCGAGATATGAGGTTCAGGATCCTTGGGAGTAAGAAGGGCGGCTTTCTGATACGCGTCGAGGGCGTCATCTGGCTTGGTGTTTTCGATCAGGTGTCCGAGCGACAACCAGGCGCGGGCTTGACCTTCTTCCACGTGGGCGGTGGGCTTGAGTTTAGCGGCAGCCCGCAGGAATGATTCCGCTTCGGGATTGTTGGAGCGCGCCAGCATCAGTCCGAGATTCAGGTTGGACTCGAAGACGTCCGGCTTCGCCGCGACCGACTGGCGGTAAGCGTGAATGGATTCGTCGGTACGGCCGAGACGGTTGTAGACGAATGCGAGGTCAAACCAAGCCTGATAGCCCTTCGGGTCGTGCTCGATTGCCTTCTTTAACAACTGTTCGGCGGCAGGGAAGTCGTTCTTGCGGATTGCCTCTTCGGCGCGCGCCAAGTCAGAAGGCTGATCGTCGGGGACGTTGTTGATGGTTTGTTTTCCGCGATGGATGGTGGTGGTTTGGGCTAGTGCGCAGGTGGTCACCAGCAAGAGAAGTAACGTGTTGACGACGGCACGAATCATGCGATTGGTGGTACGGCTTAAACAGCTGCGGAAAAAGTCTTTTTCGTGGCGAAGACCCCGCCCCAGCGGCTGAAGCCGCATTAATTTTGTGGCACTTACGGCTCGGCTGAAGCCGAGCCCCTTCAAAACAACTTCAAGAGCAGAGTGAAGCGCTGCCCTGGCGATGTTTTCGCCCTATCCTACTTACTGCCATTCCTGTTTCCATTTCCGTTCAGCACTCGCGCCAGATATTTCCCGGTATACGATCCCCTAAGCTTCACAATTTCTTCCGGAGGCCCTGCGCCTACGATGTTTCCGCCACGGTCGCCGCCTTCGGGGCCGAGATCGATCACCCAGTCCGCGGTCTTGATCACTTCCAGGTTGTGTTCGATCACAACGATCGATCCCCCTGCATCAATCAGACGCCGGAAGGCGGAAAGTAGTTTGCTGACGTCGTCAAAGTGCAGGCCGGTCGTGGGCTCGTCAAAGATGTAGAGCATGCGACGCTTTCGCTTCGGGCCGTCGCCGGGCGCGTAGGACCGTGACGCCTCGCGGGCGGCGGGTTGCAAGTGTGCCGCCAGTTTCATGCGTTGTGCCTCGCCCCCGGAAAGCGTGGTCGCCGATTGACCAAGCCGCAGGTAACCGAGGCCGACTTCGTCCAGTACGCGCAGCTTCTCGGTCAACTTGGGTACATCCGCGAAAAACTTCAGAGCCTCGCGGATAGTCAGATTCAATACCTCGTGGATGTTCTTGCCTTTGTAGCGAATTTCGAGGACCTGCGGCTTGTAGCGCGTGCCTTTGCATTCGTCGCACACGAGTTCGACATCGGCGAGGAATTGCATTTCGACGGTGACAGTGCCATCTCCCTGGCAATTCTCGCAGCGCCCGCCGGGGACGTTGAAGGAAAAGTGTCCGGCTGGAAAACCGCGCTTTTTGGCTTCGGGAAGCGCGGCAAACACGTCGCGGATGACATCGAAGGCTTTAATGTACGTGACCGGATTTGATCGGGGCGTGCGTCCGATCGGCGATTGATCGACCAGAACAACTTCGTCGAGGAACTGATCGCCGTCCACTTCGTCCCATGCGGCAACCGAAGAATGGTTGTTGTTCGGCTGCTTGAGAGCCGTCGCCAGTGACTTATACAGCACGTCATGGAGAAGCGTGGATTTCCCGGAGCCCGACACTCCTGTGATCGCGACCAACATTCCAAGCGGAATTTCAAGGTCAATCCGCTTCAGGTTGTGTGCGCGAGCGCCGGTAATTTTGATCTTCTGCGTTCCAGGCTTTCGGCGCACCAGGGGAATCTGGATGTGGAGTTCGTGGGCCAGGTATCGTCCTGTCAGCGATTGCGGAATCTTTTTGATCTCTTCATAAGTTCCCTCGCCAATCACCTTGCCGCCGCTTTCGCCCGCGCCCGGCCCGAGATCGAGGATATGGTCAGCAGCGCGCATGATGTCGGGATCGTGTTCTACCACCAAGATCGTGTTTCCCAGATCGCGGAGGCCATGCAGAATCTTGACGAGACGGTCGGTGTCGCGGCTGTGCAGGCCGATGGACGGCTCATCCAGAACATAGAGCGTGCCTACCAGGCGCGATCCTAACGACGTTGCGAGTTGAATGCGCTGCGCTTCGCCGCCCGAGAGCGTGGAGGAGAGGCGGTCGAGGGTCAGGTATTCGAGACCTACGTCGTTCAGGAATCGCAGACGCTCTCGAATCTCGGTAATCAGAATCTCTGCGATGGCGGCCTGCTGCGGCGTGAGTTGAATCGTATCGAAGAAACGCGCTGCTCCCTCGACCGTCATGCTGCACACCTGGCAGATGTCCTTGCCCTCGATCTTGACCTGGCGTGCTTCCGGGCGAAGACGAGTGCCGTCACAGGTCGAACAGAGCGAGTATCCGCGATAGCGGCTTAGAAACACGCGCACATGCAGCTTGTACTTCTTGCGCTCGAGGCTTTGGAAGAATCCACGCACACCGGCAAACCGATGTTCGCCGTTGACGATCACATTCTGGTGCTCGGGGCTGAGTTCGTTCCAGGGTGTGTCGAGCGGGATTTCGGCCTGCCGCGCGAAGCGCTTGAATTCGGTGAACAGAGTGCGATATTTCGGTTTGGTCCAGGGCTCGATCGCGCCTTCGTTTAACGTCTTGCCCTTGTCGGGGATGACGAGGTCCAGATCGAAATCGATGGTATTGCCGAAACCCTGACAGCGCGGGCAGGCGCCGTATGGGTTATTGAATGAGAATAGGCGCGGCTCCGGTTCGTCATAGCGGCTACCGTCGTTCTTACATTCGAATTTTTGCGAGAAGCGGAGGCGTTCGATCTTTTCGTCATCACGCGACGCGGTTTCAAAGATCACTTCTCCGGCTTCGCGATAGCCGATTTCTACGGCGTCAACGATGCGCGTGCGGCCGTCGGGCGATACCGCTACGCGATCGACCAGGGCGAATACTGGCTCGGCAAAGTTAATTTCGAGTAGCGATTCCGGGGTCGAAAACTCAAATAGCTGTCCACCCTGAAACAGGCGATTGAAGCCGCGTTTGCGGAGATCGAAGAGGCGCGTCTTGATCGCGTCGGAAGGGAGCCGGGATTCGGCTTCCGCTTTTTTCTTTCCGCGAGGCTTTTTTGTGCCGGCTTCGGCTGTCGTGGGAATATTTGTCTGGACCGGGAACAAGACGTTGAAACGCGTGCCCTCGGGCAGGGCGAGCAGGCGATCGGCCACTTCGTCGACTGTGTCCTTCTTCACTTCTTGGCCGCAGACCAGACAATAGGTACGTCCGATTCGGGCAAAGAGAAGCCGCAGGTAGTCAAAGATTTCGGTGGCCGTGGCGACAGTCGAGCGCGGGTTGCGGGTGGAATTCTTTTGCTTGATCGCTACGGCGGGCGCGATGCCGTCAATCAGATCGGCGTCCGGCTTCTCGATACGCTCCAGAAACTGCCGGGCGTACGCTGACAACGACTCAACGTAGCGGCGCTGGCCTTCGGCGTAAATCGTGTCGAAGGCGAGCGACGACTTGCCCGATCCGGACACACCGGTGACAACCGTCAGCTGGTTGTGCGGGATCTCAAAATCGATGTTTTTGAGGTTATGAACCCGGGCCCCGCGAACAATAATGCTTTCCGTCGACATCTTCCCCTGAGCTAGCTCCGTTCCGGCAGATGTGGGTGCGACCCTTACAGACCAGTCCGGGAGCGATAGCGAATCTTTCTATTATAAAGGGTCGGCGGGGCGGGGAGCAGCGGTTCTGGACAAATCGCAGCGGGCCAGCGAGAATTCAAGCGGCCCCATGGCCTGACCGTAACCTGGCAAGGAGTTCCGATGCACATCACGCCCAGAGATTGGATCGCTCTCGTTGTTTCAATGATGTTTGCCTTCCTGGTGTTTGGGAAGATTTATGCCAAGGCAGGTTATCCACGATGGTATGGCCTGCTCATGGCTATCCCGTTTGTGAATCTGGCGCTACTTGTCTGGTTCGCCTATACCCCTTGGCCCATTGAGACCAAATTGTTTCATTTAGAGTTAGGCGTTTCACCACAGTCAATCTGGCGGTATGAGGCTTAGCAGCCTGGGTGTGAATAGGTAAAAATTGGCCGCCAGAACCTTTGCGCAGGCCGCATCGTACGAACAGTATGCGTATTCTGGCCCAGTCGATCCTGAGCGCCGCGATCTTAGCAGGCGTGGTCGCGCAAGAGCCGCCCAAGACTGAGTCAACGCCTCCCGCTAAGTTGGAACTGGCCACTGTTCCCGCAATCAACCTCCACCCCGACCCAGCCGGCACCGTCCCGCAAGAACAGATCCGCGAACTCCTCCGTCGGGTCGGCGAAAAAGACATTGAAAACGAAAAGCGCCTGCGCGACTACACCTACATTCAGCGCGAGGAAGAGCACAAACTTGATGGCGACGGCAAAGTAAAGAAAGTCGAATCGCGAACTTCGGAAGTGCTGGTTGTCTACGGTGAGCACATCGAGCGTCTGATCGCGAAGGATGACAAGCCCCTTCCAGCGGACGAAGCGAAGAAGGAAGACGAGCGCATCCAGAAGATCACCGATAAGCGAAAGAACGAGTCCGAATCCGATCGGCGCAAGCGCAGCGAGCGGGAAGAAAAAGACCGCGAAGACGGGCGCAAATTCGTGCGGGAAATCGCGGACGCTTTCGATTTTCACCTCGCGGGTTCCGAACTGATCGACGGCCGCGATACCTGGATACTCAATGCCGAGCCACGCCCCGGCTATCAACCGAAGGACCGCGAATCCAAGATGCTTCTCAAACTGCGCGGCCAAATCTGGATCGACAAAGCAGAAACGCAGTGGAAAAAGTTTGACGTCACCACACTGGACACAATTTCATTCGGCCTGTTTCTGGCCCGTATCCACAAGGGTACACGCATTGTGGTCGAGGCGACGCGCGTCAACGATGAAGTCTGGCTTCCGAAACATGTGTCCCTCCACGTGGGCGTGCGGGTCGCGCTGCTCAAGAACTTCAACGAAGATATCGAGCAGACATTTCACGACTACAAGAAGTTCCGCACCGACACAAAATTCACGGTTGTGGGCGAAACAACCCAGTAGTCACGCCTCAACTACTCTGGTTTGCGTGCACATTCTTAAGGACTTGCGCGCCCGTTCAAGTACTTCCGTACCGTGTCTAGTACCTTGGTTACCCCAACAGGGGTGACCGGGCCATCATTCGTAGCAACACCACTACAAGCAGTATTCGACCAAGCGCCAACCCCAACTAATAGAACCATCCTGCAACCCCATTTTCGAACGATTCCAAGAAAACCCCATAAAACCCAGCAAAACCGTGAGATTCACGTGAACTGGCCCATTCTCCCCTTTGAGATATGCTCAGCACACCAAAACTCACTCGAACACATTCAGTTCGAGGAACTGGTTCTCCTAATTTCGTCAGTGATGCCGAGTCGTAAGGCGGCACGAAAAACTGAATTCTGTGGAAGGAGAAACGACACTATGGCCGACTCGCGGGAAGTGATGAATATTCGCCAGGCTTCGCAGTACCTGGGAGTCAGTCCGGACACGCTCTACAAGTACGTGAACGAGCAAAAGATTCCCGCGTTCAAACTGGGCAACCGCTGGCGCTTCAAGAAATCGAAGCTGGATCAGTGGATGGAAGAAAAGTCCATGGAGCTGGAACCGCGGGTGAGCAAGAAGAAACCACGGGCAGCGATGAAGGCTGCCGGACAGCAGTAAGGAATTCAGCCGGCACGGTGCCGGCGCAACATCAACCAGCCGGAGCGATCCGGCGGCGACCAAAGGCGGGCACAATGTTTGGATTGGGATCGAAAACGATTGTTGGCCTGGATGTGGGTTCTTCGAGCATCAAGGCGGTCGAACTCCGGAAGACGCGTCAGGGAATTGAAGTGGCGCACCTGGGGTTGGAGCCGATCGCTCCCGATATCGTCGTGGACTCCATGATCGTGGACTCGGGCACGGTCTCGAGCGCAATCTCGAAATTGTTCACCGATACCGAAATTAAAGCGCGCGCCGTAGCGACGGCAGTCAGCGGTCACTCCGTGATTGTGAAGAAGATTTCGCTGCCTTCCATGAGCGATCAGGAACTGGCGGACACGATTCAGAAGGAAGCGGCTCAGCATATTCCGTTCGATCTCGCCGACGTCAATCTCGATTATCAGATCCTGTCCGACGATGCGACCAGTCCGCAGATGGACGTGCTGCTTGTCGCCGTCAAGAAGGACAAGATTCTCAACTACACCAACGTACTCTCGATGGCCGGCAAGACACCAGCTATTGTGGACATCGATGCGCTCGCGTTGCAGAACTGCTACGAGTACAACTACGAGCCCGCGCCCACGCAAGTGGTCGCACTGCTCAACCTGGGCGCGAGCGTGATGAACATCAACATCGTTAAGGGCACGACTCCGCTGTTCCCGCGCGACGTCTCAGTGGGCGGACATCAGTACACGGATTCGCTGCAGAAGGAACTGGACCTGAGCTTCGACGATGCGGAGTCTTTGAAACTGGGCCGCAAGGTCGGCACCGTGCACGACGATGCCAAGACGCCGATCCTGCAACAGGTGACGGAAATCATCGTGCTTGAAATTCAGAAGACCTTCGACTTCTTCCGCGCGAGCGCGGCGGGAGAGCACATCGAGAAGATTTACCTGGCCGGCGGATCGGCCAAGGTGCCGGGCCTGGTGGAAGCGTTGCGCCAGGAGTTCTCCATGCCGGTGGAATTGTTTAACCCGTTCCAGAAAGTTCTCGCTCCGGTAGATGGTCCGGGAGCGGAACTGGTGGAACAGAACGCCGGGCAGTTGGCAGTGGCCGTGGGTTTGGCCCTGAGGAGTTTTGAAAAGCTATGATCCGAATCAATCTGCTGGGGACTCCGAAAGCGAAAAGCGGCAAGAAGGGTAGTTCCGCGGTCAACATGCCCTCGATGGGGGACATGGGTGGCGGAGGATCGCCGCTGATCAAAATCGTTGCCGTGCTGGCGCTGTTTGCGGTCGGTAATGGCATGTACTGGCTGCATCTGGATCGCGAGGCGAAATCGATTGCCACGCAAATGCGGCTGGCGGAACAGAAGAACCGCGAACTGGCTGACATCAAGGCGCGTTATCTCGAGCGCCAGAAACAGGCGGACGCCTACAAGCGTCGCGTCGATGTCATCGACAACCTGCGTTCGAACCAGACCGGTCCAGTAAACCTGCTGGCCATGATTGGTGAGACGGTGAACGGCACCGAGGCGGTGTGGTTGAACAGTCTTCAGGATCAGGGTCCCAACGTAGCCATTGACGGCATGGCGCTGAGCAATGATGCAGTGGCGAATCTGATTTCGAACCTGCAGAAAACGGGTGCGTTCCGCAACATCGAGATCAAGGAAAGCATTCAGGACGACCAAGTGAAAGACATGCAGGCGTTCCAATTCACGCTGACCTGCGAAAAGGCGAAGTCGTAAAGGCGGACGCTATGAATTTTGGTGAACTGACAGGTTTGAAGCTTTGGGGAGTGCTGGTGCTGGCCGGAGTCATCGGCAGTGCAGGACTCTACTACACCATCTTCAAGTCCGAACGCGACGAAAACGCGACGGCCCAGACCAGCTTGCAGGCAAAGATGCGCGAAAACGCGGATCTGGAAGCCTACCGGCCCAAACTGGCGGACATCGAGCGGCAAGTCGCCAGCTTGAAACAGCAGCTGGAGATCGAACGCCGCATCGTGCCCGACGAGAAGGAAACCGACAACTTCATGCGCATGGTGAGCGGCGAGGCGCGTAAGGCCGGGGTTGAGATCCGGCGCTACACCGCCCGGCCCGTCGCAGCGCGCGACTTTTATACGGAAGTGCCGTTCGAAGTGGAATTGGACGGCCCTTACTACTCGATGCTCGGGTTCTTTGACCGGGTGAGCAAACTGGAGCGCATCGTCAACGTCAACGGCCTGCTGGTGGCCTCGACGCGCAAGCCCGCCGATGCAAAGGCGAAGCACACGTACCAGTACGCTCCGAACGAGAGCGTGGTGGCGACGTGCCTCACCACCACATATTTCAGTCACGATCTGGATCCCGGTGCGGCGGGCAAGCCGGGACAACCGGCGAAGAAATAAGGGGGACACGATGAAACGGACGACCATTCTCGTTTGCACACTGGCTGCCGGCATGGCCTGGGCGCAAAATCCCCAGAACAACGCAGCAGCGTCGAATCAGGGATCGGCCATCAAGGCGACACCGGTTACGGCTAAGACGGTATCGCTCAAGCCAGCTACGGCGAAGGCCAGGGTTGCTCCGGCGAAGTCGAGCGCGTCTTCAACCAAGGCAAGCGTGGCTAAGCCGAGTGTAGTCAAGGCCAGCGCGGTTCCAGCGAAGGTAACGGCTACGGCGGTCAAACCAGCTGTGGCTACGACGAAGACCATTGCTTCGTCGTCAAAACCGAAAGTGGTTACGGTTTCGAAAGGCGCTTCGCAGAGTGCGGCGAAGTCGGCCGAGCCATTCGCGGAGAAGAAAGCGACAAGCGCGAACGCAACGCCGAAGCTTGGCGTGAAGCCCGTAAAAGAAAAGAAGGCAGCGAAACCGGCGGCTCAGAAGAAGAAAGCTGTCGCGGAAACCAAGTCTCCCGCAGCGGCGGCGCCTGCCAACACGGATTCAGCAGCGGTCTCGTCCGAAGACGGCAAAGGCGATGACGATGCCGTAAAGGCCGAGCAGGACAAGAAATGGGCAATGTCGGGCAAGCGCGATCCCTTTATCTCTCCGGTGGTGAGTCACGCCGGCGGTTCGGGATGCAGCACTGGTAAGAAGTGTCTGGAAATCGGCGCGATCAACCTGCGCGGTGTGGTTCATTCGGACGGCTCGTTTATCGCCGTGGTCACAAACAATTTGAACAAAGCGTATTTCCTGCGGGAGAACGATCCCGTGTTTGACGGCTACGTGGTGAAGATCACGGGCGATTCGATTGTGTTCAAGGCAACGATGCAGGACCGCTTGGGCAAGACCTTTACGCGGGAAGT
>Ga0210402_10000088_pt1 | contig 99819 bp, 105 predicted proteins | sample IncBWC7MmetaG_FD_161055 | JGI IMG/M metagenome (GOLD analysis project Ga0210402, IMG submission 161055) | Forest soil microbial communities from Barre Woods Harvard Forest LTER site, Petersham, Massachusetts, United States - Inc-BW-C-7-M | ecosystem: Environmental > Terrestrial > Soil >...
CGAGCGCGAGGCGGCTGAACGAGCAGAACGCGAGGCCGCCGAACAGGTAATCCGGGAGGTCGGTGAACCAGCCAAAAGCGAAGTTGCCGCGAAACCAGAGTCCGGCATATCCGACGGGCCGTCGTTTGCAGATGGCATCCGACGGAAATGAATGCGCCGGCAGAGGCCTTTAGATGTCAAGCTTTGGCTAAGGAAATCGCCGCCGAGCTGCGCGCAATGGAGAACTCAAGCACCACGTCTTCGGGACTAAACGGTGGCCGACGCACGCTCGATAAGCAGACGTTCGCACTAGAGGCTATTCAGAAGTTTGCAAGGCTTACGAATACATCCGGAAGGATGAACTTTAAAGTGATCATTTTCTCGGTCATCGCGGATACTCGCTTTGACCTACCACGCGCGATAGATGACACCTTCTGCTGAGTCGGGAAATTAGAAAACCAAGCTAAGAGTAGACTCACTTTTCTTCGCCTTCAGCCCAATTGAGCTTGCCCTTCAACATCCTCGGCAAATGGTTTTCATCTTCGCGCCCAATTTTGCGTTCTCGGCGGCTAGCACATCGACGTACTCCGACCGGTCAGTTAAATTTTTGGATGCTGCGGGCTTATCTACCGCAATTGGAGCTTCGGATACTGCGGGCTTGTTTGGGGTCGAAGCTTTAGAAGTTTTGAGCTTGCCGAGTCTGTGCGGCGGCGCAGTCCCGTTATAACAGGCGAGAAGGTCGCTGGCTCTCCGTACCGACTGGCACCGCTCCGCCGTTTGCGCGATCGCAACATCGGTTAGCGTACCCAGCAAACAAAGCAGTGCGATTATCCTCATAGTGGTCCCTCGATGAAAAATGCACAACGCCGCACTAGCGAAGTATGTTCGCTAGGCGGCGCTGGGTAGTCGCCGGGGCCCCTCAACCCCCCGACGGAAATACAGACTAGCTAAATGCGAAAGCGACCAAGCCAGAGCAAAGCAGGACGACGCCGGCAATGGTCACAGCAAGGAAACATTTGGAAGCGAATTCTTCACGCATGGTACACTACCTATCGTGCGCCCCTGCTCGAACGGAACGACTGCCCCGTTGCACAGTCAAATGGTTTCCCGCCCATAATCCCGAGTTCGATCCGGATTGATGTTTTAATGCAACACCCTGCCGAAGCGGAATGATGAACCCTGTTGGGAAGCCGTACGCTAGCGGGACCGGTAGGAAGCGGACACCATTGATGAAGGTATGCCTTGGCTGGCCCAATTTCGTTCAAGGATTGAGCTGCGCTAGGCGAGGGCTTTTCTCTTGGGCAATTAATTAGCAGGCACCGCAGAGCCTGCACTCCGAACCAACCTATCCGCCTTTTTCAGGACGTAGGTATTTTCCGGCTGTTCTCTAGCGAAGAAGCTGACCACCACGAAGGCTGCGCAAAATAGCAGGCCTACCAGCATAACTTTCCGATAGGTGCGTCTGTCTGCGGTGTGAAAAGAACTCGACATAAAAACACTCACTGCAACTTCACACGGAACGCGTGTGTTTGACTGGGGCCGAGGCTAGCGAGTGACTATTTCCGGACGGCTTCGCAGCGAGTGGAAAATGGTTTCGTCGGACCGCCGCCAAAAACAACACCGCGGGCGGGCAGCGCGGGCGACCCCTGCGTCGGCTCCGATCGGCCGGCGCATGACAGACCGCCAAGCCCGGATTCACCGGCGGGCTTCCTACGCCAGAAAACCGATGATCGGCATCGATATCGGGAAGAACTCGTTCCATGTTGTCGGTCACGATGGCCCCGCTCCTGCACCGAAGCCGAGCGCAACCGCTTTTTGCGAGCCTAGTACGTCCTGTTCACGACATCATCCGAGGCGTGCGCTCCTGAGGGCGCTGAGCCGGCGCAGGTATTCGAGACCATCGAGACCGGCGCTGCGCGCTGTCGCCTGTGGAGTGCAAATAGCCTGTTGGCATTTTCCAAATAGTTACGGTTTTGGAAAGAATTGGATTGACGTTGAATTGGCAAATCAATTACGATTCCGAAAGTCAGATTTCCAAAAGGAGCACCTTCGATGAAATACGGCTATGCGCGGGTCAGCTCAAAGACCCAGGACTATGCGGCCCAGGTTGACGCGCTGAATGCTGCCGGCTGCGAGCGGATATTCAGCGAGAAGAAATCCGGCAAGTCCGCCAAGGATCGCCCGGAGTTCAACAGGCTCATGAAGGTTCTGCTTCCCGGCGATACCGTTGTGGTGACCAAACTGGACCGCCTGGCGCGTTCGAGCCGCGACCTGCACAACATCCTGCACGAACTGGAAGCACTCTCCTGCGGCTTTGTAAGCCTTGGGGAGACATGGTGCGACACGACTACGGATGTCGGCCGGCTGATGCTGACGATCATGGGCGGCATTGCCGAGTTCGAGCGCGGGCTGATCCGCAAGCGTTGCGAGGAAGGCATTGAGCGGGCCAGGGCGAAGGGCAAGCAATTTGGACGGCCACAGGCACTCGATGCAGGAGAGAAGCGCGTAATCGCTGATCGCTATGCTGCCGGCAAGACGATTGTTGAGCTAGCCACAGAGTACGAATGCGGCGTCGGCACGATCTGGAGGGCGCTCAACAGCCGCCCTTTCGAGGCAAGCGCAGGGCTCCCACGCGTTCCTGATCGCTGACGATCTGAGCAAATTGTTGACCCACGAGTAAGACGCTAACTACTCTGACTTAATCTCCGCTCCGCAAAAGACGGGCAAGCTCGTTGATGTAGCGCGACGCGCTGGTGGCTTCTTTTGTCCGACCACCATGCCGGAAATTGCCGTTCTTCTTTCCTTTCGGTGCGCCGCCGCGGGCGCCGTGCATCCTACAAACACGATAGCCCCTCACTGCCGGCGATCGGCAGGGCAGGCCAGTGCGCTTGGATTTAGCTCTGCACCTCGGAGCGGCATCACATCGGTGCATGGGGTTGTCGCTCATTTCGTTTTCGGAACCCTCCCCACCCTCACCGGATCACGTCGCTTTATCTCGTCGAGGATTGGCATAGGCGTCCCGGAACCGGCAGCCAGGAGCGCAGGAGATGCGACATTGCGACCGGCACCGGTGGTAACGCTATCGGCAATGATCGCCTGATCGGCAGTGACGTTGTTCGTGGTGACGTGCTTCACCGTGATCTGTTGTTGCCCTCGGCCTCGGTGGTGATCGAGCCGTTCCGTGAGCATCATGACGGTGCGGGCGGCTTTATCCGCCAGCTGCAGATATTTCGTTCGCGCCTCGAAGTATTCCGGTGGTTGTGCCCAGCCCTTCTGATACATCGCCAGCGCGGCCTCGTTCGCCGCCATCAATTGCGCGATCAATATTCCCTCGATGGGATCGGCCGGTGCCATATCCATCACACCGTAAGAGACGGCCAAACATGCTTCGGTGATGCTATCGTTGTTTTTCGAGTGAGCGATCGGCAGCGCGTTGAGGGTTTGACTGTTGAGCCTATTGTTCCATTGGTCCGCCTGACTGCCGCCCAGCAATTTAAACTTGCCCTCTGGTTTATTGGCATCGAGCCTCAGCTTTATTGCGGTCTGATCGCCTCCCTTAGGCTTCTGATCTTTGGGCTTCATCATTCCCCCTCCTGTCATTCACGTCATGTTCCTATTGGTCTGCCGAAGGGGGGCAGGGAGGGTTTTTTGCTCTCCTTGCTCTCCTTTATATAATATCAATAACTTACACATACTGACTGCTCCCCTTCTTGCTCCCCTTCGAAGGCGTGCAAGGCGTGCACTTCCTCACCTGCACCCCTTCCACTGCTCTGCTTCCCTTAGGCAGCGTCATGCTGAGCCTTTGCCATCTCGAGGAACCATTTTCCGCCCAACTTGCCGTCCTCCTTGGAGCAGATCACCCCGAGCTTTTTTCTCGCCCGCTTGAGAGCGCCACTGACCGATATGCCGTGAGCCTTGGCTTCCTCCTCGATTTCGCTGACCGGGACCGGACCATAAGCGAGCCTGCTGCGCAGAAACTCCTCCGCCTCTTGACGCGATGAAGACTTGCCGGAAGAGGCCTCCATCGCCTCGCTAGCCGTGATCTCGACATACTTGGCATCCCATTCGATATGAGGAGCCCAGATTTCCTGATTGCTGTCGGGATCGTGGCCGACCATCCGCACGCCGACCCTGTAGCGCAGGGCGCTCTTGTCCGGCGCAAGGTTGTTCTTGGCTTTCACGAACAGGCGGGCGGTTTCATCCTCGGGATCATCTACCGTGGCATAGACATGCCGAGCTGTCGCCACATAGGCAAGACTGTCGGCAATGCGCAGCATGGCGTTGGTCACGTCGGACTTCTTGTTGAAGTGCATAACGCCGATGACGCAGAGCTTCTTCTCTTCAGCCAACTTCGTGAGGGGGGCAAGAACGGCACGCACATCCGTCGTCGAGGAATTGTTGATCTTTCCGACGCCGAGATAGGCCGACACTGGATCGATAATTACGAGCACGACATCGCCAAGCTCGTCGATTTTCTTTCTCAGTAGCTCCAGGTCGGTCGCCAGATTGAACATCCGCTCTCCGTCCGGGCCCTTCGTCATTCCAACGATTTCGACCTTGTCGAGATTCGCCCCCGCTGCGACGAGGCGCGGTATGACAGTGTCCTCGATATCATCTTCGGCGCTGAACCAGATAGCCGTGCCTTTGGGTGTGCGGCCCTCTTTGCACGGCAGTTCGATGACTTCATCACTGGTGCAGGCGGCTATCAGAGAACAGCTGATTAGTCCCTTACCCTTGTCTGGCAGTCCTCCGATGATAGCCAATTTGCCGATCGCGAACCTTCCGGGCCAGAACCAGTTGATCGCACGCATCGTGTAGGAGGACGCCGGCTTACTAGTCAGTTGGGGCGGCGTCGGCTGAGTGGGATCCGGTGGGGGCACGACTTTCAGCGCGGCCCGCCGCGCCTCAAACGCGGCGGCGGTCGCCTTCATTTGCTCTGGGGTTTGCATTTGTCCTCCCAGAGCTTGCGAAGATAGGCCTCGTCCCTCGGATGCTCGGCAAGCCAACGGGCTTGATAAGTTTGATCCTGGCGCACTACCCAGCCGAAGAATGCGTCTATGGTCGCCTGCGGCGTGCGATATTCCTTCTTCGGAGACGACTCCGGGACAACGGCGGGTGGTAGTTCACCGGTGTGCCTCCAGCGGTCGCGCGGATCGGCCATCTCGACTTGAATGACGAAATCATCAGCGCGCAGGAAGATGATCTCTTCAACGGCGTCGATGCAGGTGCACTTGGTGGATTGCTGGGTACCGCGCTGGCTGTAAAGGGCCGCCTTCGCCCGATGCGCCATTTCAATTTCTTCTGGCGTCAAGCTGTCGGGCTTGATGTGCTTGTTCATCGCGCCCCCCATGTGAGAGAGGCGACGATGCTGATCATTGTCAACCAGAGGGACAGCAGTCCCTCAATGAAGACTTGAGCATCGGCCGGGATTGTGTATCTTCGCTCTTGTTCTGATTGTGCGATCTCCGGGGCTGCCTTTGCCGAGGCGGCCCTTCGCGCGTTTTGGGGGTCAGGCGGCGCCAGCATTGAGCACCCCCATCGAACAACGCTGTGTTACTGGTGTGTCAGTCTTGGCACAGGTTCGTGCATTGTTCTGCAAAACAGCGGTAGCATCGTGCAAGCCAGACGCCTTTTGTTCTTTGTAAGTCATTGATTTCTTGAGCTCCGTATAAAAAGTTGCGGCCTTCGCCAGGGGAGCTGACGAAGGCCGCGCAGTACATCACATCGCGCCTAGGTTCGCGATGCGATGTGGGAGCTCGTTTTATCCGGGCATCTTCAAGTCAGAAGTCCAGGAAACCCGGGTGTCAGAATGGCAGCAATACGTCCAGCACCTGGCTGCCATATCTCGGCTGCTGCACGTCGGTGATCTGGCCGTGGCCGCCATAGGCGATGCGGGCCTGTGCGATCTTGCTTGAATCGATGGTGTTGTCGCTCTGGATGTCCTCCGGTCGCACGATGCCGGCGACGATCAGCTCGCGCTTTTCGAAATTGACGCGGATTTCCTGCTTGCCTTCGACCACGAGATTGCCGTTCGGCAACAGCTGGGTGACGACGGCGGCGATGCTGGTCTGCAGCGTTTCCTGGCGCACGATGGAGCCCTTGCCGTCGTAGGAGGATTGCGAATCTCCGGTGAAGATGCGGTCATTGAAGAGAGTTGCGGCCGCTCCGGTGAGAAGGCCCTTGCCGAAGAAGTCGGTCACGCCCGAATCGTCCGTCGTCTTGCGGCTGCGCTGGGATTCGTTGGCGAAGTTGGCCTGATCGGAGATGCTGACGGTGACGGTCAGGAGATCGCCGACCTGATGGGCGCGCTGGTCCTTGAAGAACGACCGCGAGCCGTTTCGCCACAGCGAATTGGCGTTGTAGGAAACCGCTTCCGGTTTTGGCATCGGCATCTGCACCGGCTTGTAGCCGGGCCTTGCCGTGGGATTGTCGATTTCCGTGAGTTTTGGCTGCTCGCCGATCTGTGAAAGTCGGTCGACCGCAGAACATCCGCCTGCGATGCTGACGATCGTCAGCAAGGTGCCGGTGAGTGCGATACGATTGATACTGGCTGTCAACATCTACGTTTACTCGGCTTTTGGAGAAGTCTGCGTGTTGGTAGTGGCGGCGACCGAAACCGGCGCGGCCGTTTCGGTTGCTCCGGTGGTGGATGTTGCCTCGGTGGCGACGGGAAGCCGCGGCGCGGCGACCGCGATAGCGACCTGTCCGCGGCCGATGACGACACCGGATACGGCGCGCTTCGACTGCAGGTTGAGAACGCTGACCGTGTCGCCTTCGCTGCCGCTGTCCAGCGCCTTGCCGCGCATGGTGAGATAAAGGCCAGCAGTCTCGTAGATTAGCGTCACACCATCGTCGCGCTGCACCAGATCGGGCTTGCCGAGATCGGCAAGTTTGAGCACCTGGCCGGCACGAAGCGGCTTTCGCATTTGCATGCCGACGGCCTGACCACGCGCCGCCACGTCGCCGACGATTTCCGGTTTCGGACGCCGCTCGTTGACGACATCGGCGGATTTGAGGACCTCGCCGCGCTCGACATTGCGCGTCAGCACGGCCACATCAGCGGTTTCGATCGCAACCCCGGTGAAGCGCAACCGCGCTCGCGCGGACGAGACCTCGCTTTCGATCTCGAAAGTGATGTCGAAGCGGCCGTTGCGCGGCTCATAGCGCACCAACGCCGCTTGCATGGCGCCGCTGTTCGAGGCTTCCAGCCTGAGGTCGGCAACCTCTCGGTCGAACGTCAGGCTGAGGTTGGCGGCATCGCCCAGGCCCTTGCGGTGTTCCAGCGCCTGCGCGACGCGGGATTCGATTTCCTTGCTCGCGATCGTTCGCGCCAGCCGCGTGACCGAAACCGTCTTGATGTCCCTGGTGTCGACGCCGATGACCTTGTGCGTCTGCAGCGCGGCGATCACCTGCGCGGTCGGCAGCGAACCGGTGGTGCCGAGATCCGGCGCACGATAAATCGCGATCTGGGCGGCCGTGCCGGCGTTCTCGATCATGTCGCCGACCCGCACGATATCGCTTTGCACCGTGACATCGGCGCGAAGCACCGGAACCGCGATGGTGTCCTCGCGCGCCTGCGCCAGCGCCGTCGCCGGAACGGCGAGGAGCAGGGCTGCGGCAAGGAGAAGCGAACGTGCAGTCATCGTCATCTCCCTCAGCGGAACAGCGCGGTGGTCGATTGCAACATCTGGTCGGCGGCGCTGATCACCTTCGCGTTCATTTCATACGCGCGCTGGGCAGCAATCAGGTCCGACATCTCGGAGACGACATCGACATTGGCCTGCTCGAGGCTGCCCTGGTTGATGGTTCCAAAACCTTCGGCGGTGGCCAGACCATCCTGCGGCGGGCCGGACGAGGGCGTGTCGATGAAAAGGTTATTCCCGACCGGCTGCAGGCCGCCCTTGTTGACGAAGCGCGTCAGCCCGATCTGGCCGATCACGGTAGAAGTGTTTGCGGCTCCGGGCAGGGTCACCGAGACCTGGCCTTGCTGGTTGACGGTCAGGCCTGAAGCATTTTGCGGTATCGTGATCGTCGGCTGTACCGGATTTCCCTGGGCGTTGACGATACGGCCCGTGTTGTCCATCTGAAACGTGCCGTCCCTGGTGTACTGGAAGGTGCCGTCGGGCATCTGGATCTTGAAGAAGCCTTCGCCGGTTATCGCGAGGTCGAGATCGTTGCCGGTTTGCGAAAGCGTTCCCTGCGTCATCTGTCGCGGCGTGCCGACGGTTTTCACGCCGCCGCCGATATCGATGCCGACCGGCAGGATGGTGCCCTGATCCGAGGCCTGCGCGCCGACCCGGCGGATGTGCTCATAGATCAAATCCTGAAAGGCCGCGGTCTGCCTCTTGAAGCCGGTGGTGCGAAGGTTGGCGATATTGTTGGAGATGACCTGGACGTTAAGTTCCTGGGCCGCCATTCCGGTCGCAGCAGTATGAAGAGCTTGCATGGATGGTCTCCTGAAATACCGCTAGGCCGGAACGTCGGCGAGTTGCTGAATTGCGGTCTTCTGCAAATCGTTCTGCTGCTGCAGCAGATTCGAGATCGCCGTGTAGGCTCGCGTGACGTCCAACATGCGCCCCATTTCGGCGACCGCGCTGACGTTGGATTTTTCGATGTAGCCCTGGCGCACCACCGATTTGGTGTCGACCTGCGCCGCGCCCTGGTCGGCGGTGAAGAGGTTGAAACCCTCTTTCTGGAGGCTTTGCGGGTCGGCGAAGCTGACGAGACGCAACTTGCCGCGGATCGAATCCGTCCTGACGTTGCCTGCCACCGCCGTGATGGTGCCGTCGGGCGTGATGTTGATGTCGTGATCGGTCGGCTGGAAGGTGATCGGACCGCCGGTGCCGAGCACCGGGTTGCCGGCGACGGTCACGAGCTGGCCCTGATTGTTCAGATGCAGGCCGCCGTCACGGGTATAGCGCTCGCCGGCCGCCGTCTGCACCACCAGGAAGGCGGAGCCGTCGATGGTCACGTCGAGGGGATTTTTGGTCTCCTCGACCGGGCCTTGCCTGAAATCGTGAAAGGTACCGCGATCCTGGACGTAGCTGACGCGGCGATCGAGCCCGACGAAGTTGTCTTCGTGCGCCGGCGTGTTGAGGAATTCCTCAAACAGCGTGTTGTCGGCCTTGTAGCCTGCGGTATTTACGTTCGCGATATTGTTGGCAATGACACCCAGCTGCCGGTCAAGCGCTGTTTGCCGCGAAAGTCCGATGAGAAGCGCATTCTCCATCGCTCGTTCTCCCCTGAACGATCCGCGAGCCGTTGCCCTCCCAGGCCTGACTTCGCGGATCCTTTAAACCGCCAAGGCTCTCCCAAGCCGCGGTTCGCTGAAGCACACAGCGAAAGCCGTGCCAGTCTGGAAAGCTGCTCTCTTTCAATGAGTTGGATGTCGGGATGGGAGTCGGCCCGGGCGGCAATAAGGTCTTGTTGACCATGTTTGCCCGGCAACTTTTTCCCAGTTGCGGGACAAAAGAAAGATTCCATTAACCATTGCTACCTTAGCGTCTCGATCAAGAGCGCCGGCGGTTTTGTATCGCGTCATCGGGCCGCCTGCCGGCATCGAAATCCTCAGAAAGATCGCAACCGGGCGGGCGATGGCAGATAACGAACAGGCAGAAGCTGGCGCGGTTGCTGAAGCCCCCAGGCCAAGGGGCAGACTCAAGCTGATCATCGCCGCGGTTGCGGTGGTTGCCATCATCGGCGGCGGCGCGGGCTGGTTCTTCCTCATGCGGCACGGCGGCGAAGAGATGCACGCTGAGGCGATGGCGCCGCCGAAGCCGCCGTCCTATGTCGAAGTCCCGGACATGCTCGTCAATCTGGCGGGACAGCCCGGTGACCGCGTGCAATTTCTCAAGGTCAAGCTCGTGCTCGAGGTCAAGGAAGAGAAACAGGCCGAGGCGATAAGGCCTTCGCTGCCGCGCGTTATCGACATCTTTCAAACCTATCTGCGAGAGCTGCGTCCGAGCGACCTGAGCGGCTCGGCCGGCCTGTTCCGCCTGAAGGAGGAGCTGACCCGACGCGTCAACCTGGTGCTGTCGCCGTATCAGGTCAGCGCCGTGCTGTTCAAGGAAGTCGTCGTTCAGTGACGGGACGGATCTAGAATCATGGCGGGCAACGATCCAGTCGATCAGGATGCAATAGCGGCGCAATGGGAGGCCTCGCTCGGCTCCGAGGATCCGGCCAAGGCTGCGGAAGCGGCGGCGGCCAACGAGCTCACCGAGACGATGGCGCTGCAATGGGCCGCCATGGTCGAAGACGGCAGCCGCGATTTCGGCGGCGGCAAGAACGGCGGCGAGCGGGTTCTGTCGCAGGAGGAGATCGACAACCTGCTCGGTTTCAATGCCGGCGAAGTCAATCTCGACAACAATTCCGGCATCCGCGCGATTATCGATTCGGCGATGGTCTCCTACGAGCGTCTGCCGATGCTCGAAATCGTGTTCGACCGCCTGGTGCGGCTGATGACCACCAGCCTTCGCAACTTCACCTCCGACAATGTCGAAGTCTCGCTCGACCGCATCACTTCGGTCCGGTTCGGCGACTACATGAATTCGATTCCGTTGCCGGCGGTGCTCTGCGTGTTCAAGGCCGAGGAGTGGGAGAATTTCGGCCTGGTGACGGTGGATTCCAGCCTGATCTATTCGATGATCGACGTTCTGCTCGGCGGCCGCCGCGGGCAAACCTCGTTGCGCATCGAGGGCCGTCCCTACACGACCATCGAAACCAATCTCGTCAAGCGGCTGGTCGAAGTGGTGATGGCGGATGCCGAACAGGCCTTCCGGCCGTTGTCGCCGGTCACGTTCACGATCGACCGGCTGGAGACCAACCCGCGCTTTGCCGCCATCAGCCGGCCCGCCAACGCGGCGATCCTGGTGCGCTTGCGCATCGACATGGAAGACCGCGGCGGCAATGTCGAACTGCTCCTGCCCTATGCGACCATCGAACCGATCCGCAACGTTCTGTTGCAGATGTTCATGGGCGAGAAGTTCGGCCGCGATCCGATCTGGGAAGGCCATTTCGCCACCGAAGTCGCGCAAGCCGAGATTGCCGTCGACGCCGTCCTTTACGAAGCCGATATCCCGCTCAAGGAATTGATGAAGCTGAAGGTGGGCGACACGCTGCCGCTGGACATGCGGGCCGATGCGTTGGTGGCGGTGCGATGCGGGAATGTCACCCTGACGGAGGGGCGGATGGGCCGGGTGGGGGATCGTGTGGCCATCCGTGTCACCAAGCAGCTGCGCAAGCCCAATACCACCTTCGCGATGTTCGAGAAGGCCGACGAGCAGACAAAGATGATGGAGGCCCAATGAGTCACTTATTCGGGGTTGCGATCGAGAGTCTCGTGGCGATTTTGCTCGTGGTCACGATCGGTTATTGCATGCTGTTGAACACGCGCCTGAAGCGGCTGAAGGCCGACGAACATTCGCTCAAGGCAACGATTGCGGAATTGATCACGGCAACCGAGATCGCCGAGCGGGCGATCGGCGGCCTCAAGCATACGGTGCGTGACGTCAACGAGAATCTCGGCAATCAGCTCAACTCGGCGAGCGAGATGTCCCTGCAATTGAAAAAGCAGCTGGCCGAAAGTGAAAATGTGGTGCGGCGGCTATCCAGGATCGCGGTCGCCGCGCGGCCGCCTGAGCCGCAGCCGGCGACGCCGGAGGCCACCCCCGCCAAGGCGGTCGCCGCGGCAGCCCAGGCTTTCAGCGACCGCAGAAGGTCCAATGGCCTTGCCGCATGAAATCATTTCGTGACATTCGCGTCCTTCCAGTCGTCCTGGTCGCGATTTTCGGCCTTGCGGTGCTTAAGGTCGCAGGCCTCGTGCTCGACGGCGGTTATGTGTTCGATTACCGGCCGGAATCGACCCAACCGTCATGGGCGCAGGAAACCTTCAACTTTCCCGGCAGAAACAGGCCGGAAACCGCTGACATCACGGGCTCGGTAAAGGAGAAACCGAAGGAGGAGGCGGCTGCCAAGATGGCGATGCCCGATGTCGGGAAGGCCGAGCCCATGCGCGCCGAGCAGCAGCCTCAAACCGTCTCGCCTTCCGAGCGCGCCATCCTCGAACGCCTGCAGGCGCGTCGGCAGGAGCTCGAAACCCGCGCGCGCGAGATCGACATTCGCGAGAGCCTCCTGAAGGCCACCGAAAAGCGCGTCGAGGCGCGCGTGGAGGAGTTGAAGGCGATCGAGTCGCGGATCACCACGGCTACCCAGCAGAAGAACGAAGCCGAGGTGGCGCGCTTCAAGGGGATCATCACCATGTACGAAGGGATGAAGCCGAAGGATGCCGCCAAGGTGTTCGACCGGCTGGAAATGCCGGTGTTGTTCGAGATCGCCTCCCAGATCGCGCCGCGCAAGATGGCCGACATTCTCGGACTGATGGCGCCGGAAGCGGCCGAGCGCCTCACCGTCGAAATGGCGCGCCGCGCCGGGACCGACAAGTCCGCCACCATGGACGATCTGCCGAAGATCGAGGGCAGGATGCTGGCGCCGCAAAAGGCAAATTAACGGGGATATTTAACAGCTCCGTAAATGCGCTTATCCAACAGCGCCCCTTAACGGACTGATCAACTTACAGTTTCTTGAGTGTCCCGTTCCGCGTTCCCAGCGCGTTCCTAACTTTTGTTTACGACCCGTTCTTCGCCCGGAATTGCCGTCGTGCCGCCATCACATTCCGATGGACCTGCATATCGACAACGCCGCGCTCATAGTAGATCGGCGTCAGCATGGCCTGCCAGCCGGCGCCGATCATCCTGTGATGCCCCCGACAGCCGCGCCTCGGTGATGCCGCCAGCACGGGTGTCGCGATTCCAGATTTCCTTCGGAATGCCGGCCGCCTCATAGTCCTTCCGCCAGCCTTCGTTGAAGGCCTTCGGCCGGTAGGGCAGGCCGGTGCTGCGGTTGATGATCATCGGACCTTCGCGGACGGCGTCATGCGCGAGTTCCTCGACCACCATGTCGCAGGCCGACAGGTCGTAGGTGATTTCGACCGCCGTCGAGTCTTCGGTCTTGGTTGGCCGGATCCTCAAGACTCCGTCCTTGATGTCGGACCAATGCGGTCCGACCCATTTGGTGAACCCGTCGATCACGGCGGACGGTTTCGGGTCCGACAATGGCAACCAGACGCCAGTGAAGTCCCATTGCCGGGCGGTCGTCTCGAACTGCAGAGCGTAGACGAGGGCCCGCTCCGGCGCCCCGTGCTTGTGCGCAGCAAGCCGGGCGGCAATGATCTGCTGCGGCGTCGGCGCCTGCTTGCGGTGCTTCGGCTTGGGAAATTCCAGTTCAGCCAGAACGTCCTGAAACTCTTTCACGCCATCGAGCCGGCAGATCACGCCGAATGACACCGCTGCCTTCAACACCGACAGAGCCATGTTGGCCGCCGCAAGCTGGTCGCGGCCATCTACACCGACACGCCACTCCGCGAACCATTCCTTCACGTCGAGTCCGGTGGAGTTGTTGAGCGTGAGTGGTCCGATGTGCCGGATCATTTTGCGCAGGTAGACGAGATACGATCGCCGCACATTCGGCTTGATCTCGTGGAATGTGCTTTTCGGCTGCGTCTGGTAGCGCTCAAAGAGATCGCGGAATGTGCCATTGAATTGCTTCTCCGGCATCTTTCCTTGACGCATCCATAGATTCATTTCGGCCTGACAGCGCTCCGCCTTTGCCTTCAGCAAGTCGGGGCGGTCGGCATACATGGTCAAGTTCACCGACTTCACCGGATAGCCGGCCTTCACCGCTGCCTCGTTTGGCAGCCAATACCAGGCCGTTCCGTCAGTGCGCTTGCGCGACTTTAGGCCGTGCGGGTGGTCTTTGTTTCGTGCCATGGCCCTCTTTGCTCCCGTGACGAGGACGCAGCCGTGACCTGCTGGTCGCTTTCGATGAATTTTCGGACAAGTCGTTTAGGACGGCCGCCCCAGAACGGATCCACTTTCGGCATTCCGTCGATCTCGCGCAAGTCGGCAAGAGCGCGGAACTGTTCACGCTTCTTTTTCCCAAGTACGACTTCCCCGATCTCCTCGTCATCAGGATATTCGGGCAGATCGTCCCATGTGAGAGGATCGCGGGTCATGAGGCCTCGGTGTAGGGGAGGGGGCCGGACATCAGCCGACCGCCCCCTCCAGACGCACACTCCGCTCCTTTGCGAGGCGCTTGACCTGCGCTTTGGTGCGTTCGCTCCAAGCGTAGTGCCTCTTCGGCTCGCTCCACTTGCGGCCGAGTTGACATCCGCAGGGACATTCTGCCCATGCGCCGGACTCGACCCATTCAGGCGGAATCCAAAACCTTCGGAAGCCGTTGTGGGTGACATGGTTGTGTGCCGGCAGATAGTCCTTCGGGATCCGGCCGCCGTAGAGCTGTTTTCGGTCTTTGGCCATGAGGTATCCATTGAGCACTCGGCCCCGCCAAGGCCCAGGTGCATCAGGGTTTGCATTCCGCAAAACGCCGAGGCTCAATGGAAGCCGGGTTTTGCACCACTCGCTTGGCGACGAGGGGGATTCAGTTACGGTCTACTATCGATCGGCGAGCACCCTATATTTTTGGCGCCGGTCACCGGCCGGTTATCCACGTCCGTCTTGGAAATCGGCCACGAGCGAATCCGTGGGGAGTTCGGTCCGTGCATTTTATCCGATTTTGCCGAACCGCAAGCGGATGCGCGAACCATTGTTGAATTAAACTATCCCCATATTATCGGCATTTAAGTGTATGAACGGCATCACGACGTGGCGAACTGATCCGATCGCCATCGCATCTACATTTTTGGGTATGCACACGCGATTCAGACTCAGGTCAAACCATGGCGAAGCAAGGACGGAAACTGAATCAAGCTCTCGGAAGGCCTGGTGGTTGCTGCCAAGAACGCTGCAAAAGCCGAAGCCACCGAAAAAGGGCTTCCGCGGTGCATTTTTGGAATCCGCCCTTCTGCGGCGATCTCGACATGAGAATCGCCGGCGACGGCACGTGGTATTATATGGGGACGCCGATCGACGATCCTCAAGCGCGAGAACGGCAAGCACTTTCTCGTGGCGCCGGTCGAGAAGGTCGGAATCCGGGGGAAACAAAAACCCGCCGGCATGACGCGACCGGCGGGCTTCTTATCAAACGTCACGGCCGCGACGTCAGTCTGTTGGTTGTTGTCTAATCGGAGGCTTTGGTCATTCCTTTGCTCGGATCATCCGCCGGGTTGACGTAGGTGATCGCAAAAGGCCCGTTGCCGTGAATTTGCACAACTGTCCCACCGTCAGTCCAGCCATAGTGGCGCATGCCCGCAGGCACCGCACCAAAACCACCCGCATTGAGCACCAACCCTTTTTGCATGTCGAGTTTGTCACCCATGCCGACGTGGAAATCACCCGAAATCACGGTGACGGTTTCATCCTTCGGATGATAGTGAGCAGGGACGTTGTAGTTCGCAGGCATCTTCAGCCGAACAACATAAGGTCCGTCCGATGATGGGTCACCAGCAAGGACGGCGATTTGGGCTCCTGCTGGAATATTCGGTGGGGCAGGCCCCCATTTTACCTCATCTGCATTGATCGGCGGTTGCATTTCTTGAGCGAATGCCACACCCACCGCCACCGCGCATACGGTTGCGATTGTTGCACAGCCCGCCAAAAGCAGCGCCAATGTCGATGTCGATTTGCGCATTGCAACCCTCCTTCGGATGTCAATGGTTTCAGATTAGCATTCAACCGCGTGTTTGTCTTTGGACAGCGTGGCATTCCGGCAGGGGGTGATTATGTTCTGCTCATGCAGTTCGAGCCCGCCATCCCGAAGGTCGAGGGGGAAATGAGCAGGAAAGTTGATCAGATCGATAAGCAAACGACCGATCGAATCGCTGCGGCTCTGGATCAAATGGATCATCCGACAAGATCATCGGTGCGGCTGCCCTGGCTTTTCAATGCGAGAACCCGGCTGGCTTGGTTCATTATGAGAAGCGCGAAGTGGTTCGCGACCGGCATCGCGCCTTGGCTGAGTTAGCTGAACACCGCCGACTTTATCCATGTGGAAGGGCTGAAATGCAGACTGCCGATTGGGCGCTTGTGATCAGCCTCTGTTCCGCAGGAGTCTCGCTTGCGAGCTTCATCTGGAACGTTTGGTCCAAGTTCATATACCCAAAACCGGTCGTCCAGGTTTCATTCCAGATGATGAGGTCGATTTAGCCGGCGCGGGGAGTGGTCGGCGAACAGGTGTTGGCACTCATCGCGACAAATATGGGGCCGGCGCAAGTCACGCTTCGCACCGCCATCGCCCGACCTAGAAAGAGATTTCCCTTTCAAAAGACCAGCTCTTTTTTCCTTTTGAATCCGATACACAACTATCCGCAAAATACTGAACTTTCGATCGGTCCTTTTGCAGGCGGTCTGCCAAAAAAGCTCGAGGTTGGAGAGCAGTTCACGGCCTATTTCATTCCCGATCACGAGAGCCTCGCTAAGGGGGAAGCTGCGCGGATCGGATTTGACGACACGTTCGATTCTCTGCATTGGGCGCCGCGCCGCCATATTCTAGACGCTCTACAAAGCATTCGCGAGGCTTGCCGGATTGCTGGCAAGGACTGGCGTAGCGCAGAACCATAGGCACCCAACCCCTAGCGGCTTCACTCACGGCCCGATCGGCGGAATCATGGGGCATGGCCGGCCCTCAAAAAATCACCTTCGGCGACATGCGCGCCTCCTTCGGTCGCCGTCTCTTGGCCGTTGATCTTCTCGGCTCGACGACGGGCGATCTCTCGCAGGCCTTGAGACGCATTTTGCCTGGGGAAAAGAACAGCCACGCCTTGAATCGCAATAGCCGTAGCAATCAGTTCGATGGTCGTCATGGCAATTTTCCCCAATCCTTCCGTCAGAGCAGATCAACGCTAATTGCCTTGGTCTTCCCTGACTTAGGGTCGGTACCGGCCTCAAACGTGACGGCCTTGTCCTTGAGGATTTCGTCGCCCTCCCGCAGAGCGGTAACGTGAAAAAAAATGTCGGAGCCTCCGTCGTCTGGTTTGATGAAGCCGAATCCGCGCTCCTCATTGAACATTTTGACCTTGCCAGTTGGCATCTTTCTATTCCTCATTTTCGATGATTGTGATTTGTAATTAGCATCGCAGGGCAAATCGGTGCCGGTACATCCGCGGCAGCCGACCGCCTTGCGCGCGAGGCCCGAAGGCCCCGAACTGAATTCAACTCGTCGATCCGTTCGTGAAATAGCGCTGGATCACGACAAACGCCGCCAACGTGATGACCGCGAACAGTAGAAACTTTGACAACACCGGTTGCGTGACCAACGATACGGCGCCGAAGATACCGAGCCCAATGACAGCCACGATGCTCGCCAACGTGAGGGCTAGGACCACTCGCGGGTGACAATTCGCAAAGCAAGCGATCCTGCTGAGGGCGCGTGTTAACGCTTTCATTTTGTGAAAGCCATCGCTGCAACGGCGAATGGTTTGACGTTCCACCAGAGATGGCCGTTGCTGCGATCGCCGGTGCCGCGCACAAGCTCGGGCATCCGATGCTGCCGGTCACGGTCGACACCGCCGATCAGATTTTGAGCATTGCCGGCGGCGGTCAGACGTCGTCCAATCAATTCGTCAAACCACGTGATCTCATCATGTCGACCATCGTCGTCGGGGTCTGGTGCTGGATCATCTATTCTTTTGTATTCGCCTCTTAAGGCCCCATCGTCCTGTTAATCGGAAAAATCTGCAACGTCGGCGGGAAATAGAGCTTGTGCGCGATGCCGAGCTATTTAAGCTTCAGGAATTATTTTCAACGCAAATTGCCGGAGGATTCCTATGCTTCGTATTTCAGCATTTGTTGCCGTGCTAACGGTGCTATTGACCACCGGCGCTTTGGCGGCACCAAAGGATCAAAGCAATTCGTACCCAAACTGTTATTCACAAAAATGCACCTCGGAATGTGCGGCTAAATCAGTCTATAAAGGTTGCGAAATAATTTGCCAACGGATGGCGAGCACCAAGCCACCTTGTAAGTAGCACCCCGTCGCTGGCTTGGCTGATGACATAAGACTATCCGATCTCGAGCCGCGGTTTGTCTGCAGTGCTTGCGGTCGGCGGGGCGCCGACGTGAGGCCGAACTTCCATTGGGAAGAAGAGGTCCGACGATTACAGGACGACACGTCGGGTAAGGTTGATCAGCTAGCTTAATTGTCAGCTTTCATTGAGCCGTCGCCACATCACAGTATTGTGTGCGCCTGAACCCCAGAATTCCCGATACGACAAATAGGCAAAGTCCTCTGCAACCTAATCATCGTAGCGCCGTATCTATTCAATGAACATCGAATCCAAATTGCCTGATGAGCCCCCGACGGGCTTGCGGAGGCGCGTCAGAATATGGCCATGGGCATGGCTAGCTCTGGCTGGAGTCGCCACGATTGGATGGTTTATCGCGATAGGCTGGGCAACGGTCGCGTTCGCTCGATGGCTCTTTGACTAGTAGACCACGAAACGTTGGCCAGTTTGCATCGCTGTGCAAAGGATCATGCCCCAAAGGGCGAGGTTGATTTCAATAGTGACCCGCATTTGAGACGCCCCCCTCGAGTCTAGTCTGCCGCCCGCAAACGGCTCACCGTGAGTTCAATCTGCCCGTTGGGTAATGGCCGCCATTGCTCGACAACGGCCATGTAACCGTCCTGCGGAGCCTGTTTGATAATCTCGCGAGCCATAACGCGAGCCGCTGCGACCGGCAGCCTGAACATAATTCTTTCGGTGGGCTCGCGTAGGTTAGAAATGCGCTCTGCGAGTTCGCTCGGTCGGTAGGCCATGGACTAGCCCACCGCCTCAACTAGGGGAAAGTCAATTTACTTTTTGGAAGCGCCGGAGATTTCCAAGATATCCACAGCCAGGAGGCAGCTTTAGTCAGTGCGGCCACACAATTGGCATAAACTTCCGGATCGACGAAATCAAATATGACGGCTGCCGGTTTCGGGTCTCGATCAATTCGTGTCGACGAACACGCATGTCCAGAAGGCATATGGCTGGCCGTATAGCCCAGAGGGCTAATTTCCAAACTAGAAATAAGTAGAAATGGCAGGCAGGCCAAAAGGACAAACCAAGAGCGGCGGCAGGCAGAAGGGAACGCCTAACAAGCTGACCGTTGAGCTTAGGAGGGAGTGCCATTCCCTCCGTGAACTGTGACAACAGCGACAAGGGACAAGGTTCAAGCCAATGAAAAATGCATAGAGCCCAGAACGAGCGAATCAAGCGCGCTTACTTTGTCTACTTGGCCGAAGCTCAGGGCTTTAGCGAGTCAACGCTCGACGCCGTGGCGAAGGCTTTGAATCGCTTCGAGACGTATACGAAATTCCGAGACTTCAAGGCATTCCATATTGAACAAGCGCAGGGATTCAAGGCGAACCTCGCGGAGCGAATGAGCCTTCAGACTAACGAGCCTCTGAGCAAGGCAACGCTTTACGCTACCCTGAACGCCCTGAAACGGTTCTTCATTTGGTTGGCCGGTCAGCCGCGGTACAAATCCCGAATTTCGTACTCCGACGCCGAATATTTCAACCTGTCGGCCAAAGAGACCAGGATAGCCAAGGCCCGTCGGGAGGAGCGGGTGCCAACGCTTGAGCAAATCAGACACGTCATCCAGACGATGCCGGCCACCACCGAAATCGAACGCCGCGCCGCTGGCGGGCGAGGCTCGTGGCCAGCCCTTTGAAAATTGGTATGAATCTTGATGCGGCGGTCTCGCTTTTTCCGCTGGGGTTGGATTCCTGGCCCTGTTTTGATCCGCCTCAAGGCGGGGGTTCATGAAAGTGTCATACAGTGAACCTGTGGCTGGCGGGTTCCGGCCATGGTTGAGAGGCGTGGCCTGACGTCGGGGGGACACTCGGGCCGGCTGCCTTTTCCAGTAGGAGACATGGTGACTGGCCCGGTGTTATCGCGCCGGGCCTTTTCTTGTGCCGCCCTCCGGACGCCACGCTGAACCGCAGGCCGTCGCACCATGTGGTAGGCTATCGCCAGGCCCTCTGACTGCCGATAGGTCGCAGGGGCTGCGCCGCAACGACGCGGCTGCTACCTGGGGCTTGGCGCCGGAAAGCCGCCCACCGTGCCTCGCTGGCCGTCTGGCTGTTCGTCTTCTTGCCCTAGAAGCCGGCCGGTTTTTCGGTTGATGAAATGCAGTCCGGTGCAGGCCTTACAGACAACCGATTCATATTCGTTGTCTGGCGTATCCTCACCGCCATCAAGCCAATGCTGGACCTTCATCAGCGTTTTGGGGCAGGTGAATAGCAGGGTGGGCATACCTCCTTATCGGAGGGCCAAAGTGGTCCGCCATGATCTACGTCAATTATTAAACGCGCCGCCCGCCGCACGTGCCCTTTCTGGCCGTCCTGGCGCGGCTTGGCGCGCATTGTGGCAGTGTCGCTAACTCGAAAACGGACAGTTTGAAGCGTATATTCGCGGGATGGTACAAGGCTTGTCTGGACCACCACTTACCCACGAAGAATTCGTATCGCTGCGGAGCTGCGCCAAGGGTCCGATGCACCGCGCAATCCCGCCTGAACACAAAGACCGACTGATCCAACTAGGATACATACTGGAATTGCCGGGCGAACTTCGACTAACGAACGCTGGCAGGCAAAGGATTGCGGAAGGCGAATGACAGAGGAGCACCCCAAATGCCCTAGGGAGTCCTGTCGCCGCGCGAACCGCAAAACAAGGCCTGACGAGCGGCGCAAAAACAAACCCCAGACGTGAGGGAACGCTGGGGTTTGTAGTTAGGTGGCTGTTCCGCACGGGAACGAATTCACGCTACCGCCTACCCGCGCTGCCCGTCTTGCAAGAATTTGCCATGTCTTGTCCTGTTCTGCCATCGCGAGTGTCCTACGAGCCCGAGGCGATGGACGCTACGGCCCGACAGACCTATGCCCCCCTTGCGGTGCTCGCACCGCATCACTAGAGAACTCCAGAACTAGCCCCGCCCTCGCCCACGGGGCTTTTTGTAATAGGGCCCGGTGTCCTAGTTTAAGGGTTAGCGGTGTCCTAAATTCATTTAGGGACCGGAGTGCATCCGCATGAAACGGGCCGAAGAATACCGGAAGAAGGCCGAAGAAGCCGAAGCTAGGGCGGAAGCTACACGCGATCCTAATGCGAAGCAGGCTTATCTTGAGATCGCCCAGCAGTGGCGACAGTTAGCTGAACATGCAGAGCATATGGAACGCTAAGGCCACCTCAGTTGGCGGCCTCTTTCCATTGAGCAGCGTCAGAACGGCACGGCGCTTGTCCTCGTTGGTAGTGCGAGGCACGCCGTGCGCCCCGTTGGCCAAAAGCTCCCCGGCTACGGTTCCGCGCGGCCTGGGAATGAGCGGTGTAAGCTATGGCGATGAGGGATCCTAGCCATCGTTTTTGCGGTCGCCGGTGCTGTCTGCTGGCTCTGGCCCGGCGCGATCGTCGGTTTGCTATTCCCTGCCCTGCCCGTCAGTGCCCGTGAAAGTGTGATTATCGGAGCACTGTTCTTCGTTGGAGCGGCCATCCTACTATTCGTCCGACCGTCAGACGACGAAAAGCCTTGAGACAACATGCACCAGCGCTGCCGGGAGATGACGCAGGCTAGACGCTAGGGCGCGACAGCCATCCCCTTGCGGTGCTCGCACCGCATCACGAGAGACTCCAAGAACTAGCCCCGCCTCTAGCGGGGCTTTTTGTTTGCGCAGTCATCGAGGCGATTACGGAATGTTGCTGGACATATTGGCGGCGATTGCCAGGAAGTACCACGAGGACCGCCGTCGCGTGTGCCTTTGCTCCCCTGCCGAGAGGTGGGGAGCATTTTTGTTCGTCTGCCGATTTGACCAAACAGAAACGGCGCCGTTGCCGACGCCGTTCTGTGGGTACTGCGCTTGGACCGGCCCACTTTGACTGGCGCTCTGACGCCTCTGGGCGTGGGACGCCTCATCACGATCCAGGCAGTTAATTTGTCCGAAAATCGCCCAAGGCGCTTTGATCTGCCGCAACCCAGCTTCATTTCCGTCCACCTGCTAGGCGCAACGGCCCTGCCAAGCTAAGAACATGACAGGGCCGCCGACCCGACGGAGGGGGGTATTTCGGGGGGACGAAAATCCGTCGAGCGAAATTAGCCGTACACCTCTCCCCGAAATTGCGCTTGCTTTAGCTTAGGACATCGTTAACGCGCCAGGGCTTCTAGGCCGGTAGGTGCGGGGTCGTATTCGGCTCCAGAGCCTCCTCTGCTTCGGCCCGTTCTGGCAGAACCTCGCCGTGGACCAGAAGGGGCTCGCCGATCCAGAGAGGGTCGGCGAGATGGTCCTGGCGCGGATTGGTCGTGTTGGGGTGAATCAATATGCTGAGGCCGCTATGATTGAGCATCAGCCAGGGTACCAGCGACGAGAACACCTCCTTGGCAAAGGAGACCTGAAACATCGCGCGATCGTGAGGACCGACCTTCGCGTCGTGCCAGCTGCCTAGCCGGACCACGAAGCGCTCGCCGATCCATTTGCGCAGCTTTTCCGCAACCTCTCGTGTGGCAACGGGGTCGTAGTAGATGTGGGCGTGATAGCTGGCGATCTCCGTGACGGATCGCGGTGCAGATACAGATTTGAACTCAGCCATTTCTCTTCATCCGGGGCGCAGGCAAATTACTATACGCCAGAAGTGCACCCCTCGGCATCGCCATCCTTGGCTCTATCACCCGGTTCATCGCCGGATGCTGCCGGTTCTTCACCTTCACCCAGTGCTTCGACCGTCCTAGGCTAATACGGGCGATCCCGACGTTTCGACACCAGCCCCTCTAATCCCATCACGGCACGCAGCGCGAAACAGGTCAGGTCCGATCTCGCCACACTCGAACGCATTCACGATTGTGCTTTTCGGCCTGTTTGGTCCCGTTCTTGCGCTTGTTCATGCAGCTTGTGCAGAGGCGCTGCTCCAGCTGGAACCTTACGGACTCGGACTGGACCTGAGCCTCGCCGCCGACCACTACTTGCACCGAGCATTCGATGCAGAAGAAGCGGTCCTTTGCTTCTGTAGGCATTGGTCATCTCGCGCCAACGTTTGGTGCAGGAGCGCACAGCCCTGTCATTTCAGGTAGGCTTATGATCTGGAGACGCCAGACGGCTTGCAGGTGAATTCGTCAGACCTGTTATGAAGTCCGGTAGGGTGTCTCGAATGACTCCATCACCGCGCCATCGCCGGATGCTTGTGGTTCTTCACCTTGACCCAGTGCTTGGCGGGGCCTCGTCGTCTTGTCCCAGAACTTTTCCGGTCTTTCGGTTGATCAAGTGCAACCGCGCGCAGGCCTTACACGTGACGGCTTCGTACTCGTTGTCAGGCGCGTCCTCGTCGTCTTCGTCCCGCGAATGCTGAACGTTTAAGTTTGTCGAGGGACAGGTGAAAAGAAAATTGCCCATCCCCCCACCTTAAAGGGGGATTGAAGATCATTGCTTGCGACTTCATGCCAAAGATTTGCTTCTTGCTGCCAAAACGTTTTTTGCAGCAGTTTTCGCCAAGTGCAGCAAGTTTGCGTTGCTGTTTTCCAAAAATGGATATCGGTTTTGGTCACAAGCACGCCGGATCGCTTAAGACCCATACGACATGCGGTAAAAAAAAATGGCTCCGGCCTGCGTCGCACCGGAGCCATTAGTCTGTCCCCCCACATGGGCAATGAAAAACTGAGGAGTGAGGGCAGCAAGGTTTAGTCAGGCAATGTTGTCCCTATTGCGGTTTGCTGAAGGGCAATGGTGTGGTCTAACTGCGCCGAAAGGCGGTCCTTCGAGAAGAACAGATTTTCCAAAAATGGATATCCTTTTTTTTCGCGGGTGCGTCCCCTGCGCATTAGTGCAGGAATGTGGGGTCCGGCATGGGCGGACGCTTGCGACGAGGTCCGGTACAGGCGCGAGACCCCGAGACCTGTAAGCCGGACCTCGTGACCTACATTGCGGCGGCATCAAAAATTGCTGGCTTAATTGCGCCCGCAGGAGCATGCTCAGGGCTGGGAGAAGTCCCATGGGCGAGCGGCAATCGCTTTTCGTCGGCATCAGCGGCAGTGTATTGCTCGCTGTCGCGCTCATGTCCGCCTCCCTCGCACAGAATGCGGGCGTAAGCGGCATTCCGCCGGGGCCGGCGAATGGGTGGAACTCCAGAAACCCTTCCTTCAACTTGCCGCAGATGCCGCCGCCGATCCCGCCGCCCACAATCAGGCCCGTAACACCGCCTACCGTCGCGCCGCTCACTTCGACGACGGTGGGTCAGGGATCAAACCGTGTCCCCACGGTGCGAGCGCAACCCTCGTCGTCGCGCGACACTGCCGTCGGGGAGAATGACCAGCTGCTCGATCACGGCGTCACAAGCATCTGCCGAGGATGCTGAGCGCGTCACGTCTTGTGATTTAGCGCCAATGTCTTGGGAATACGCGCCAACGAGGTAGCGGAGCTGGGCGTGGTAATCGTCCGACGAGAATTGATTGACTCGGGCGCGGCCCTGCCCTAACCCGGCGCGCATCCCAAATCCCAAACCCGAAGGAACTCGCCCCATGATCGGGGGACTGAATGTCGCGGCCATCGCATTCGCGCTGGCGGCGTGTGCCCTGACTATCGCGGTCGTCAAACTGGTTGACCGCGCGCTGCACTGGATCGAGGATCGGTGGGATGCGCGCGCCGCGCGCCCGCAGCCCGACGAGATGCAGCAGCTGCTCACGTTGCTTTGCGAGCATCTGCACGATCAGCTGCAGCAGGACGAAACGCCACCGCGCGCCGTCATCAACCTGACGGCGGGACAGTCTCACGAGGTTAGCAAACCATGACTGACGATATCGGACCGGGGTGGCTGGACGATCTACGCGAGCGAAGCTGGACGAACTATTGCGGGCGAATGGCGAAGCGCGAAATCACCTCACCCGCCTCAACGAAAAAAGAGCCTGAGCAAGTCGAGGCATTCCACAGCAAAGCCCATTGAACCTTTGTTGATGTGGCCTATCTTTGTGGATGGACCGCGCGAACTGGTTTTCCCACGCCAGCAGTGCCAGAGTGGGTCGCTCCCGCCAGTCGCCAGTCGAAGTGGGCCGGTCCACGCGTTAGTGCACTAGAGCGGCGCTGGTAACAGCGCCGTTTCTAATTGGACGCCTCGCCACTCAATCTCCTCCAATGGGCAATTTTCTTTCCTTCCAAGGATTTTTTGGCAGCTTGCCTTTCTTGGCCTTCTTTTCATTTGCTCTTGCGAGGCCGGGACTTCCATCGAGCCATTGCAGGACGTGCTTCATCAGATCTTTGCGCTCTGACTTTTTCTTTAGCGAGTAACGCTTGATGGTGATTTCCAAGCGATCCTTCTTCGCATGGTATTCATTTCGAACGGATGGCTTTTTCAACATTGATTACCGCCGCTGAGTGGCTTCCAAGAACTCAAGAACCGCCTCCGGCACTTCGTCGTATTCGACGTAACGTCTGCGCAGTTCGTCCGCGATAGCGACCGTCACGTCACGAGACCAGCGTTCGGCGGTGTTGAAGGCCACGATGCGGACCGGGTTTTTGTACTCCCCAGATAGCAGGTTGAGAATCAGCGTCTCGCGATCAGTGGCGTCCTCGTCAGTCTCGCGCCACGCCCTACCGAGACGGCCGAAATCCTCCAGCACGAGATAGATGTCTTTCTCAACTCCGTTGGGCGCGATTGATGGAGAGGTACGCACGACGACCTCCTCAAACCAAAATGCATCCACCGTTAATTAGTCTGACTGGTTGGCAAGAAGTTCGTTCCAGCGGAACGCGCGTTTCCTAACAACGTTAATTTGGATCGCGGGCAGGCTTCCCCACCAGCAAAGCCAGGGCGGGTTGCTCCCGTGGGTCGCTCACACCAGTCGAAGCGGTTGCTCCCGCTATGGCGGGTCGAAGTGGGCCGGTCTCCTCGCGTATAGTGCGCACTAGGAACGGCGCTGGTAACAGCGCCGTTTTAATTGGGTCCCAAAGCATCCAATCCTCTAGACCTAGAGGCTTGCATTCTGTTCATGTTCTGTTCTGATAGCAGGCCCTCCTCCGAGGGTCGTTCGGAAGTGTCTTCAGGACCCAATCCAGAGCAATCGGACACCGACCAGCTAGAGGCCGCAGCCGATCAGGCCATCGTAGCTTGCAACGGCGATGCGCGAGAGGCGGTCAAGGCGCTGATCGTCGCCAATCACTTTCTCGAAACCGACCTGAAAAAACTGCGGGCCTCGGTCTCGACGGGTTTTCGCGAGGCAAGCTGCTGCCGCGTGATCGGAAGGATTGGTACGATTAGGCGCGCAAGATTTCCTTGCTATCCCCGACGCGCATGTTGCGCAGACCTCAACCTGTGAGAAAATAGGCTGATCGGCGAGCAATAGCGATGGGGTGGGGAGATTTAAAATGGCGGCCAGACAGATAGTACCTGCACTCGGGCTGGATTCATTCTCATGCCCACACCTCGAGTGCGGAGCCATCGCTCATCAGACGTGGTACAAGCTTCATGTTCTCCGACACGAAAAGGAGAGCCGTCCATGGCTGCCAGGTGAAGAGGCCTTGAGGCAGCTCAAGGCCGACAAGAACACGCCGCCAAGTGTCATTACGCATTTAGAAAAAGTGATGCAGCGAAACGTGTTTTTTGAAACTCACAGCTATACGCAACTCAACACCCATCTGGTGAATATCCACGCAAGCAGATGCTATAGCTGTGACCGAATTGCGTTGTGGCGCGCCGACGAACTGATCTATCCGGTGAACCACATCTCGATTGCTCCCCCCACCGAGGACATGCCCGACGATGTGAAGGCCGATTTCCTCGAAGCAAATGAAATCTTGGACAAGTCGCCGCGGGGAGCGGCAGCGTTGCTCCGCCTGAGCATTCAAAAGCTGATGGTCCACCTCGGAGAGAAGGGAAAGAACATCAACGGCGACATAGCCAGTCTGGTACAGAAGGGTCTCGATAAGAGAATACAAAAGGCGCTCGACGTCGTCAGAGTGGTAGGCAACAACGCGGTCCATCCCGGTCAGATCGATCTCAACGACGATAAGACGATTGCAACAAGCCTGTTCAGGCTAGTGAACGTCATCGTGGAATCGCAGATCACGCAGGCGAAGCACATTGATGAGATGTTTAACAAGGTTGTGCCGGAACACCTTAAGGCGGAAATCGAGAAACGGGATGTGCCTAAGCAGATCGAGAACAAGCCGAGCGAGGGATGAGGCCGGGCGCTCGCGAGTTCTTCCTGAACAAGCCGCACAGCCAGGCTGGCGGCGCGAGACGGTGACGTGATGCTCTATCCTTTGGAGCTCGTCACTTCGATTGAAGCCCTCGGCCCATAAAACGCCTTGTATGGCTCCGCCTCCTCATAGAGAAAACGATCTTGGATCGCCTGTCCGTTCGTACTGACTAGTTCAGCTGCGATAGTAGGCAACTCGCTTTTCGCACGATCATAGTCATCAAGTGCGATCGGATTGTCGGGCATGGATGGAGCGTTCAGTCGCAGCAACTGGTCGTGCCCAATAAGCAGTCCGGCTTGTCCCATTGCATTTTGGCTTTGAAGATGCATCGCTGACGAAATGATCTCATACCAGTCAACCAATCCACCGTGAACGATCTGATTTTCAGTAAAGCGGATCTCGGTATCACCACACCCAAGCGACAAGATATGTACCTGACGGCGCTCAAGCCCATAGCAGACAAGGGCATCCACAAGACCTATCATGATAGGGTTGTTGGCCCAAACTCCGCCATCCGCGAAGAAGCGCCCGCCATCTTTGTAGATTGGAAAATATGCGGGCGCGGCTGCGGTTGCCATCGCGACCGTTAACATCCGCTCCTTCCAATCCATCTTGTAGTCAGCGTGATGTGGCGTTTTGAATACGTTTACTTCCGTGAATCCATCGAAGGACGGCACGCATAGACGTCGCTGTGCTTCGCCAAGAGTCTTCTCCGAGAAGGCCGATTTAAGGAGAGCTTCAAGCTTGTCCGCTTTGTATCGATGATGCTGCAAGGCTCGGAAACACCGCCAGCGTCTCCGGATGTTCCAAAGATCCCAGTGGATCGGCGGGAAGATTTCTTTTCCGTGGTTAATGTACAAATCCAAAATCGATTGGGCAGTCTTTCCGACGGAAAGTCCGAGCGCAATTATGCCACCCGTCGATGTCCCGGTGATCAGATCAAAATAGTCACCGGCGGATTTGCTGCCGAGATATCGACCTTCTAACTCTGCAAGTATGGCAGCAGGCAGGATGCCCCTTATGCCACCTCCATCAATCGAGAGGATGCGAAACGGTTTACCCTCAGGCCAAGGCAGTTGTTCTCTTAGGCCTTGAAGAGTCCCACTAGACCGTCGCAAGCTGCTTGGCTCCATCGACCGTGGGACTGGGATGGCGGCCCCCGCCGCGCCACTTCTTAGTGACCAGCCAACCCTCATAAAAATAGAGCCATTCGTTCGCCCAAAAAATCGTCGTGTTGGCAAGCAGGTCGTTGACGTCCCACTCCCACAGAGATGGGCTGAAAAGGCATAGGTACGGCAGGGAAGGATCGCGTTTGTTCTTGTAAACGTGCGGAATCGGTCCTTGGTCATAGTCAGGATGGCGCTCAAGCTTCGGGTGCATCACCTGAACCCTTGGCTGTGCATCTGCGACCGTGAAATTCTCCAAAACCATCGGGACACGGTAACGAACCCGGACAAGATGTTCGCGTTTGTCCGGGGCCAAAGTACCTTCCCACGTGGCGCTTTGATCAATCTGCTCGATAAGCCTGAAATCCGGCCATTGAAAAGCCATGGCCTCTATCTGTTGCTCGACAGACTTGCTCATTCCTTGAGAAAACCGCCCCCTTCACGCGTGGCAGCACGGACAGGCGTAGTTCTCGTGCCCGCGACCGCAGATACTGCCAGCGAGGCTCCGATTTTGCCCCGGCTTCCGGCCTTGAGGTGACCGGCCTCCATTTCATGCCGTCGAGCGTCGAGATTGCTGTCGATGGCGTAAGAGGCTGCTGTCTCGCCGAACAAGCGTTTCAGGATATCGCGCTTTTCGGACATGCCCAGGCCTTCATTCCGCAACCGATCTAATTCGACGACGAGCCGTCGAAGATCGATGTCGAAAAGATCCTGTGCTTGTTCATTTTCCGGCCAGCGATCTGTAAAAACGTCGGGTGGATAGGCGGGATTTCGAACCAGAATCGTTCGGCGGGGTCCTGTCTTTTCGCGAAGCTTCGCCCGAATTGCGTTGGCAACGTTGATCACCTCGTCAATCAGGTTCGACGCAACCGGTCCGGCTTCCATCGCAATCGCCGCCAGAACGACAGACGGCGGCTTGCGCATGTTACGCCGGGCGGTATCGCGGGAGGCGATATCGCGATTCCGCTTGATAAGCTGGAGGGCGACGATCCGGGGAGATTTTTCCTCGGCCGGGACGTGATCCGGCATCGGTTGAGTTTCGGCCTTTTCAAGCGCCCCATCAACGAGCAGTCGGCGGCCCATGAACGACTTGTAGAAGTCCAGATCGACTTCGACCCGTTCGTTGAATTCCTTGACGAACCCCCATGGATTCACGGGTTTATGGTAGGTCTCGCCACTCTCTTTCTTATGGTGAAACAGATTGCCTGCTCGCTCTGGCTGCCCTGGCAGTCTCGCGACGGGCATGAGGTCGACGGTCGTGCCATCCGTGTATTTTGCCGTGACGCAGCGGCTTTTCTGCGTGACCATGCCATGATAGCGGCTATCCGGATCGCCGTTGATGGCTTCGAATAGAAATTCCAGCATAACGTTCGGTGGCGAGTCCGGCGGCACGTTCAACTCGATCACCACGTCGACATCGTGTTGATCCTTCGCTACGCGCGACGCGATGGCCGTGCCCGTCGCGAAGCTTCCACTCGGGTAGCACTCGACAACCTTGCCCTGCAGCGGGCTGCCTTCTCTGTCAACGTGCTGACAAAGCGCCCGGAAGTTGGTCTCTGCAATTTCATGTTTGGTCTTGCTCAATTGGATGCGGCGGGCCACGTCCATCAGCAAGGCATCGGCTTCAGAGATTTGGCCCCACGGGCCAGGATAGGCGACGTTCATTCGGTGTCCCTCTTGGGTAACCCTGGTTCGGGGTTTGTTCCCAAGTAGGCGGCCGCGTTGCATCAAACAAGAATGACACTCTTTTCGAGGAGCTGTCTTGACTCTCGGCTACCTCAGAGTCCTCGCAGATTACCGATTCGCGGGGTCCACATTCGCAAAAAATCCGCAACCATTTTCGGTTATTTCGGCACTCAGCCAAATAACCACCATGCGGGATACGATTCCGATAAATGAATCGGTGCAATTACTTAAATGGCGCGCCCGGAGCGATTCGAACGTCCGCCCCCCAGATTCGTAGTTGATGCTATTGGCTGCGCGGCAGGGATTCGAAAGAGATGTTTTTAGCTGTGTACCCTCCGGCGGATTGTCTTGCCTCAAAGCAGGCATGTTCTTAGGCTCTGCGCTCCCTCCTGAGGGGGAGAGGCCCCTAAGCTGAGGTCAGCTTGCGGATGACCTCGTCGAGTTTCCTGACGACGCCGCAGAGATCGTGAGAGCCGCCCGCGTCCCGCTCGACCCGGATCAGATCGTCCCTCGCCTGTCTGATCTTGGAGAGGATCGCTTCCACCTCCGCCCTGCTCACCGCGTCCTCTGGGATCATGACACAACCTCCGCGAGTGTAAACTCTGATCTAAGGCCGGGGTTGCGAAAAGAAAAGAAAAAAACTCGCGGTGGTCGGAGGGACGAGGGGTGTGAACGGTACAAGAGGTCAGCTAACAGAACCCCGAATTAGGACACCGCTAACCTTAAAACTAGAAAACTAGGAAAGGGAGGGCCGACAACCCCTCCGGGTTCTCACTCCGGAGTCCAACCAGAGCGCTTGCAGCCTCCAGGCTCCCTTCCTAGGCCAAGATGCCAGAAGCCCGCTGGCGGCTCCAGAAGCGGATGGCGCCGGCGCCAAGACGGGATGGGGGTTGAGGACCTCGAAAGCGATGGGCCTCGTCGTGTACCCTAGGGTGTACCCTAGCCTGAAAATCCAGATCTCTGTAAGTTGAAATATCCAGCTAAGTCTTTGATTTCGTTGGTAGCGGAGGAGGGACTCGAACCCCCGACCCCAGGATTATGATTCCCGTGCTCTAACCAGCTGAGCTACCCCGCCACGGCGCCGGCAAACGCGGCTCTCGTCTCATGCCGCACGCGCGAACGCGCGGCATATAAGAAGCAGGCTCCAGCCCTGTCAAGCAAGGCCGTTTCGTCCGCCAAGCGCCTGCAATCTTTGGCTATTTCGGCCGCACGCCGGAATTGCCGCCGGGGCTGCCGGGGGGCGGGATCACCGAGGTGTCGCCGGTCGGAGGCGTCGGCGCATGAATTTCCGGATCGACGCCGGCCGGCGGACACAACACGCCATTGGATTTTGCGAGCTTGTCGCCGAGCGGTTCGCTCCCCTGCCCGGTCGTCGAACCCTCGGGCAAAATCGTGCCGCGCGGCGGCACCGGTTGGATCGGCGCGCAATTATCGGCTACAGGCGCCGGCGCGGTCGGGGGCGGCGGCGTGGCGGGCGCCGGCGGGCTTGCGCGTTTGCGGTTCCAACCGAGGCCATCAAAAACGAGAGAATGAGCGCGTGTTTCCTCATCGAAGGAAAACCCGCCGCGCGAAGCGGGGTTCCGGCGCGCCGCCATCACGGTTGGCAATTCTTCCGGTAACGGATCAGCGAAAAATGCCCCATCGGCGGCATCGGCCGGCGCTCGGTCAGGGTCACGCCGCCGTGTCTCGTGGCCCAGTCGGCCAGACGCGTCCACGGAAATTCGGGCCGCCAGCCGAGCCGGCGCGCGAGCGGCGCGAACGCCAGTTCAAAGGCGCGACGTGGTCCGCTCTCGGCGCCGATGTGGTTGACCAGGATGAGTTCGCCGCCCGGCTTCAACACGCGAATGAAGTCATCCAGCGTTGCTTCGGGATCCGGCACCGCCGTGATGACGTACTGCGCCACCACCGCGTCGAAGGAGCCATCGGCAAACGCCAGGTTCTTGGCGTCCATCACCGCGAGCGTCTCGACATTCTTCAGGCCCAGCGAGCGCACGCGGTTCTGCGCCTTGCGCAACATCGGCTCTGAAATATCGACGCCGCACAGTCTCGTGGTGGGTGCGTATTCCGACAGCGACAGTCCCGTGCCAACGCCGACATCGAGAACGCGCCCGCCGATCCCGTCGGCGATCGCGATCGTCGATTGGCGGCCATGGTCGAAGACCTTGCCAAACACCAGATCGTAGACCGGGGCCCAGCGCCCATAGGCCTTTGCGACCCCCTCGCGGTCGATATCCGTCGCCATGCCCCCGCCTTGAAATCTAGATCATGATGCGATCAAGTGGAATCGCATCATGATCTCATCTCTTTGTTTGAGCATGATCTTTTCGGAAAACCGGATTCCACTTTTCCGGACCATGCTCAGCCGCGCATCGCTTCCACGACGAGCGGAGCGCCGCCTGCCCGTGATGCGCCCGTTTCACTTGCGCCCTTGGCACTTTGGCTCTTGGCACTTGCGCTTTTGGCGCTCGCGCTCCGGATAAATCCGCCGCCGAGCACACGCGCGCGGCCCGAAGGTGCATCGTAGAACACGCAAGCCTGACCGGGAGACACGCCCTCTTCGCCGGCGACCAGTTCGATCTCGTAACCGGAATTCGCCGCGCGCAGCCAGCCGGGCTGCGGCGCGCGGGTCGACCGCACGCGCACGAAAATCTCTCGGCCCTCGCCGGCCGCGCGATCGAACGAACCATCGCCGATCCAGTTGATATCGCGCAGCGCGATGCGATCCATCCGCAGCGCCTGGCGCGGACCGACAACGACCCGCCGGCTCGCCGCATCCAGCCGCACCACGTAAAGCGGGGCGGTCGAAGCAATCCCCAGGCCTCGCCGCTGGCCGACGGTGAAATGAACGATACCCGGATGGGCTCCGATGACACGGCCATCGAGGTCGACGATGTCGCCCGGTTCCATTGCGTTCGGCCTCAGCCGGCCGATGACGTCGGTGTAGCGGCCGGTGGGCACGAAGCAGATATCCTGGCTGTCGTGCTTGTCGGCGACCTGAAGTCCGAAGCGCCGCGCAAGTTCGCGCGCCTGGGGCTTGGTCAAGTCGCCAAGCGGAAAACGAACGTACTCGAGTTGCTCGCGGGTAGTCGCGAACAGGAAATAGCTCTGGTCGCGATCGGCATCGGCGGCGCAAATCAGCGCACGCGACCCGTCGGCCATCCGGCGCGAGGCCACGTAGTGCCCGGTCGCGAGCGCCGCAGCCCCAAGCTCGCGCGCGGTTGTGAGCAGATCGCGAAACTTGATCGAGCGATTGCACTCGATGCAGGGCACCGGGGTCTCGCCCAACGCATAGCTTGCGGCGAAATTGTCGATCACCGATTCGCGAAAGCGGCTCTCGTAGTCGAGCACATAATGCGGAATGCCGATCCGCTCGGCGACGTTGCGCGCGTCGTGAATATCCTGCCCGGCGCAGCAGGCGCCCTTGCGGTGCGTGGCCGCACCATGATCGTAAAGCTGCAACGTGATGCCGACGACGTCATAACCTTCCGACTTCAACAGCGCGGCCGTCACCGAAGAATCGACCCCGCCGGACATGGCGACGACGACACGGGTGTCCTTCGGACGGCCTTCGAGATCCAGACTGTTGAGCATGCTACCAGTGCCCGCTTTTCGAAGTTCGTCTTCCATCGCAGCGTCCACCTTTCACGAACTTCGAAAAGTCATGGGCACTACTAAATTACAGATTCCAGTGCCGCTTTTCCATTTGAAGTTCCTGGAGCTGAATTTGCCGCTTGGGGTGCAGGAACTTCAAATGGGCGGCACTAGTCAATAATGCGATCGCGAGCGCCAGGCACGTCGCGACTTGCGGCTAAAAGCTTTCAGGGCGTTTCCTCATCGAAGCGGTTTTGCTCTTTGGGGCGGCCGAAAAGCCACCCTCTAATATAGGCGGTATTCCCCGCAGGCAATCACACGCGGCTGCGTTTACCCGCGTGAAAACGGCAAATCTTGCCGAGGGGCAGAAAAGCGCCGGTCCCGGCCGGGCCATCGCGGCACCGGCATCATCGTAACATTTTGAAATACATCGATTTTTTTGAACGTCACGAATGGCCCGGTCCTTGCTGATTACCCGCAAAGTTCCATTGCCGGAGGCCGTCCGTTGTTGAGCGTCAGTTCAGAAGCCACATCCAATCTCGCGTTCCAAAACGGACCGCAGCGAGCGGAACGGTCGCATCAATCCCCGGCAAACGATGTTTTCGACGTCCTGGTGGGCCAAAACACGGCGCCTAACCCGGCACCGGCACCGCCGCCAGCCCCCTCGCCCCGCCGCTCCGACGAGCCGCCGCCGGCCGAAGCCGCACCCGCCGCGAACAGCCCTCCCCCTCCGCCGCCCGGCAACGATGCCACGCGCGGGACAGACGCCGGCACGCCGCCGGCAAACAAAAACGCCAACGGTCCGGCCGATGGCGGCGCCGATCAGTCACAGGCGGCCAAGACCGCCGGCACGAAAGACGATTCCGCCAAGACGACCGACCAGCAGACGAGTGGAAATACGCCGGCCGTCGATCCGACGATTCTGGCCCAGCAGGCCACCGTGACGACACCGGTCCCGGCCGCACTTTCCGTCAACACCGCGCCGACCAACGTGGCGGCGGCGCCGACTTCCGGCGGCTCCACGCCGCCGCTGGCAATCGCGGCAGCCGCTATCGCCGCAACTTCGCAAACGCTCTCCGGACAAGTCACGACACCGCCCCCGGGAACGACCGATTCCGGTTCAGGCCCGACCGCGCCGACTTCGGGTCCGACAGCAGCGACCACCCCGGCGTTGTCCGCGCCGGGCATCAAGGTCGCCGCTTCGGTCGCCTCAAGCGCTGCGGATGCTTCACCTGTCATTTCGCAGGCTCGCCAGTTCGGCACAGCGCCGGCGAATACCGCCACATTGACCGGCGCGGTGGCCGCGTCCGCGCCGGTTGCGCCGAAATCGACGTCCGGCAAGACCTCCGCATCGCCAGTCGTAACCGACAGCCCGGACGATGCCGATCCGACCGCCACCAACGCGCCGGCAATCGTTCCTCAAAACAGTCAGCAGCAGCCGCCGGCGGCCACCGGCAAAGCGGACGCCGCGGCTACGCTGGCTACATCGGATGCAGCCGCTTCCCCGCCCTCGCCTTTGTCGGCCCACGAGCATGTGCCCTCGGCAAATGTGGGACATCCGCTCACCGAGACCGCCGACCCGGCTGCTCAGGCGCTCGGCGCGCTGCAGCCGCAAGCGAATTCCGCAACCGCGCCCGCAACCGGGGGAGCTTTGAACGTGACGACCGCAGCGAGCGGCCCGGTGCCGCTCAGCGGGCTTGCGCTCGAAATCGCGGCGTCAATAAAGAGCGGCAAGAGCCGTTTCGAGATCCGCCTCGATCCGGCGGATCTCGGCCGCATCGACGTTCGCATCGATATCGATCGCAACGGACAGGTGACTTCGCATCTGACGGTCGAAAAGCCGGAAACGCTTTCCATACTGCGCCAGGATGCGCCCCAGCTTCAGCGCGCGCTGGACGACGCGGGAGTAAAGACCGGCAGCGGCGGCCTGCAATTCAGCCTGCGCGACCAGTCCTCATCGGGCCAGAACAACGGCGGCGACTCCAGGCCCAACGCGCAGCGGCTGATCATCGCCGACGAAGACATCCTTCCCGCCTCCGTCGCCGGTCGAAGCTATGGACGTTCGCTCGCAGCAAGCGGCGGCGTGGACATCAGGGTTTGAGGAGGCCGGCATGACAACGACAGCGGCAACACCAAGCAGCCCCGTGGTTTCCGGGACGACGCCCCAGCCGACCTCGACCGCCTCCTCGGCCAAGGCCGCCAACACGTTGGCCTCAACGCAGATTGCCGGCAATTTCCAGAGCTTTCTCCTGCTCCTGACGACTCAATTGCAGAACCAGAATCCGCTCAGCCCGCTCGACACCAACCAGTTTACCCAGCAGCTTGTCGAGTTCGCCGGCGTCCAGCAGCAACTCAACACCAACGACTCGCTGGCAACATTGGTCTCGCTGCAACAGACCGCGCAATCGACCCAGGCTCTCGAGTTCGTCGGCAAGACGGCCGCGGTCAACGGCAGCACGGCGACGCTGACCAACGGGAGTGCGACCTGGCAGCTCGACGTTCCCTCCAGTTCGAACGTCGATATCACGATCACCTCAAGCACCGGTCAGACCGTGTTCACCGGCACCTTTCCTGCCCAAGCCGGCAACAACCAGCCATTCGTCTGGAACGGCAAGGACAATAACGGCGTGCAACAGGTCGACGGCAGCTACAAGCTCACGGCGACCGCCAAGGATTCCGCGGGCAACTCGGTCGCGGTCCCGACCAAGATCGAGGGCGTGGTCAGTTCGGTCGATCTCACCCAATCGCCGCCGCTGCTGTCGATCGGCGGCCAAACCTTCACGGTCAACCAGATCCAGAGCATCGTGAACTGACCACTTCCGCCGGCAGCCGCCGGTCAGGCCGCCGCCGATCCGGACCGTGAAAAGCGGCCGGCGGGCCGGCCATCAGGGCGTTTTCAAGGAGATTCGCATTGAAGCGATGGGCTTAGGCAAATTTTAAGCCGACCGGCGTAGTTTAACTCCTAATCAGTTCTGTGGTTGAGAGTTTGTGAGTACGCCATGACAGAGCCCCATCGCCCGAGGGTAAAATATGTCATCGGGCCTGACGGTAGTCCGCTGACGATTGCGGACCTGCCCGTACCCGGGACCAAGCGGTGGGTTATCCGTCGCAAGGCCGAAGTCGTTGCCGCAGTTCGCGGCGGCTTGCTGTCCCTCGAGGAAGCTTGCAGCCGCTACACGCTGACCGTCGACGAATTCCTGTCCTGGCAGTTTTCCATCGATCAGCACGGTCTTGCCGGCCTGCGCACCACACGAATCCAGCAATATCGCCAATAGGCGCTGTCGGCGAACAAAGACGCATTTGAACAAAATCGACTTCGTCCCGCGAAGTCGGTTTTTTCCGTTTTGGCGCTTTGCCGGTGGCCCTTAACCTTCGTTAACCATATCGAAACCATCCCATAGGCAATAATTGCCCAGTGGTCCGATTCCAGCATTCGCGTCGCGTTGCGGTGGGCCGTGAATGTCGGAATCGAGGGACCACCAGGAGTTCCCTGGAGCCGAATCTGAGGGGCGGTTGGTTTGCAGAGTCTCGTAAGCTTCCTGAGGGGGTTGGGTGCTTCGCGATTGACGGCGATGGTCGCGGTGACAGCCGCGCTGATCGGCTTCTTCGCGTTCGTGATCATGCGCGTCACCACCCCGCAGATGACCACCCTGTTTTCCGACCTCAGCCTCGAAGACTCTTCCGCCGTCATCAAGGACCTCGAACGCCAGGCGATCCCCTTCGAAATCCGCAACGACGGCGCCGTCATCATGGTGCCAAAGGACAAGGTCACGCGGCTGCGCATGAAGCTTGCCGAAGGCGGCCTGCCCAAGGGCGGCGGCGTCGGTTACGAGATCTTCGACAAATCCGACGCGCTCGGCACCACGAGCTTCGTCCAGAACATCAATCACCTGCGCGCGCTCGAGGGCGAACTGGCCCGCACCATCCGCGCCATCGACCGCGTCCAGGCGGCAAGGGTGCACCTGGTGCTGCCGGAACGCCCGCTGTTTTCGCGCGAGACGCCCGAACCGTCGGCCTCGATCGTGGTGCGGGTGCGCGGCGCGCTCGAGCCGCAGCAGATCAGGGCCATTCGCCATCTGGTCGCTTCCGCCGTCAATGGCCTGAAGCCGCAGCGGGTTTCCATCATCGACGAAGCCGGCCAGTTGCTCGCCGACGGGGCCGCGACCAACACCGACGCCGCCATCGGCGACGAGCGCCGCGCCGCCTTCGAGAAACGGATGCGCAACGAGATCGAGGCGATCGTCTCGTCGGTGGTGGGCGCCGGCCGCGCCCGCGTCCAGCTCACGGCCGATTTCGACTACAACAAGATCACCCAGACCTCGGATCACTTCGATCCGGAGGGTCGCGTGCTGCGCTCGAGCCAGACGCGTGAAGAATCCAGCGCCACCGCCGAGAACAACGGCCAGGTCACGGTCGGCAACGAACTGCCCGGCAATCAGCAGAACAACGGCGCGCCGGCCGCGCGCGACCAGAGCCGCAAGACCGAGGAAACCAACAATTACGAGATCTCGCGCACGACCAAGACCGAGGTGACCGAGGCCGGACGGGTCAACCGCATTTCGGTCGCCGTGCTGGTCGACGGCAGCTACAGCAAGAACGAAAAAGGCGAGATGGTCTATCAGGACCGCGGCAAGGAGCAGCTGGATCGCATCGCAGCGCTGGTGCGCTCGGCGATCGGCTTTGACCAGAAGCGCGGCGACCAGGTCGAGGTCGTGAACTTGCGTTTTGCCGAAGCGCCCGCCGTCGCCCCGCTCATCGAGCCGGCAGGACTGTTCGGCATGCTGCAATTCACCAAGGACGACGTGATGTACGTGATCGAGCTCGGCGTGATGATGCTGCTCGGCCTCGTCGTGCTGTTCATGGTGATCCGGCCGCTGGTCAAACGCATTCTCGCCGCCGAAGTAGTCGCCCCGCCGGCCAGCGACGTGCCAGCGCTGACCGACGCCAATCCGCAGGCGGCGAATCTCGTGCCCGGCCCCAACAATACGGCGCAGTTGATCGACGTCGCGCAGGTCCAGGGCCAGGTCCACGCCCAATCGGTCCATCGCGTTGGCGAACTGGCCGACCGCAATCCCAATGAAACCGCAGCCATCGTACGCCAGTGGCTCACCGAACAACCCGCGTGATGTGAAATGGCCCTGCCTCAGACCTCCAACCAAAACGACATCACCAGCGTCATTTCCTCGCTGGCGGCCCGTCAGAATAACCGGCCGCAAAGAGAGCAGATCAGCGGCCCGAAGCGCGCCGCAATGCTGATGCTTGCGCTCGGCGAACAATATGGCGGCAAGATCTGGTCGCTGCTCGACGACGACGAAGTGCGCGAGCTGTCGATCCACATGTCGACGCTCGGCACCGTCGAGGCCGAAGTCGTGGAAGACATGCTGCTCGAATTCGTGTCACGGATGTCGGCATCGGGCGCGCTGATGGGCAATTTCGACGCCACCGAGCGGCTCCTGCAGCAATACCTGCCGCCCGAGCGCGTCGTCGGGATCATGGACGAAATCCGCGGGCCTGCGGGGCGCAACATGTGGGAGAAGCTCTCCAACGTCCAGGAAGAGGTGCTCGCCAACTATCTCAAGAACGAATACCCGCAGACCATCGCCGTGGTGCTCTCGAAACTCAAGCCGGAGCACTCCGCGCGGGTGCTCGCGATCCTGCCCGAGGAAATGGCGCTCGACGTGGTCAACCGCATGCTGAGGATGGAAGCGGTGCAGAAGGAAGTGATCGAGCGCGTCGAGCAGACGCTGCGCGTCGAATTCATGTCGAACCTGTCGCAGACCCGCCGCCGCGACGCCCACGAGGTGATGGCCGAGATCTTCAACAACTTCGATCGTCAGACCGAAACCCGTTTCATCACCGCGCTCGAGGAGGAAAACCGCGAATCCGCCGAACGGATCAAGGCGCTGATGTTCACCTTCGACGACCTCATCAAGCTCGACTCCGCCTCGGCGCAGACGTTGATGCGCAATGTCGACAAGGACAAACTCGGCGTCGCACTCAAGAGCGCCAACGAGGAGGTGCGGGGCTTCTTCCTGGGCAATATGTCTTCGCGCGCCGGCAAGATGCTGCTCGACGACATGGCGGCAATGGGGCCGGTGCGATTGCGCGACGTCGACGAGGCGCAGGCGCTTCTCGTCAACCTCGCGAAGGACCTCGCGGCCAAGGGGGAAATCACCTTGACCAAGAACCGGGCCGATGAGGAGCTGGTGTACTGATGGCCGCGCCAGCAAAATTCCTGTTCGACATGGACTTCTCGGCGCCCGACAAGCGCGAGCGCGCCGCGACGCCGTCGGAAATCGCCCAGAAGATCGCCGCGGCGGAGGCGCGCGCCTATCGCGACGGTTATGATGCCGCGCTCCGCGAAGCCAGGGTGCAGAGCGACCGCCGCTCCGCGCTCGCCCTGGAAGAGATCGGGATCGCGATGAAGGGCATCGCGGCCCGTTACACCACGATCGAGACGCGGATGGAAACGGAAGCGGTCGACGTCGCCATTGCCGTGGCGCGCAAGCTGTGCAGCGAATTGATCGCCCGCGAGCCGCTCGGCGAAATTACGGCGCTGGTGAGCGATTGTTTCGCGCAACTGGTCTCGACGCCGCATCTGGTGGTCCGCATCAACGATTCACTCTACGAGGCGGCGCACGAGCGGATCGACGGGCTGGCAAAGCAGAGCGGCTTCGCCGGCCGGCTCGTCATTCTGGCCGAACCGGAGATCGACACCGGGGATTGCAGGATCGAGTGGGCGGACGGCGGCGTCGTGCTGGAGCGCGCGGCGATCGAAGCAAAGATCAACGAACTTGTCGGGCGCTATGTGGCGTCGCGCAATCAGGCCTGAGCCAATGAGGAAGCAAGCGAGGAATGAACCATGAGTGACACCGACGCACAGGTTCCGCTCCCCGACCTCAACGCCGCCGACACGCCGGCGGCAAACGACGTCGCCTATCACGACGAGGAGCATGCCGCGCGCATCGCCGCCGACCTCGAGGCGGTTTTCGACGTGCCGGTCCAGGTCTCCGCGGTGCTCGGCCGTTCCAAGATGGATGTCGGCGAACTCCTGAAACTCGGACCCGGCACCGTCCTCGAGCTCGACCGCCGCGTCGGCGAAGCGATCGACATCTACGTCAACAACCGCCTGGTCGCACGCGGCGAGGTGGTTCTGGTGGAAGACAAGCTGGGCGTGACCATGACGGAAATCGTCAAGGCGGAACGCAACTGACGCATGAACGAAGAAGTGGACGCCGGTTTTTTGAAAGCACCATGCGGGAACGATCGAGAGTTTCTCTAACAATACGCGCCTGAACGGCGCGGGCAGACGAACAGGAGATTACCATGCGGCTTCTCATCGTTGGCACACTGAAAGGCCAGCTCACGACAGCCACCAAGATCGCCATGGAGAACGGCGCTTCCGTTACCCACGCCGAGGACCATGAGCAGGCGATGCGCGTGTTGCGCGGCGGCAAGGGCGCCGACTTGCTGCTGGTCGATGTCTCGCTCGACATCCGCGATCTGGTGATGCGGCTTGAGGCCGAACATATCCATGTCCCGATCGTCGCCTGCGGCATCTCCAACGACGCCCGCGCAGCGGTGGCCGCCATCCATGCCGGCGCCAAGGAATACATCCCGCTGCCGCCCGAACCTGAGCTGATCGCAGCCGTGCTGGCGGCGGTCGCCAATGATTCCCGCGATCTGATCTACCGCGACGACGCCATGGCCAAGGTGATCAAGCTTGCGCAGCAAATCGCCGGTTCCGACGCCTCCGTCATGATCACTGGCGAGTCTGGCACCGGCAAGGAGGTGCTGGCGCGCTACGTTCACACCCGTTCCAGCCGCGCCCGCAAGCCGTTCATCTCGATCAATTGCGCGGCCATCCCCGAGCATCTGCTCGAGTCCGAACTGTTCGGCCACGAGAAGGGCGCGTTCACCGGCGCGGTGGCGCGGCGTATCGGAAAGTTCGAAGAGGCGAACGGCGGCACCCTCCTGCTCGATGAAATCTCCGAGATGGATGTCCGTCTGCAATCCAAATTGCTCCGCGCGATCCAGGAGCGGGTCATCGATCGCGTCGGCGGCACGAGGCCGGTTCCGGTCGACATTCGCATCATCGCGACCTCGAACCGCAATCTGGCCGACGCGGTGCGCGAGGGAACCTTCCGCGAGGATCTTCTGTTCCGCCTCAATGTCGTGAACCTGAAGATCCCGGCCCTGCGCGAACGCCCCGCCGATATTCTCGAACTGGCGCAGCACTTCGCCAAGAAATATGCCGATGCCAACGGCGTGCCGGTGCGGCCGATCTCGGCTGACGCGCGGCGCGTGCTGACCACCAACCGCTGGCAGGGCAACGTGCGCGAGCTGGAGAACACCATCCATCGCGCGGTGCTGATGGCGCAGGGCGACGAAATCGGCGTCGACGCCATCCTGACGCCGGACGGCGACCGCCTCGACGGGCCGAAAACCGTACCGGCGGTGGCCCACGCTACCTTCGCCGCCGAACAGGTGACGCGTGCGCTGGTCGGACGGACGGTCGCCGACGTCGAACGCGATCTCATCCTTGAAACCCTGAAGCACTGCCTCGGCAACCGTACGCACGCGGCCAACATCCTCGGGATCTCGATCCGTACGCTGCGCAACAAGCTGAACGAATATGCCGATGGCGGCTTGCCGATCACGCCGGCGGGCGCCGGCGAGTTTCACCGCGCGACTGCGGGTGCGTGATCGCCGCCTCGCTCCGGCGTGGCGAGTGTCACGTCCACTCCATCGGGTTGGCGGAAGATGTGGATCGGATCACCCGGCAGGACCCCACGCCCGGTGACGGCCGCATAGGCGTAAAGCGCGAGATAGATAATCGCGAGCGCGCCGATGCCGTAGAAGCTCCAGGTGGCAATACGCTTCATTTCGGGCCTGCGACCTCCCCGGCAACGCGGAACAGAGGGGAGCTTTTAAGCCGCAAACGCGAAAAATTCCACCTCTTGAAGGCCTCACAAGGCGCGGGCGTGGACGCGCATCAGGGGCTGATCGGCACGAAATGATTGACCGCGATCAGAACGACAAGCAGCGCAACACCCAGACCGAGGCTCCAGCCGATCAGCTTTTTTTCGATCGGCAGCAGCGGCTCCACTTCTTCTGCGTCGATTTCGTCCCTGAGATCGTATTGCCGCGACATGTCGCTTTCCCTTCGAATTAGCTGGCGAGCGGCGGCTTGAAACCGCTGAAGAAGAGCCACGAGATCAAGAGCCCGACCCAGATCACAAATCCGAACAGGCTGATGAAATAGACCGCGGCCAACTTGCCGAAACCCTGCTGCCAGAGCTTGCGGAAATCCGACAGCACGCCGATCGAGAAAAAGGTCAGGACGAAAAAGATCACCCGGAACACATTCGCCTCGCCGGCCGCAGCCGGAAGCGCCTTGGCGACCTGCGCCGTCGAGCCGAGGGCGAGCCAGAGCGACACGGCGAACACCAGGATGAAACCCAGGATGAATTTCGGAAAGCGCTGCCAGATTTCCGACGGTTTCGCCCGGTCCGGCCCCTTGTCGATATGGTTGGTCCAGATGTAGCCGAGGATGAACGCCCAGATGCCGATGAAGATATCGATGAAGATCTTCACGGTGGTCGTGGTGGCGAGAATCCAGCCCGGCTGGTATTTGACGCCTTCGGCCGCGGCTTTTGCCATGATCAACGATTCTGTGATGCCGCCGCCGGCCACGGCCGCGCCGTCGGTCTTGATGGCAAGCCCGATCCAGGCGCCGGCCACCAGCGGCTCGTGCCAGAGGAAGGTCTGCGCCAGAAACGGCAGGATCAGGACTTCGACCACCGCGAATACCACGACCAGCGACGACACCAGGATCGGCACCGCCGGTCGCGCGCGGATAGCCCCGCCCGTTGCTATCGACGCCGCCACGCCGCAAATCGAAATGCCGGAGGCCAGCGGAACCGACCACTCGCGGCTGAAGCCGAACCATTTACGGGCAACGAAATAGACCACGGCCCAGTAGATCAGATAGGCCTCGATGATCGCAGCCGCGCCACGCAGCAACAGCGAGGAGGCGAGATTGAGACGCCCCGCGGCCGTCACCGCGACGGTGGCGCCGAGGATGACGATCGCGATCTTGATGTAGAGTTCCGGCCGTATCGCTTCCTTCAGCCAGGTAGCCAGGCGCGGAAAGAAATTGGCGATGACGATGCCCGCGAGCAGAGCGACGATAAATCCGCCCTCATTGGTAAGCTTGAGCGACCAGGCGATACCGAATTTCTGCTGCTCGGCCGGCGTAACCGCGGCGACATAGGCGTAAGAGCCGACAATCCAGCTTGCATAGGCGATGGCAAACACGACCGTGAAAGCAGCTGCGAATTTCCGGACATCGGCGCCAAGCGTGGCAACACCGGCGCTCAAAACCGCAAGCATTGCGACGTAAGTCGCGATCAGCGCCCCGCCTCCGCCAAGCCAGGCATAGGCCTTGGCGAACGGATTGAGCGCCTGGGTGATATCGGCGTAAACGGAGGTGGTGACCGCCCATCCGAGAAGATCGATGCCGCTGATGCTGACGAGCGCCGATCCGAACACCAAAAGACCGATGACGACCGCAAGCCAGTCCTCATTCAATCGCGCCTGCAGCGTTACGGGCCGCGAGACCTTGATCGCGATATCCGACATTCCAAATCCCCAAATGATCCTCGAACGAAGCGCTTCGCGTTCCGTTGCTTTAGCCCCAAGGATGATGGTGATGGCAGCGGGTGTCGAGGACCTGGGGAAAATAGCGATATTCGGCCTAAGCCGTCAGCGGCGGACGGTGCGTTTTTTCCAATGATCCGATCAATGGCAGTTCAATTCTTTTCCGCCAGACAGAAGCTCTGCCGGAAACGAAGCCTTGAGGGCCGCACTGTGCGCAAGGCGGTTTTTTGGCCGGCCGCGAGCTCGTGGAAGCCGCAACACCCTGTCCCTACACGGCGAGGCCTCTTGCAAGGTTGCTGTCGCGCGACCCGCGGTATTCGAGCTTCAACTCGGAAAAAAGGGCTAAACGAGCCAGTTTGGCCCGGCTATGCAGCACAATCTCGCGGTGACGCAGACCTTCGAAACTGAGGATTCGCTCGCGCTCGAGGATCGAAAAGACCCGTGAGACCGTTTCAATGGTCAAACCGAGATAATCGGCAATATCGCGGCGGCCCATCGGAAGGATCATGACGGCCGGTGAGTGCAGGCGTTGGTCCATTTCCGTCAAAAACGCCGCAACCTTCTCCAGGGACGTTTGCCGACCCAGAAGCAGAAGGTGGTTTTCCGCGTGCTGGAGACTTCTGGCGATCAGTTTCAGCACGTCCTTCGAGGCCGGGACATTCTCGTCCGCACATTCGCCGAATATTCGCCGGAGTTTGGCGATCCAGACCGTGGTGTCCTCGATTGCTTCGGCCGTAAACCGATAGACCTCGCCGCTTTCGACGCCGAAAATATCTCCCGGTAAATGGAAGGCTCCGATCTGACGACGGCCATCGGGAAGAAGTTTGAAGGTACGAACCGAACCCGACCTGATCTTGTAGACGTACTCGGCGGGTTCTGCCTCGCCGAAAATTTCCGCACCTCTCAGATATCTAAAATCACTCCAGAAGGCTCTTTCGCCAATCAAAAGGTCTAGCTCGCCGGTCTTGTTCGTTTGGAAATTGACTCTGTCGAGCATGGCACTCCCCAAAAAATACTGAACATATGTTTGAAAACAAAGGCAGCCTCTCTCACTCCTCTTCGTCGGATGAGCCTTTCATGTGGTCTGTGGAGCGCCGGTAAAGGTTCAATGCATGCGGAAAATCCGTCGAACCTGCAGCGTTGCAAATCGGGACAGAGCCGTGCCCTGCGAAGGCAAGGCCGACGATAGCGCTGTCGTCGTTTTGTCATCATTCGGCCGTTTGGCCCGTTTGCCCGTTCATCGGCGAGCTGGCGCAAAAACCCCGATCCCTCGCGGCAGCCCCTGCGATGGATGATGTGAACGTTCGGTCTGTCCGGCTATAACAGTCGTAACGAAGCGATGTGCCACGGCAGGTAGAGTTTCGAACCACAGCCAACCACGCAAGCGGTTCTCGAGCTTCGCGCTGCAACAACCTGCCTGCGCGACCTACTCGTTTTCGGGATTCATATCCGTCAACCGCGGACCGCGTGTTGCGGGCCTGTCGGTGCCTCGCCGCCGCTCGACCGGTATTATGGGATGCTGCGCTGTGGCGCGCGGCGTGGTAGGCGCTCGCCCGAGCTTTGCTTGGAGATCGGCAAGATCGATGAATTCGTCAGCCTGGCGACGAAGCTCGTCGGCGAGAATCGGCGGTTCGCTGGCGATCGTCGAAACGATGGTGACGCGGACGCCGCGACGCTGCAGCGCCGCGACCAGCGGGCGGAAATTGCCATCGCCCGAGAACAGGACGATCTCGTCCACGTGATCCGCAATGTCCATGGCACCGACCGCGAGATCGATGTCCATGTTGGCTTTGACCCGGCGCCGTCCGGCATCGTCGAGGAATTCCTTGATCGGCTTGGTCATTACCGTGAAACCGTTGTAGTCGAGCCAATCGACCAGGGGACGAACGGTGCAGTACTCCAGTTCGTCCATAACGGTAGTGTAGTAGAACGCCCGAAGCAGCGTTCCGCGCTCGCTGAACTCGTCAAGAAGTCTCTTGTAGTCGATTTCAAAACCGAGCGTCTTTGCGGTGGCATGGAATCTCACGCCGTCGATGAACAGCGCAAGCCTGCCCCTGTGATTTTGCATGATTTCTCCAAAAACATCGGCAGAGGCTGGAGCGTCCGCCCAAATGATTTTTTTACAAACTTCCCGTCGGAGCGACGGGCTTCGGCGCCGCGGCGGGTGGACTGTGATCGCTCGGCCTATACGAGCCTTTCAATCAACACACGGTCGCGTTAGCATTGAGCCGCGAAGGCTCGGCCAGCGCCAGCGAACCGCTCAGATCAAATATTTCCGCGCGGGAGGCGCGCCTTGTACCGAACGCCGAGGCGATATTCTTGTGATTGAGCGCCAATATTTTGTGTTTTGAAGCCGCAATTCAAGCGCGGTATGACATGGGCATTTTTCAGGGCTATTTCAGTATAATGAGTTCCGACCAGCCCCAAGGACTTCGTTCAATACCAAGCGCCACAGGCGGAATCGCGCGGCTGGCCTGCGCCAGGCTGCGCGAGCACGGCATGGACATCGCCCCGCTCTTGACCAAGGCGGGGTTGACGCTCGAGGAGGCCAACGATCCGGCGATCCGGCTGGAGGTACGTGCCCAGGTCAGGTTTCTGGAATTGGCTGCCGAAGCGCTCGAGGACGATCTGCTCGGCTTTCACCTTGCGCGCAACTTCGACCTGCGCGAGATCGGCCTGCTTTATTACGTGATCGCTTCCTCCGAGCAACTGGAAGAGGCGCTTCAGAACGCGGTCCGCTTCGGCCGGATCACCAATGAGGGCGTTCGTTTGCAGGTCGCGATGGAGCCAACCGTAATGATTGCGCTCGAATATATCAACGTCGACCGACTCGCGGACAAACACCAGGCTGAATTCCTGCTGATCGCGCTGGTCAGACTCTGTCGCCAGGTCACGGACAGTCGCCTGGCGCCGGTCGGCCTGAAAGCGCGGCATTTCCGCAACCACACACCAGCCGAGATCAGAAAGTTTCTGGGCTGTGATATCGAGTTCTCGTCCGATGCCGACGAGATCATATTTCCAAAGCAGTTTGCAGCGCTTCCGTTGACCGGCCACGATCCCTTTCTGAATACGCTGCTGCGTCGCTATGCGGAGGAAGCACTCCAGACCCAGACGTCTTCGCGGGAGAGCATCCGCGCGGATGTCGAGAAAGTTTTGACAGGCCTTCTTCCGCACGGCCGGGCCGGCGCTTCCGAAGTGGCGCGCAAGCTCGGAATGAGTCCGCGGACGCTCTCGCGAAAACTGCGCGATCAGGACGCGACCTATATCGAAATACTGGACCGCTTCAGGGCCGCTCTCGCCAGGCGTTACCTGACGGAGAGGGAATTGCCGGTTTCCGAAGTCGCCTGGCTGCTCGGCTACAACGAACTCAGCTCTTTCACCCACGCCTTCAAACGCTGGACCGGACTGACACCGCGGCAATTTCGAACGTCCAACGTGGCCTGAACGATCACGGCGTTGCGCCGGATGGCGCCTCGCCTCTGGAGACAGGCGCAAGCGTAATCCCCAGCTTGCCATAGCGATCGGTGAAGGCGCTGGTATCGATCTCCTCGAGCTCGATCGCGCCGCTCATCACGCCCGCCTTCCAGGCATCGTGTTCGGGGTCTTCACGGAATTCCGGCATCACCTCCGCAGCGAATAGTTCAAGCGACTCGCAGATGTGCTCGTGGCTGGTCTTGCCGGCCTGGTTGAGCAGGATGACCTGGTCGATGTGGGAGGTGCGGAAGCGCCGCAATTTCCTGCGCAGCGTCTGCGGCGAGCCGATCAGGCCGCCGCGCAGCGCGGCTTCCTGCGCCATCGGATTGTCGCGTTTCCATTTGTTATACTCGTCCCACATGTTGACCGTGCCAGGCGCCGGACGCTGGCGGCTTTGGGAAGCGCCGTAATATCGTAGCGCGAACTGGAAAAAGGTCGCGCCATCGGCGCGCGCGCGGGCCTCCTCGTCGGTTTTCGCACACATGAAGAATGACACCAGCGCCAAGTTCGGATTGATCTGGTAGTCCGCGAGCTTGTTCAGCCGCCTGGTGATGGCGTTGTAATAGGCGTGCACCCAGGCATGCGCGGCATCAGCGCTGACGAACTGGAATCCGAGCGCGCCGAATCCGTTCCTTCCCGCGCGCTCGATGGTCGGAAGCTGCGAGCACGCCATCCACAGCGGCGGATGCGGCTTCTGCACCGGCTTCGGTACGACGTTGCGGAGCGGAATGTCGAAATATTTGCCGTGGTGCTCGCAGCCGCCATCCCGAAACATCGGAAAGATCGCGCGCACCGCTTCCTCGAACACTTCTTTCTTGGTTTCCATGTCGCGACCGAAGGGCTCCAATTCGGTGATCGAGGCGCTCTCACCCATCCCGAATTCGCAACGGCCGCGGCTCAACAGATCAAGCACCGCGAATCGCTCGGCGACGCGTGCCGGATGATTGGTGGTGAGCTGGAAGATGCCGTGGCCGAGCCGGATTTTCCGGGTGCGTTGGCTGGCGGCGGCAAGGAAGGATTCCGGGGAGGGCGAGTGCGAATATTCTTCCAGGAAATGATGTTCCACGACCCAGGCGTAATCGTAGCCGAGCCGGTCGGCGGTCTCCAATTGCGTCAGCGCGCCCTGATAGAGCGCGAGCTCGTCATCGGCCTGCCACGGACGCGGCAATTGCAGCTCGTAGAAAATGCCAAATTTCACGACGTCCTCCCCGGGCCCCGCCGGTTTTTTTCGCAGTTTATTCTGAGGGAAGGCCCTGTCCAGCGCGGGCAAACCTGTTTTTGATCCATATCAAGGTCGCAAACGACTCGTTGCTTATTGTTTCATCAGGCAACGGCCCTGAAGCCGTCCAAATCCAGAAATCCGAAAAAAAGAGGCAATCACATGTCCGTCGCTGGAGACGACGACACGCAAGGACGGCTGCACCGCAGGCGCATGGAAATCTTTGCGTTCCTTTTCCTGACCGCGGTGTTGATGCCGGTGTTGGCCGTTGCGACCGTCGGCGGCTATGGGCTCGCAGTATGGATCTATCAGATGGCGGCCGGCCCGCCCGGCCCTCCCGCGCGCTGAGCGAAATTGGTGAAGGACAATCGCGATGACCACACCTCGCAAATCAGTCGATCGCCGGGCCTTCCTGCAAGGCCGCCTCGGCGCCGATCGCGTCATGGCGCCCGAAGGCGAAATCGCCAGCATTCTGGTGCAGGCGCGGCCGGAAAGGCTCGATGAAGTCGAAGCTGCCATCACCGCTTTGAGCGGATGCGAGATTTACGGCCGCGACACAAGAGGCAAGCTGGTCGTCGTGATCGATGCGGCAGATGCCGGTGCCTTGGGCAGCACACTCAACACCATCGCGCTTATTCCCGATGTCTATTCCGCCTCCCTTGTCTTTCACGCCATCGAGGCCGGCCTTGCAACAAGAACTTCCGCCGCGGAGAAACTCCGATGACCGCACCCAGGCTCGATCGCCGCCAGGTTCTCAAACTCGAAGCGGCCGCGATGGCGGCTCTGGCAGGCGGCATGCCTGCCGTGTCTGACGCCGCCAATCTCGTCACCGAGCGCGACGCCAGCGAATTGAAGTGGGACAAGGCGGCGTGCCGTTTCTGCGGCACCGGGTGCAGCGTCATGGTCGCGACCCGGGAAAACCGCGTCGTGGCCACCCATGGCGACATCAAGTCCGAAGTCAATCGCGGGCTCAACTGCGTGAAGGGCTATTTCCTTTCCAAGATCATGTACGGCCACGACCGCCTCACCCAGCCGCTGCTGCGCAAGGCGAACGGCAAATACGACAAGAACGGCGAGTTCACGCCCGTCAGCTGGGACGAAGCCTTCGACGTCATGGCGGAGAAGTTCAAGGCCGCGCTGAAGAAGCGCGGGCCAAGCGGCGTCGGCATGTTCGGTTCCGGCCAGTGGACGATATGGGAAGGGTACGCTGCGTCAAAACTTTTCAAGGCGGGTTTCCGCTCCAACAACATCGATCCGAATGCACGTCACTGCATGGCCTCGGCCGTGGCAGGCATGATGCGCACCTTCGGCATCGACGAGCCCGCGGGCTGCTATGACGACATCGAGGCGACAGACGCCTTCGTGCTGTGGGGCTCCAACATGGCGGAGATGCACCCGATCCTGTGGACGCGCGTGGCCGATCGCCGACTTTCTGCGCCGCATGTTCGGGTGGCCGTGCTCTCGACCTTCGAGCACCGCTCGTTCGACCTCGCCGATATCGGCATCGTCTTCAATCCTCACGCCGATCTCTTCATCCTCAACGCCATCGCCAACCACATCATCAAGACGAACCGGGTCAACAAGGACTTCGTGACGGCCCACGCGGTGTTCAAGCGCGGACAGACCGACATCGGCTATGGGCTCAGGCCCGACCACCCCCTGCAGAAGAAGGCGGCGGGCGCGGCCAAGGCCAACGACGCCACCGACATGAGTTTTGACGAATACGCCAAATTCGTCTCCGACTACACGTTGGAAAAGGCGGCGGAAATGTCGGGCGTGCCGCTGAACCGGCTTGAGGCGCTGGCCGAACTTTATGCCGACCCGAAGACCAAGGTCGTCAGCTTCTGGACCATGGGTTTCAACCAGCACGTCCGCGGCGTGTGGTGCAACAATCTTGTCTACAACATTCATCTCCTGACAGGAAAAATCGCCGAGCCCGGCAACAGTCCTTTCTCGCTTACGGGTCAGCCGTCAGCCTGCGGTACGGCGCGAGAGGTCGGCACCTTCTCGCATCGTTTGCCTGCCGACATGGTGGTGACCAACAAGGAGCATCGGGACAAGACGGAAGCGATCTGGAAGCTCCCGCAAGGCACCATCCCCGACAAGCCGGGCTACCACGCCGTGCTGCAGAGCAGGATGCTGAAGGACGGCCTGCTGAACGCCTACTGGGTTCAGGTCAACAACAATCTGCAGGCCGGCCCCAACATCAACGAGGAAACATATCCGGGCTTCCGCAATCCCGACAATTTCATCGTGGTCAGCGACGCCTACCCCACTGTCACCGCGCTTGCAGCCGATCTCGTGCTGCCAACTGCGATGTGGGTGGAGAAGGAAGGTGGATACGGCAACGCCGAGCGACGCACGCAATTCTGGCACCAGCTTGTCACCGCGCCCGGCGAATCGCGCTCCGATCTCTGGCAGCTGATGGAGTTCTCCAGGCGCTTCAGGATCGAGGAAGTCTGGCCGGAAGAGCTGATCGCCAGGAAGCCGGAGTACCGCGGCAAGACGCTGTTTGACGTGCTCTACAAGAACGGCGTGATCGACAAGTTCCCGCTATCCGACATCGAAGAGGGATACGCCAACGACGAGTCGAAGGCCTTCGGCTTTTATGTGCAGAAAGGCTTGTTCGAGGAATATGCCACCTTCGGCCGCGGGCACGGCCACGACCTCGCACCCTTCGATACTTACCACCGCGAGCGGGGCTTGCGTTGGCCCGTCGTCAACGGCCAGGAGACGAAATGGCGTTTCCGCGAAGGCAGCGACCCGTTTGTCAAGGCAGGCAGCGGTGTGCAGTTCTACGGTTACCCCGACGGCAAGGCGCGCATCTTCGCCTTGCCGTATGAGCCGCCGGCGGAATCGCCCGACAAGGAATATCCGTTCTGGCTTTCGACGGGACGCGTTCTCGAGCACTGGCATTCCGGAACCATGACGCGCCGCGTCCCGGAGCTCTACCGGGCTTTCCCCGAAGCGGTGTGCTTCATGCACCCTGACGATGCGCTAGCCGCGAACCTGCGGCGTGGCGACGAGGTCAAGGTGATTTCGCGACGCGGATTCATCCGGACGCGCCTGGAGACCCGCGGGCGCGACAAACCGCCGCGCGGCCTGGTGTTCGTGCCCTGGTTCGACGAGTCGCAACTCATCAACAAGGTCACGCTGGATGCCACTGATCCGATCTCGCTGCAGACCGATTTCAAGAAATGCGCCGTGCGCGTCGAGAAGGCATAGCCGCCATGATCAGGAAAGCAGGATTTTTACTTCTCGTCGGCGCGATCGCGGTCGGCACCGGTACGCTCGCCGCGCAAACACTCAGTTCCGGGCTCCGCGGTCCGACCCCGCTCAACGACGAGGGCCCGGCTGCGCCGATGACGCCGACACGCAACACCTCGGAGCGGGAGGTTCGCAACTACCCGGAACAGCCGCCGGTGATTCCGCACTCCATCGACGGCTACCAGATCGATCTGCGCAGCAACAAATGCCTGTCCTGCCACGCTCGCGCCCGCACGGCCGAATCGCAGGCGCCGATGATCTCGATCACCCATTTCATGGACCGTGATGGCCAGTTCCTCGCCTCGGTTTCGCCGCGCCGATATTTCTGCACGGAATGCCATGTACCCCAGAATGCATCGAAGCCGCCGATCAGCAACGATTTTGTCGATATCGATACCATGCTCAGCCGCGCGGCGCCGGGGTCTGGTCGATGAGCATGCCCGACAAACCGGCAGCGCCGCCGGGACTCTTCACGAAAGTCCGGCAATTCGCCGTCGAATTGTGGGACGTGCTTCGCCAGCCGAGTTCGGTGTTCGGGCTTGGCGCGCTGGTGCTTGCGGGTTTTGTTGCCGGCGTAATCTTCTGGGGCGCGTTCAACACCGCGCTGGAACTGACCAATACCGAAAAATTCTGCACCTCGTGTCACGAGATGCGCGACAACGTGTTCGCCGAACTGAAATCGACGATCCATTTCACCAACCGCTCCGGCGTCCGCGCCACCTGCCCGGATTGCCACGTTCCGCACAACTGGACCAACAAGATCGCGCGCAAGATGCAGGCCTCCAACGAGGTCTGGGGTCATCTGTTCGGCTTCATCGGCACCCGAGAAGAATTCATGGACAAGCGGCTCGAACTGGCGCTGCATGAATGGGCGCGATTCAAGGCCAACGATTCGCTGGAATGCCGCAATTGTCACAGCGCGCAGTCGATGGACATCACCAAGCAGTCGCCGCGCGCCACAGAGGCGCACCAGCGCTTCCTCTTTACCGGCGAGAAAACCTGCATCGACTGCCACAAGGGCATTGCCCATCAGCTGCCGGACATGCGCGGCATCCCCGGCTGGCAATAAAAAAGGAACCAAATCGGCAGCTTGCGCCGGGCATCTGAATGGTTAGTTTCGGCTCTCGACATCGAGTCGTCGCCCCTCCTCCCAGCCGAGACCTCATGACCTCCTTTACGCCGCACCAGGATTCCGCGCTCAATGCGGTGGCCGGCTGGCTCAAGCAAAAGCCGGGCAGGAACGGCACGCCTCAGGTGTTCCGCCTGTTCGGTTATGCCGGCACCGGAAAGACCACCCTTGCCCGCCACATCGCCGAGGGCGTCGATGGCGAAGTGAAATTCGCGGCCTTCACCGGCAAGGCGGCGCTGGTGATGCGCAACAAGGGTTGCGACAACGCTTCCACGATCCATTCTTTGATTTACCGCGCCCGTGAGAGCGGCGTCGAGCAGCCGAGCTTCGAACTGTGGGACGACGCGCCGGCCTCAAAGGCCAAGCTGATCGTGATCGACGAATGCTCGATGGTGGACGCCGAGCTCGGGCGCGACCTGATCTCGTTCGATTGCCCGGTCCTGGTGCTTGGCGATCCCGCGCAGCTGCCGCCGATCCAGGGCGGCGGTTTCTTCACCGATGGCGAGCCGGATGCGATGCTGACCGAAGTGCATCGCCAGGCGCAAAACGATCCGATCGTGCGGATGTCGATGGATATCCGCGAGGGCCGCGAGCTCGAGATCGGCCGTCATGGCGAGAGCGAAGTCGTGTCGCGTGCCGATCTCGATCCGGAGCGCGTGATGAGCGCCGACCAGGTGCTGGTCGGGCGCAACAACACCCGCCGCGCCTACAACATGCGGGTTCGGCAGAAGCAGGCAATCGAAGACCCGCTGCCGGTTGCCGGCGACAAGCTGGTCTGCCTGCGTAACAACCGCAAGAAGGGACTGTTCAACGGCGGCCTGTGGCGGGTGAAGTCGCGCGCACAATCGCGATCGAAATCGCGCATCATCACGATGCGGCTTTCGCCCGACGAAGAGTTCAGCCACAAGGTGACGAAAGTCTCCGCGCGCAGCGACTGTTTCGAGGGCGGCATCGAGGCGATCCCGTGGGAGCAGCGCAAGCCCTATGACGAGTTCGACTACGGCTATGTGCTCACCGTGCACAAGGCGCAGGGATCGCAATGGGACGACGTGGTGCTGTTCGATGAGAGCTTTGCGTTCACCGACAGCCGCGCCCGCTGGCTCTATACCGGCATCACCCGGGCGGCAAAACGGCTGAGCGTGGTGGTGTAGTCGTGAATATCTGCTAATCTATTGGATCTGCGGGCTTTTATTCACGAACTCGTGTGCATCGCGGGGTAACAAGACCGGTTTTGTTCCGTATCTCCGGGAGCAGGCGCGCTAGTGTGGCGGTTCGAGGTCCGCGGGCCGCCGCCGCCTGAACCAACGTTCCGAAAGCCGCCCATCCGCGCCATCCAAGAGGAAGCTTCCATGTCACGCAGCCCATTCAGCCGCATTTCGCTTTTCGCTGTCGCCGTCGGCGCATTGGCGGTTAGCGCCTTCACCATCACCCATTCGCGTGCTTCTGAGGAGGCAGTGATCATCCCCGCCCCCGCGATCGACGTTCAGGGAGCAAACGGCATCCAGACCGCGGTGCTCGCCGGCGGTTGCTTCTGGGGAGTGCAGGGTGTTTTCCAGCACACCGCAGGCGTCGTCAACGCCGTCTCCGGCTATGCCGGCGGCAACAGGTCGACCGCCGATTACAATATCGTCTCCACCGGAACCACCGGGCACGCAGAATCCGTCGAGATCAAATACGATCCGAAGAAGATCAGCTATGGCAGGATTTTGCAGATCTTTTTCTCGGTCGTGCACGACCCGACGCAATTGAATCGCCAGGGACCGGACAGCGGCACCCAATATCGCTCCGCCATCTTCACCACCAATGACGAGCAGAAGAACGTCGCCGACGCCTATATCGCGCAGCTCAACGGCGCGAAGGTCTACAGGAAGCCGATCGTGACCAAGGTGGGCCCATTGGAAGGCTTCTTTCCCGCCGAGGCCTATCATCAGGACTATCTCACGCTGCACCCGAACCAGCCCTATATCGTTTTCAACGACCTTCCGAAGGTCGAAAACCTGAAGAAGATCTTTGCCGAAAATTACATTGAGAAGCCGACTCTGGTGAGTGCGAGGGTCACCAACTAGTGGAAAGGAGTTTCCATGCCCGACGCCAAAACCAAGCCTAGAATCGAAAAGAGCGAGGCCGAGTGGCGTAAGGAACTGACGCCCATGCAATATGCCGTGCTGCGCGAGAAAGCGACCGAACGGCCGTTCTCGGGCGAATACGAGCATGAGCACCGGACAGGCACTTACGTCTGCGCCGGTTGCGGCCAAACGCTGTTCGAATCCGATGCCAAGTTCGATTCCGGCTGCGGCTGGCCAAGTTTCACCCAGCCCGCCGTGGACAGTCATGTCGATGAAGAACGCGATCTCAGCCACGGCATGATCCGCACCGAGGTGCTTTGCTCAAGCTGCAGCGGCCATCTCGGCCATGTGTTCGAGGACGGCCCCGGGCCAACCGGATTGCGCTATTGCATCAATTCGGCGGCGTTGAAGCTCAAGCCGAAATAGGAACCTCGTTCGTGGACGATGCCTCGCGGGCCCGCGCAAAGCCGCGGGCCCGCGAGCGCGCTGGCATCGCGCCCCAAATCCCTCGCATGGCCTGTCCCTTTGCAGGTTCCCTCGCTGGCAGCAACGTTGCGGATATGCTTTGTTTCGCCGGCGGGGCCGCGGGAATTTCGTCCGCAGGCCGCTTTCCCAGGGAGCATGCCATGTCTCTCGGAACGATCCTCATCATCCTTGTGCTCCTTTACCTGCTTGGCGGGTGGAGCGGCCGCTTTGGCGGCTATGGCTATGGCTTGGGCCATTCCGGCATGGGCCTTGGCACCGTGATTTTGATCATATTGCTCGTGCTGGTCTTGCTCGGCAAGCTCTAAGAGAATGTAAGTGATTGTAAGTAAATAATTTTATCTACAACCGGGCCCCGGAACTCCGGATTCATTATCTGGCCCGACGGGGTTAGCATTTCCCGCAAACGGGCCTATATTAATGTCTGTCCTGAAATGGCGTGTACCGGCGCAGCCCCGCGTGGATTTGTGCCGTCTGGCTTGTGCGCGATTTCAATCGCGTTCTCAAAGAAACTCGCGTCCCACGAAGATCAGAGGCCCCTGACCATGCGTTCCTTCAGCTTCAACACTGCTGCCGAATTGTTTCCTGCCGCGATCCGCAAGAAGAAGCGAGCGGGCTTCGCCTATCGGAGATTCGGCACTGCTGCCGAAGCAGTGCGCTTCGCCATCGAGGAATTGCCGGCGGATTCCCTGAATGGCGCCTATCTGCAGGTCGAGGAAGCTCGCTTTGACCAGAGCGGCATCCGCTCGCTCTATGAGAGCAAGGATTTTCCGTTGCCCCGCCGTCCCCGCGCACCCCAGCCGGCGCCCGCCGGCGACAAGGCGGACGACCAGGCCGCTTGAGTTCACTCACGTCGAACAACACATGTCCCCCGGATCGATCCGGGGGACAGCGATCCGCGCTTCCTCACAAAAGAACATTCGCCACCGGCGAGGGGTGAATCGAGTCTGCTGACAAAGCGATTCAAACAAAACTCATCCCGCTTTAGCGCGGCTGTTTATCGAGCCAGCGCCGCAACAATCGCACATTGCGCATGTTGGCGCGAAACAGGACGTCGAAAGCGTCGCCGGCCAGCGGCACCATTCCGACCACACCATCGACCGCGACATTGCCGAGCATCCGGGCCGTGATGTGCCAGGGCGCTCCAAGCGCACGCGCCTCGCGCACGAGCCACAGGGAGAAAGCGGTTGCGAAGAGATCACCGACCACCGGAACCAGGCGAATGATGCCGTCGATCCCGTAGCGGATCTTGGTGCCTGGCAGGATGAAGGCAATATCCAGCAATTTCGCCAGCGTCTCGAATCGCGCCAGCCGCTGCTCGCGACTGAGATCGCCGAAGGGGTTGACGTTGGAATGAGCAAAATCGAACCGGAAGCGCTGGAAGCCGTCGCGAAGCGATTCTTGCGGAATCTCGCGTCCATCCTGATCGATGATCCGAGCGCGCGCCCGCGCGGATCGAGACGGTCCGTCGGCGTTCCGCCGGAACCGCGTGTACTCGGGTGCAAGGATTTCTTCGTTCGACATCGCCATCAGATGGGTAACGTGGCAAGTCAGCGCAAGTTGCGTCATGCGGTCGCGCCGCATTTTCCTGTTGCCGGCAAGCAGCCGGCCAAAGGCTGCGCTTAGGCCACCGCCGGCTAGTGTAGTGGTTCAGAAGTTCTCTTCATTATCGCCGCGAGTCCTTCAAGAGAACTTCTGAACCGAAACCACACTGGAATTATAGGTTTCTAGTGTCCTTTCGAATCCGAAGTTCGCGAAAGAGGCCACCGCGAAATGTGGCGAACTTCGGATTCGGGACACTAGTCGATCATCTCATGCGCAAGCCACGAGGATGCCGTGCCGGGAATGAAGCCGACCAGGCCGTAAAGCCAGAACTGCAGCGCACCGCTGTCCGGCCCGCGCGAGCCATAAAGAAATTCTGCCGCAACGAAGCCGATCGCGCCGACGATCAACATGCGGATGACGGGGCCGATCCGTTTGACGTGGGACAGGATGTCATCGACCGCGCCGAGCATGAGCGCCGGCAGAATGCCGAACAGGTAGCTGTATTGCAGGGTCTTTACGAAAACGGCTAGCAGCTTTTCGGCTTCCGACAAGCTCGGCGGATGGCTCCAGTATCCGGACATCACGGTCGTCGTCAGCAGAAGCCAGAACCCGCCGAGCAGAGGTGCCACCGCCGCGAATATCGCGTAACGCTTCATTCCGAGAACCTCGATCCCAGACACGATTGGCGCGAGAGCGCAGGTTAAGCGCCGCCAAATTTTTTCCGCTCGGCAAAAAGCGGCCGATCTGGAAGCGTGGCTACTCGCCCCAGGCCGCGAAGGCGTCGTTGAAGGCGCGTTCGCCGGGGGCGCCCTTCTCGATCGCGATGATGGCGCGGCGCTGGTTCACATAGACCAGCGGCACGTCGAACCATGAGCGTTCCTTCAGGAGCTGCAGGTTGCGCACGCGATCGGCGTCGACATTCGACAGCCCAACCAGGAAGAAGCCGTCGGTGACCTTGACGGCGAGGCCCGCGAGCGGAGTTCCGCGCGCCTGCTCGTTGGACTTCATCAAAATGCCCGGCACGTTGCTGACGCCGCCTCCGGCAAAATCCGGCGGCAGGATGAAAGTCAATTCCGCGGTATGGCTCGCCGGCAGCGAGGTGTCGGTGTTGCGACGGAACGACATCGTCATCTTGAACTTGCGGTCGGGAATCTCGATGTCGGCGCGCACGGCGATATCCGCCTTCTGGTTGGCGGAGGCCTTGACCGGTTCGGTGCGCCAGATCACCGAGCCGACATATTGCTTGCCTTTGGGATCGCTCGGGTCCTCGTCGTACAGCACGACGCGCTGCGCCACCGGGGCGGCCTGGTCGCTCGACGACGGCTGGCCGACGCGGTCGGGAATCTTCGGCTTGGCTAGCGGCGCGCCGGCGTCCTTCGGCGCTTCGACCGAGGTCGGCGACGACTTGAACAGACCGCTCACGGTCGTGACCAGCGATTTGCCCCACAGGATCCCGGCGCCGACCAGGATCAGGACGATGCCGACCGCAATGGCGCTCTTGAACGGAAATACGGTGCCAGAGCGCGCCTGCTTCGGCTCGCGCTCCCCTGCCACACGCGGGCGCTGTGCCGAGGGCGCATAGCGTTCGGCTTCCTCGATGGATTCGTCATATGAATATGGCGCGTCAGGATCGCCGCCTCGCATCTCCATGCTCGGCTCGAGCCGGTCGAACTCCGGCGAAGGCGAGGGCACGTTGGCGTAGGTCTTTCGCGCGGCGCGGTTGGCCTGCGCCGCGGCGCGGCCGAGATCGTCGGCGTCGGCGGTGATGTCGCGGAAGCCGCGCACCCCCGGGGCCGGCGCATCGGGACCGCGGCGGGGTCCACGATTCGGTGGAAGCGACGGGTCCTGCATCGGAACCTGTGGCTGGCGCGCGCCCTCGGGTCGGCCGTTCCGCGGTCGCTGGTCCTGCAAATCCTCCTGGCCGAGCGGTGGCCGCTCATTGCGCGATTGCGGCGAGGATGGCGGCCGCGGACGCGGCGCCGTTCCGTCAGCCTGCCGGCCCGGAGGGCGGGAGTTGCCGCGGATCGCTTCGCCTGGCCGGGAACCGGCGCGCGAGCCCTCACCGGAGCGCGTAGCGTCGCGGGCGCGCTGGGCGGCTTCGGACTCCACCTTGCGAACGGCCTCTTCCAGCGACAGCCTCTCGCGGGTGATTTCGGATTCACTCAAGGGCGGATCGACGCTGCGCAGCTGCGCGATCAACGCCGCACGCGCCCGCTCATAAAGCGCACGGCGGCTTTCGCCGGGAGCACTGGGGTCCAGTCCGGCGATGGCGCGGGCAATCAGCGGGTAGTAATCAGCCATCTGTTTTCAGCAATGCAGGCGCCTCTCGTGGTCTGATTCTAGCATTCGCATACCGTTACAGCGAAATACCCTTGCGAATATGATACGAATGACAGAACCGGAACCGGGACACCAGAGCCCCGATTCGGAAGTTCGCAAGCTAATCGCGGCGACCCCTGATGCGTACTTCGGAATCAAAGGAGCTCCAGCAACTTGTTGATTCTAGTGCGGCTTTGAATTTGAAGTTCCTATCACGAACTTGTCGCGACACCGATAGTAACTTCGAATTAGCCGCACCAGTTACATCTGGTTAAGCCTCGAACGGATTCTGCACCAGGATAGTATCTTCGCGTTCGGGGCTCGTGGAAAGCAGGGCGATCGGACAACCCACCAGTTCTTCGACACGGCGCACATATTTGATGGCCTGCGCCGGCAAGTTCGCCCAGGAGCGCGCATGGGCGGTCGGCTCCTTCCAGCCCTCGATGGTCTCGTAGACCGGCACCACCCGGGCTTGGGCGCCCTCGCCCGCCGGCAGATGGTCGATTTCCTTACCGTCAAGCACGTAGCCGGTACAAACCTCGATCCTGTCGAAACCGTCGAGAATATCGAGCTTGGTCAGCGCCAGGCCATTGATGCCGCAGGTCCGCACGGTCTGGCGCACCAGCGCCGCATCGAACCAGCCGCAGCGCCGCTTGCGGCCGGTGTTGACACCGAATTCCTTGCCGCGCCGCCCGATCTCCTCGCCTATCTCGTCGTGCAGCTCGGTTGGAAACGGACCTTGACCTACCCGGGTCGTATAGGCCTTGCAGATCCCCAGCACATAACCGACCGCGCCCGGACCCAGCCCAGTGCCGGTGGCCGCCTGCGCCGCCACGGTGTTGGACGAGGTGACATAAGGATAGGTGCCGTGGTCGACGTCGAGCAGCGCGCCCTGCGCGCCCTCGAACAGGATTCGCTTGCCCTCGCGGCGCTTCAGATCGAGCAATCGCCACACCGTCTCCGCGTATGGCAGGAGCCTGGGCGCCATATCGGTGAGTTCCTTCAGGATGATGTCGCCGTCGATCTCGGCAAGGTCGAGACCCCGGCGCAGCGCATTGTGATGCGCCAGCAGCCGGTCGATCTTGTGCGGCAGCGTGTCGAGGTCGGCGAGGTCCATCAGACGAATGGCGCGGCGACCGACCTTGTCCTCATAGGCAGGTCCAATGCCGCGCCGTGTGGTGCCGATTGCCGCGTTGTTCGACGATTCGCGCAGCGCATCGAGATCGCGATGCAGCGGCAAGATTAGCGTGACATTCTCGGCGACGCGCAGATTGGCCGGGCTCACCGCGACACCTTGCGCCTTCAGCCTGGCCACCTCGTCGAGGAAGGCCTGGGGATCGAACACCACTCCATTTCCGATCACGGCAAGCTTGGAAGGCCGGAGCACGCCGGACGGCAGAAGCGCAAGCTTGTAGGTCTCGCCATTGATGACGAGTGTGTGGCCTGCGTTATGGCCGCCCTGGAATCGCACTACGATATCGGCCTGTTCCGACAACCAGTCGACGATCTTGCCCTTCCCCTCGTCTCCCCACTGGGCACCGACGACGACAACATTGGCCATTTCGCGAGTAGTCCCTCTGCAACTGTCTTTTTTTCGAGCATGATCTGCGAACAAACGCGTCATGCGTTTGCCGCGATCGAGTCGGGTCCCCACCCCAAGATTCAGGGGCATGCGTTTTTCGGATCGCACGCAGAGCCTAAGTCACCGGCCTGACCGGCTTTTTCGAAGTCCATGAGCCCGGTCGCATGCGAAGCAGACAATCGGATAAAGGATGCGGGCACCCGACGCAAGCAAGAAGGCGTCCAAAACCGGCTCCGGAGGCTGGTTCAACCCATTGATTTCCCCTTAAAATCCGTCCCGGGATGGCCATCCTTTGGGACAAAAATCAACCCCAGGCCATTTCTGAACCGGACCACGGAGCGCGCGCGGCCGGCTCGAACGCTTCGCGTTGCGTCAATCGTATCCGACGCAGGTCGCCACCTCCTGACCCGCGCCGGATCGCGCATGGTCGCGATGCATCCCGCGACGTTGATGAAAAGCGAAATTGAGTGTCTGTGAGGCAGCCGGGACATTGCCGGCCGGTGTCGCGCCGGCCGGTCCCGGCGCCATGAACCGCGCCGGGAATATTGGCCGCATGTCCGCTTCCGATCAGACCTCCGAGACCAACTCGCCGGGCCGCTGGCTCGCCAACCAGCCTTATCTGCTGCTGTCATGCACCGCGCTGTTCTGGGCGGGCAACGCCATCGTCGGGCGCCAAGCCGCCGGGCATATTCCACCCGTGACGTTGTCGTTCCTGCGCTGGGGACTGGCGTTCCTGATCATTCTTCCCATGGCCTGGAAGCACCTCAAGCGCGACTGGAACGCAATTCGCGCCAGGCTTGGCACGATGGTCTTTCTCTCGGTCACGGGGATTGCTGCCTTCAACACGATGCAGTACTGGGCGCTGGAGCATACCCAGGCGCTGAACACGCTGCTGTTGCAATCCGCCAGTCCGCTGTTTGTCGCGATCTGGTCGCTGATCCTGCTCGGCATCCGGCTGACGGCCGCGCAGGCGCTGGGAGTTGCGCTTTCGTTGACGGGCGTGCTCGTCATCCTGCTGCATGGCGACCTCACGGCGCTCGCTGCAATCGAGTTCAACGAGGGCGACATCATCTTCACGGTGGCGTTGGCGATCTTCGGAATTTACTCGGTGATGTCGCTCAAGCGCCCGAACATTCAAGGCCTGTCATTTGGCGCCTTCACCTTCGGCTGCGGCGCAGCCTGCCTCATTCCACTCTGGATATTCGAATTGCTGTCGCGTCCCGTTATGGAGTTCGATACAGCCAATCTGCTGTCGCTGTTCTACGTCGCGGTATTCCCCTCGACGCTGGCCTATCTGTGTTTCAATCGCGGCGTGCAGCTGATCGGCGCCAACCGCGCCGCCCCGTTCTTTCATCTCGTTCCGGCATTCGGAGCGGTGATGGCGATCGTCTTTCTCGGCGAACAGCCGCAGTTGTTCCATGTCATCGGATTCGCGCTGGTGCTTACCGGTGTTTTCGTGGCCTCACGGTCTCAGTCCGCCGGGTCCGGCTGAATGCCGGCTCAACAATAGTCAGCACATTGTAGCCTTGCAGGCGCGACACTTGTCGCATGGCTGATTTCCGGCACAAGCTTTCTACGCAAAACGATGACCAAGCCTGCGTCACCGCTGTCCGTCCGATGGCTCAACAACCGGCCCTATCTGCTGCTCAGCCTGACTTCGCTGTTCTGGGCCGGCAATATCGTGCTCGCGCGATATGTCGCCGGCCATGTGCCGCCGCTGACGCTCTCCTGCGTCAGGTGGATCGGCGCGTTTCTCATGCTGCTGCCGTTTGCGCGGCCGCATCTTGCAAAGGACTGGCCGGTGCTGCGTGCGCACTTGCCGCTGACGATCGCGCTCTCGGCGACCGGTTTTGCGGTCAACAACGCGCTTTCCTACTGGGCGCTGCAATATACCGAGGCGCTCAATGCCCTGCTGATCCAGTCCTCCGGTCCGCTGTTCGTGGCGCTGTGGGCTCTGATCCTGTTCGGGGTGCGGCTGACCTGGGCTCAGCTTGCCGGCATTACCCTTTCGCTTCTCGGCGTCCTCACCATCATCCTGCGCGGCGATTTCTCGGCACTTGCCCGCATTCATTTCAATCTCGGCGACATCATGTTCGTCGGCGCGTTGGTGTCGTTCGGACTCTATTCCGCCATGATGACGCGCCGGCCAGTGATGCATCAGCTGTCGCTGATCTCCTTTACGATGGCGATTGGCGCGATTCTGCTGCTGCCGCTTGCGGTGTGGGAATATTCGAGGGGCATCACGCTCAAGTTAGATCTGATGACGATGACGACTCTCATCTATGTCGTGGTCTTCGCATCGACGCTGGCCTATCTGTTCTTCAATCGCGGCATCGTCCTGATCGGGCCGAACCGGGTCGCGCCGTTCCTGCATCTGGTTCCTGTGTTCGGCTCGATCATGGCGATCCTGCTGCTCGGCGAAGAGCCGCGGCTGTTTCATCTCGTCGGATATGCCCTGGTACTCGCGGGCGTCGTGATTGCTTCACGAAGGGTATCGGCGGCCAAATGAAACCGTGGAGGCGGACGGCGGACCAGCACTGAGCCGCCGCCGCCCGCTCTGTCGCCCTATCCGGACGGCACCAGGACGACGCCCCTGTCCTTGGGCCAGCGTATGCGCCACGCGAAGGCGATGTCCCTGACCTCGCCGGGTCTCGCCTCGAAGGCCCATTCCAGGACGCCCCGCCTGTCGCGCAGGTTGGTCGCGCTCGGCGGCGTCGTCGAAGGCAGCATTTCGACCTGAATGTCTTCGTTCTCGCTGGTCGGCAATTGATCCTCGATGGCAACCCTGATCGGGAAATCATGGCCGTTGCGAATAACCGTCTTGAACGAACGCTCGTCGGTCTTCGACGTCGTCAGGATAAGTCCGGCCGAGCCTTCATTGCGCTTGACGATGGAACGGGTGACCTTGACCTTGTCGTCGGCACCGAAACCGAGCCGCACCTTCTCATCCTTGCTGGCGGCAGCCATGTGGCTGCGGCCGACGAACACGCCGTCGCGATAGATCGAGACGCGGCCCGGCAACAACAGCGCATCCTCGCTTTGCGTAAAACTCGCTTCGAGAAACGCGGTCGGATCAATCACCGGAGCCGAACGCACGGCTAGATCGGGCACGATGGTCGCGCTCGAGATAAGCAGGCTCCTGGCGCCTTCGCTCGCGCCGACACTGACACGGCCCGGAATCCTGAACAGGACCTGAAATCCGCTGATTTCGGCCTCGGCCTTTAGCTCATCGGCTTGTTTGGCATCTTGCTTGGCAACTAGATCGATCTCGTCTTTACGCCGCGATAACTCCCTTCTGTCCTGTAAGATTCCGCTCACGCGGGCCGCCGGTGGTGCCGGTTGCGGATACTGCACGACGAGCGGGTTTAGCTCCGGCGCCCTTCCGCCGAGCGCGCTGCGCACGGTTGAAACGCTGAGCGCGACATTCGGCCAGTCCTCGCCGGTGGCCTGGGTGATTTCGGCGCGGCGCACCAGTTCGAGCGCGGGCTTGCGATCCTTCGCGCCGCTATCGAGGCGGGCGTCATAGAGCGGCGTCCATCGCGCGCCCCGAACGGCATAGGTCAGGCGCAAGGTTGCCTTGGCCGCGGCAGCGGAGGCGAGATCGATCCTCACTTCGAGCTTGCTCGGCGGCTTGCTGGCGCGCTCCGATTCCAGTCGGGCGACCTCGCGATCGATGTCCCGCTGTTTGCGCTCGGCATCGCGGATCGCGGCGTCTGCCGTCGCAACTTCCTCCGCAACCGCGGCAAAGGCCGCGCGCCAATCGGCAATCGGACGCGCCTCGCCCTTTTCGCCAATCCCCGCAGGCGAGGCTTCGGCAAAGCGCTCGGCGAATTTGCGGCGCGCGGTGGCCGCCGCGATCGCGCCTTGCAGGTTGGCGCGATCATCCTTCAGCGCCTCGATGCGCTTGTCGAGTTCGGGCAGGTTGACCGGCGGTGCCGCACGCGGCGGCCTTGTGTCGATGGCGCCGATGGTAAGCCTGCTGTCCGCCTCGCCCTCCACACGCAGCGAGGATGGATCGAGCGTCAGCGGGAAATCCTTCAACACCACCGTATTGTCGCCACCGGGCAATTCGACTGCGACGGCGCGCGTGACGCTGGCGCCATCCGGATAAACAGTGACAGCTTCGACAACCGATGTCGCTTCGAGATTGGCTGCCTTCGCCGGCATCGCGGCAATCAAAGCAAGAACGACCAGGCCCGTCGTCAGCAGCAAGTTCGTATCAATGCGCATTTTTTCCTCCGGCAGGTCTGCGCCGTTGTCGGCGAGATCGGGGCTGGTTTGGACAAGGCGCATTAAAAACGTAGTGCCCCAGTGAGATACGTGATGTGAAAGAGACGGTTTCGATTGAGGTTACCGTGAGGCACAACTGAGGCGGGAGCGCGGCGAGCGGGCGCCGACAATAGAAAAGCGCCGGAAGACGCTCGCTTCCGGGCGGTCAATGCGCCCTCACCCGGATCGCGTTTAATGACGCGATCCGACCTCTCCCCGGCGGGGAGAGGTGAACGTCTGCTGACAAATCGGTCCGGCCAAAAATCGTCCTGCGTCAGAACGCCAGCGCCTTGGCCTGCTTCACCTGGGGCAGCGCCTGCACCTTGGCGAGCACCTCCGGCGGCACCGTGCCGTCGACCTCGACCAGCGCGATCGCGTCCCCACCCTGCCGGTTGCGGCCGAGATGGAAGGTGGCGATGTTGATTTTGGCATCGCCAAGCAGGCTCGCAAAATGGCCGATGAAACCAGGCTTGTCCTCGTTGGTGACGTAGATCATCGACTTGCCGAATTCGGCATCGACCCGGATACCCTTGATGTCGACAAGCCGCGGCTTGCCGTCGGCATAGACCGTACCCGACACCGAACGTTCCTGTCGCTCGGTGGTGACGGCGACGGTGATGAGACTTTCATAATCGTGCTGCGCGGCGCGCACGACCTCATCGACCACCATGCCCCGTTCCTTGGCAACGACTGGCGCCGAGACGACGTTGACGGCGCCGAGCATCGGACGCAACAGCCCGGAGAGCACCGCGGAGGTGAGCGCCTTGATTTTCATTTCGGCGACATGCCCCTCATAGGTGATCTGCACCTTGATGATGCCGGTCTCGGTGAGCTGGCCCGCAAACGAACCGAGCTTTTCCGCAAGTTCGACGAAGGGCCTCAGCTTCGGCGCCTCTTCGGCCGTGATCGAGGGGAAATTGACCGCGTTCGAGATCGCACCGGTCAACAGATAGTCCGACATCTGCTCGGCGACCTGGAGCGCGACGTTCTCCTGCGCCTCGGTGGTGGCTGCGCCAAGGTGCGGCGTGCAAATGACGTTGGGATGGCCGAACAGGACGTTGGACGTGGCCGGTTCCTCCACGAACACGTCGAAGGCCGCGCCCGCGACGTGTCCGGAATTCAGGGCTTCGACCAGCGCCTGCTCGTCGACCAGCCCGCCGCGCGCGCAGTTGATGAGGCGTACGCCCTTCTTCATCCTCGCAAGCGCGGCCGCGTCGATGATGTTCCTGGTCTTGTCCGTCAGCGGCGTATGCAGGGTGATGAAATCGGCGCGCCTGAACAGTTCCTCCAGTTCGACCTTGTCGACGCCGATGTCCTTGGCGCGTTCCGGCGACAGGAAGGGATCATACGCGATCACTTTCATGCGCAGCCCGAGTGCACGATCGGCGACGATCGATCCGATATTGCCGCATCCGATCACGCCCAGCGTCTTGCCGGTGATCTCGACCCCCATGAAGCGGTTCTTCTCCCACCTGCCGGCCTGCGTCGAGGCATCGGCTTGCGGAATTTCGCGCGCCAGCGCCAGCATCAGCGTGATCGCATGTTCCGCCGTCGTGATCGAGTTGCCGAACGGCGTATTCATCACGATGATGCCCTTGGCCGTGGCGGCAGGAATCTCGACATTGTCGACGCCGATGCCGGCGCGGCCGATCACCTTCAGCCGCGTTGCCTTCTCGATGATCTTGGCGGTCGCCTTGGTGGCCGAACGGATCGCAAGGCCATCGTAGTTGTCGATGATCTCGGCGAGCTTTTCCTTGTCCTTGCCGAGATTGGGCTGGAAATCCACGTCAATGCCGCGATCCCTGAAGATCTGTACCGCGGCAGGCGACAGCGCATCGGAAATCAGAACCTTGGGTTTTTTCATGACGTCTCTTCCTTCACCCTCCCCTCGAGGGGGAGGGTCGGCGCGAAGCGCCGGGGTGGGGCGAACCATCTACATGCGTATTCATCGAGTGCGCCGAATTGGGAGAAATGATCACCCCACCCCGCCGCACCTGACGGTGCGTCGACCCTCCCCCTCGAGGGGAGGGTCATGACGTCACGCCGCCTTTTGCAGCGAAGCCCTGGTTTCGGCGAAAGCCCAGTCGATCCACTGCGTCAATAGCGCCACGTCGCTTGCTTCCACCGTGGCGCCGCACCAGATGCGAAGGCCCGCCGGCGCGTCGCGGTAATGCGCGAAGTCGTAGCCGGCAGCTTCCTTCTCCACCAGCGCGACGAGCTTCTTGGCGAAATCGGCCTGAGCGTCCGCCGTCAATGCGGTGATCGCGGGATCGATCACCTTCATGCATACGGAGGTGTTGGACCTGATCGCCGGATCCTGGGGCAGAAAATCGATCCACGGCGTGTTCGCCTTCCAGTCGGCAAGCACCTTGGCATTGGCGTCGGCCCGCGCAATCAGCGCCTTCAGTCCACCGACCGACCTCGCCCAGTTCAGCGCGTCGAGCCAGTCTTCGACACACAACATCGATGGCGTGTTGATGGTCTCGCCCTCGAAGATGCCTTCGTTGAGCTTGCCGCCCTTGGTCATGCGGAAAATCTTCGGCAAGGGCCAGGCCGGCTTGTAGGTCTCCAACCGAGCGACCGCGCGCGGCGAGAGCACCAGCATGCCGTGTGCGGCCTCGCCGCCGAGCGCCTTCTGCCAGGAGAACGTCACCACATCGAGCTTGGGCCAATCGAGGGCTTGCGCGAATGCCGCAGACGTCGCGTCACAGATGGTGAGGCCTTCGCGCTTCTCGCTGATCCAGTCCGCGTTGGGGACGCGTACGCCGGATGTGGTGCCGTTCCAGGTGAAAACGACGTCGGACGCGGGATCGACCTTGCTCAAATCGGGAATTTCGCCGTAGCCGGCATGCAGCCGCGTCACGTCCTTGAGCTTCAGCTCCTTGACGACATCATTGACCCAGCCTTCACCAAAGGACTCCCAGGAAATGGTCGTCACCGGCCGCGCGCCAAGCAGTGACCACAAGGCCATCTCCACCGCCCCGGTATCGGAAGCCGGTACGATGCCGATCTTGTAATCTTTCGGAACCTCAAGCACCTCCCGCGTCAGTTCGATCGCGAGCTTGAGCCTGGCCTTGCCGATTTTCGCGCGATGCGAACGGCCTAACGCAGCATCCTTGAGATTTTGGGGATTCCAGCCGGGGCGCTTGGCACAGGGGCCGGAGGAAAAATGCGGCACTTTGGGCCGCAAAGCGGGCTTCGCTGCAGTCATGATCTACCCTTCCAGATAGCAAGCCTCCCGTTGGGGGGAGGTGTCCCGCCGCGGTGCATAAGGGAAACAGCAGCAATCGTCAAGAAACTTCGCTGGGGTCGGCCAGGACCTGGGGATCAGCAAAGCCGGTATCGGGTATGGCCGGCGCATCCACAATTCCGGCATCAACGGCGATAGAAGGTGCGTCGTCGGGTGGCAGCCTGATTTGCGCGTTCAGAAGTTCTGCCGCAATCGTGACGAGCCGAGCAGCTTGCCTTCTGCTCGCTATTCTCAGAATGCTCGCCTCACCCGCGCGCACGACATATTCGTTGCCGACCTTGACGATCGAATAATTTTTCATTTGCGTCCCAATTGCCCACGGGGCCCCTCGCAAGACGCATAACTGTCACGGATCGTTCCGCAAAAAAAATAACGGTGGCCGGACTAGTTTACCGCGCGTTAATCGGAACGGAGAGCGAAACCGGTTTTGTAATCATCGCAAGGATCTTTCGATCGAAGCGGCGAAACAGCCTGTATCAAAACCGCACGGTCATCCCGACATGGTTCGGCTGGAAGCCGAGCCGCTTGTAGAAGCGCTGCGCATCGACGCGGGTATGATGCGTGAGCAATTCGACCAGCTTGCAGCCGCTGGAGCGGGCCTGCGCAACCGCATCCCGTTGCGGCGGACACATTTGCGAATGTTGGAATCAAAGGGCCACTAGCAAATGTCAGATTCTAGTGGAGCTTGGGATTTGACATTCGTTCGACGAGCTTGCGGCTGTCAAACCCGCTCCACTAGCAGCTCGCCTCGACGTCTCCGCGTTCCGTCAGATACGCGCCGGCGGCAGGGCAAGCGCTTTCTCGGCGTCGTCGATCCAGCGCCGCAGCGAAGCGTAACCATCGAGGTCAAAGCCGCCCTCATGCGCCAGCCTGGTGTAGGCGAGAAGAGCGACATCGGCGAGAGAAAACCTGTCCCCGACCAAAAATCGCTTCGAGGCGAGCTCGTGCTCCATCCGCGCCAGCGCCGCGTAGCCACGCTTGACCTTGTCGGGATCGAGGTCGGAAGCAGTCTTTCCAAGATAGACCATCTGGGAGCGGCACACCGCAATATATGGCTCGTGACTATACTGTTCCCAGAACAGCCACTCGTCCATCTTGGCTGCGGCAAAGGCATCGCTCGGGATGAGATCGCTGCCGCGGGCCAGATAGCGAATGATGGCGTTGGATTGCGCCAGCGTGCGGCCATCGTCGAATTCGACCACGGGCACTTGTCCCGCGCCGTTGAGCTTGAGGAATTGCGAAGTTCGGCTTTCGCCCTTGAGAATATCGACCGCAATCCAGCTGTAGGGCAGCGCAAGCCGGTCGCAGACCCATTTCACCTTCAGGCAGTTGCCCGACTTGAGATCGCCGTAGACTTTCATCCTGTCGCCCCTCGGTGGAACGACAGAGCAACAGGCGGCTTCGATGATGTCAATCATCCAACTGCAGCCCTGCGCCGGTCGGGCTCAGGTGTCGATGGCCGTGCGAGATGCCGGCCCCACGCGTCCCGACTTTGCTGCGTCAGAACCTGTAGCCGATGCCCAGGTGGGCGCTGTTAATCTCGCTCTGCATGTTCTTGACGGTGACGAACCTGACATATTCCCATTCGACGCGAGCAAAGAGGCTTCCGAAAATGGCAATCTCGGTTCCGAGGCCAGCGGTCCAGCCGGGCGCATAGGTATTCCCCCTTGCGTCACTTGCCGACTCGATCAGAGTGGAGATCGTAGTAGTAGTTGGGGGGACGACGTTGTTATTGATATCGGTCTCAACCGTGGTCGCGGTCACTGTGCGCGTTGTGGCGAGTCGCCCAACCGCCAAGCCGCCGAACATATAAGGCAAGAAGTCGCCGCACACCCAGCCGGCTCGCCCGCGAAAGGTCATGACGTCCTTGATCTGCAGTTGCGCCGTGCTGGTCACTGTCACGTTAAATTGGTCGATATGGCCGACCGGCAACGTTTGACCAAAGGGATTATTGAACGGGCCGCGCGAGGTCGAATTCTGTTCGAAAGCAGTGATGTTGTTGATATGGACGTAGTTGGCCTCGACACCGAGCACGACGTCGTCCCACTGCCAGTTGCGGCCGACAAAGGCGCCGTAGCCAAACGATTGCTCGTGCTGCCTGCCGAACTGCGTCAATCCGCCGACCGTTCCCGGGATCAGCGTCTCACGCACTACGAAATCGATCAGAGACTGCTGGGTCTGACCCAAATCGACGTTTGCGACGCTGTAGTCGGCCTGACCGCCGACGTACCAGCCCGCCCAGTTTCGTACAACCGGCACCGGGGCGAAGCTGCCGCGCAGAAAATCGGGCATGTCGGCAGCTTGCGCGCAAGTCGTCGTTGCGACCATCGCCGCGGCCAGCAAAAACCTACGCATCGAAATCTACCCCCAATCGGACACTCTGAACTGATGGAGAATCATCGCTCGTTAACCTTAACCAATCGTTGTCGCGCCGCGCCGATCGGCATGTTCTCGCCCGAATACCGTTTTTCGCTTGCGTCAACCCGGCCCGGCGCGACGGGATCAAGCCGCGCACAAGACAAAACGGCGCGGGGATTTGCCGCGCCACTTGTGATGTTTAGGAGAAGTTAAGAGAGGTTAAGACTGGTTTAAGAGCTTCAGCCGTTGGCGATGAGCGCGCGGCGACCAAGCCGGCAACCAGCGTCAGTGCCCGCCTCTGGGCATCTTCGGCAGGAACACGGCGAGCAGACCGATCGCTGGAAGAAACGCGCAGACCTGGTAGACGAAGCCGATCGAGGTGTGGTCGGCGAGTTTGCCAAGCACGGCCGCGCCGAGGCCGCCGATGCCGAACGCGACGCCGAAGAACACGCCGGAAATCATCCCGAAGCGGTGCGGCACCAGTTCCTGCGCGAACACGATGATCGAGGACGTAGTCGAGGAAAGAACGAGGCCGATGAACACCGTCAGCACGGCGCTGGCGTGGAGCCCCGCATAGGGCAACGCGAGCGTGAACGGCAGCGCGCCCAGGATCGAGAACCAGAGCACGATCCTGCGGCCGAAGCGATCGCCGAGCGGGCCGCCGAGAAACGCCCCCACCGCGTTGGCGGCCAAAAAGATGAAGAGATAGATCTGCGCCGTCCGGGTCGGGACCTCGAACCGGTCGATCAGATAAAAGATGTAGTAGCTCGACAGGCTCGACACATAGAGCTGCTTCGAAAACAGCAGCGCCACCAGCACCAGAAGCGCTACTCCGACCCGTCGCCTGCCCGGTGCTTGCGGATGCGGATCGACCGACGCGGATTTGCGGACTGTGATCTGCGGCCTGTACCATTGCCCGATCCGCCACAGGATGAGAATCGCCACAAAAGCGATCGACGAGAACCAGGCGATGCTGGGCTGGCCGAACGGCACCACGATCAGGGCCGCCAGCACCGGGCCCATCGAGGTGCCGAAACTGCCGCCAAGCTGGAATACCGATTGCGCGAAACCGTAGCGCCCGCCGGAGGCAAGCCGCGCGATGCGCGCCGATTCCGGATGGAACACCGCCGATCCCAGGCCGACCAGCGCCGCGGCGATCAGAATGACGACGTATTGCCGGGCGACGCTGAGCAGCAGCAATCCGAAGAAGGTCGAGGACATGCCGATCGCCAGCGAAAACGGTTGCGCCTTCCGGTCGGTGAAGTGACCGACCAGGGGCTGCAACAGCGACGCGGTAAACTGGAACGCCAGCGTGATCAATCCGATCTGGGCGAAGTCCAGCGCATAATTCTCCTTGAGGATCGGATACACCGATGCGATCAGCGACTGCATGGTGTCGTTGAGAAAATGCGAGAAGCTGATTCCGACCAGCACGAGGTAGGCCGGCCCTGCGGCCCTTGCGGCCAGGCCTTTTCCGACCGCGACCTCAAGCGGCGCGGCCTGCGCTGGTTCGAAAGAGGAAACGGGCTTGTTCAAGGAATCATTCCGGCGGGATCAGTGCGAATTGATCCGCCCTACTTATGCTGATGGTTCGTTGCAGACCACCGCCATTAGAAAATGGCTGCGATGCGCATGGGACGAGGACGGAACGGGGAATGCCGTCATTGCGAGGAGCGCATGCGAAAAGGCGATCCAGCCAGTCCAAAGGATCTGGATTGCTTCGCTGACGCTCGCAATGACTTGCCTTGATTTCTTCTCGCTGGCCTCAGGCCGCAGCCTGACCAAGCGCGAACACGATCTTGTCGACCACCTCCTCGACCAGGAGGCGATCGTCGCCCTCGCCCATCACGCGGATCACGGGCTCGGTGCCGGAGGAACGGACCAACAGCCGGCCCTGGCCGTTGAGTTGTTTTTCGCCGGCATCGATTGCCGATTTCACTTCGGCATCGTCGAGCGGCTTGCCGCTGCGGTAGCGCACATTCTTCAGGATCTGCGGCAGCGGATCGAAACGGCGGCAGACCTCGGAAACCGGGCGGCGCAGCTTCTGCACCACGGCGAGCACCTGAAGGGCGGCGACAAAGCCGTCGCCCGTGGTCGCATAATCCGACAGGATGATATGGCCGGAGGGTTCGCCACCGAGATTGTAGCCGTCGCTCAGCATCCGCTCCAGCACATAGCGGTCTCCGACCGGCGTGCGGGTCAGTTCAATGCCCTGACGCTCGAGGAAACGCTCCAGACCGAGATTCGACATCACGGTAGCGACGATGCCTGGCCTGGCAAGCCGGCCGTCCTCCTTCCAGCTCTGCGCGATCACGGCGAGCAACTGGTCGCCATCGACCAGATGTCCGCGCTCGTCGACGAGGATCACCCGATCGGCGTCGCCGTCGAGGGCGATGCCAATATCGGCGCGCATCTCGCGCACCTTGCGGCTCAAGGCCTCGGGCGACGTCGAGCCGCACTCCTTGTTGATATTGAAGCCATCGGGATCAACGCCGATGGAAATGACGTCGGCACCCAGCTCCCACAGCGCTTCCGGCACGACCTTGTAGGCGGCACCGTTGGCGCAATCGACCACCACGCGCAGGCCTTCGAGGCTGAGTGAACGCGGTAGCGTCCGCTTGGCGAATTCGATGTAGCGGTCATGGACGCCGTCGATGCGGCGCGCGCGCCCGAGGCTCGCGCTCTGCGCCAGGCGTCGGTCGAGCGACTCGCCCATCAACAACTCGATCTGCTTTTCGACGTCGTCGGAGAGCTTGAAGCCCTCGGGGCCGAACAGCTTGATGCCGTTGTCTTCGAACAAATTGTGGGAGGCGGAAATCATCACGCCGAGATCGGCGCGCATCGATTTGGTCAACATCGCAACCGCCGGCGTCGGCATCGGCCCGAGCAGCAGCACGTCCATGCCGACCGAGGTAAAGCCAGCCACCATCGCGTATTCGATCATGTAGCCGGAAAGCCGCGTATCCTTGCCGATCACGACACGGTGGCGATGGTCGCCGCGCTGAAACACCAAGCCGGCCGCCTGTCCCACCTTGAGCGCGAGCTCCGGCGTGATCAGACCGTTGGCGAGGCCCCGAATCCCGTCCGTACCGAAATATTTGCGGCTCATATATCCCCCAGCATCGTCCTATCTCAAATTCGTCTCGCCGGCGCTCCGACCGCAGCATTCGCATCCCATCCCGGCATGCAGCCTTGCGAATGTTGGAATCAAGGGACCACCAGCAACCAGGCCTCCCGTGGAGTTCCGGATTTGACTTTCGCCTTTCGAACTCGCGATCAGGAAAATAGCGAGTGTCAAACCCACTGCACAGGTCTTGCCTGGCGAAACGCCCGTACGCCAGACCATCCTAACGTTGACGCGGTTATAATGCCTTTGGCACCAAAATGACTTCAAAAAATATGATTAATCATATCAGGTTACCGCCTCTCCGCGCGCTGGCTCAAGTCATTGACCAGAAAAAGGAATACTGGGTTCCCGCCGCCGATATCGGTGCCTGCTAATCCTTGCGCTTGACGTGGCGGTCATCCCTGGAGGGCGGCGGCTGGGTGACATTGACCGGGTCCGAGGCCGGAAAAGTCTCCTCCAGCCCCTCCTCCAGCGCCTGGTCGAGCAGGCGCTTTTCCAGATCCTTGGCATCGGCGGCCTTGGCGCGCGATCGGATCATGCGAACCTCCATTGCTCCTCGTGACACGATTTTGCGAGAGGCGCAGGCATGGTAGATGAGCGGCTAAGCGGACAAATACAAGAAGGGTCGGAAACGTCCATGAAACACATCACCTGCATCGAGGATCTGCGCCAGCGCCATATGCGAAAAGTGCCGAAGGCATTTTTCGACTACGCCGACCGCGGCTCCTATGCCGAGGAGACGCTGCGCGCCAACCGCGACGATCTTGCGAAGATCAAATTCCGCCAGCGCATTCTGGTCGATGTATCGAGACGCGATCTTTCGACCACCATCCTTGGCGAACCTGCCTCGCTTCCCCTGATCCTGGCGCCGGTCGGACTCACCGGCATGCAATATGGCGACGGCGAAATCCACGCCTGCCGCGCCGCGCAGGCCGCCGGCATTCCCTATACGTTGAGCACCATGTCGATCTGCTCGATCGAGGATGTCGCCGCCAATGTCGCCAAGCCGTTCTGGTTCCAGCTGTATGTCATGAAGGACCGCGGCTTCATCAAGGCGCTGATCGAACGCGCGATCGCGGCCAAATGCAGTGCGCTGGTGCTGACCGTCGATCTGCAGGTGATCGGGCAGCGCCATGCCGACATCAAGAACGGCATGACGGTGCCGCCGGAATGGTCGCTGTCGAAGCTGTTCGATTTCGCCACCAAGCCGGCGTGGGTGGCGAGCGTGTTGCGCGGCAAGCGCCGCACCTTCGGCAATCTCGTCGGTCACCTCAAGGGCACCGACGACATCACCGCGCTCGGCACCTGGATCGGCACGCAGTTCGACACCACGCTGAACTGGAAGGATGTCGACTGGATCCGCAGCATCTGGCCCGGCAAGCTGGTGCTCAAGGGCATTCTCGACGTCGAGGACGCCAACGAGGCGGCAAAGACCGGCGCGCAGGCGCTGGTGGTATCCAACCATGGCGGCCGCCAGCTCGATGGCGCGCCTTCTTCGATCGAGGCGTTACCCGAGATCGTCGACGCGATCGGCGACAAGATGGAAATCATGTTCGACGGCGGCATCCGCTCCGGTCAGGACGTCATGCGCGCGCTCGCGCTAGGCGCCAAATCCTGCATGATCGGGCGCGCCTATATTCACGGTCTCGGCGCTTTCGGCGGCCCTGGAGTCGAGAAGGCGATCGACATCATCCGCAACGAACTCTCGACCACCATGGGCCTGTGCGGGGTCAACACCATCGCCGAGATCGATGACCGCGTGCTGGCGGTGTAGCGACCTGGCCACCGTCATTCCGGGGCGATGCGAATGCATCGAACCCGGAATCTCGAGATTCCGGATTCGTCGCTGACGCGACGCTCCGGAATGATGTTTCGCCTACGCAGGCGTTGGCGAAAACATCACATCGGCGGCGCGATGCCGTCGCGGCCAACGCCGATGCGGTTGGTCTCGAGCGATCCGTCGTCCTTCTTCATCGCGCCGAAGATGATGACTTTCGCACCCGGGGCTTGACCTCCGACTTCTCGCCGGTGACGAAGGCAACGATCGCCGCATCCGGCGGCACCACGACCTTCTTTTCACCGTCCTTGTACTTGACCTGAATGACCTGGCCATCCACGCCGGCAACGGTCTCGGCGACGGTAGCGTTGGTCATGGTAGAGTTCGGACGCAGATCCCAGGGCCGAAAACCTTCGGCCGCACCACGCATGGCCTCGGGGAAGATATGGATGGCCAGCGCCTTCTGGCTGCCATCGGGCTGCGGCATGCCTGACACCCCGATGTAGTTGCCGGGCTTGATCTCCGACAACGAAGTCTTGGCGATGCCGATGACCGAGAGGTCGTCAGTCATTTTGACCTTCACGTCGGTGCCTTCGCGCGTCTTGATCATCAGCATCGGACCATCGATGCCTTCGATGGTGCCGCGAATGCGGACGGTCGGCGGCTGCTGGGCCCAGGCGGCGGAGGCAAGCAGGGATATCATTGCGAACGAAGCGAGAAGCGCGCGCGTCATCCACGAGGAGATTTTCGGCATGGTCATTCCCTCAAAGGTTTTGGTTGAGCAACGAAAATAGTACCCCACGAAGTCGGGGTTATTCCGGGAATCCTACATCGGCGGCGTCAGCCCGTCGCGGCCAACGCTGATGCGGCTGGTTTCGAACGAACCGTCCGCGATTTGCTTGACGAACGCGATGATTTTGGCCCCCGGCTTCAAATCGGATCGGTCGGCGGCAACATAGGTCACGACCGGAGTGTCGGGGCCGACCACGACTTTCTTTTCGCCATCCCTGTACTTGATCAGAAGGTTCTGACCGTCATTGCCGGCGACCGTCTCGGCCACCGTGGCATTGGTCATGGTCGAGTTCGGACGCAGATCGTAGGGGCGCGATCCTTCGCCGGTGCCGCGCATGTCTTCGGGAAAGACGTGAACCTCGACCGCGTTCTGGCGGCCATCCGGTCCTGGCACGGTCGTGGTGCCGATGAAAGAGCCAAGCTTGATGTCGGCGAGCGAGATCTTGATGATTCCAACTACCCGCGCATCGGCTGTCATGTGCAATTTGACGTCTCCGCCGCTGCGCGATTTGACTGACAGCACGTCGCCCTCGACCTTCTCGATCTTGCCGCGCACCCGCGTCGGCGTCGGTGGCTGCTGGGCTACCGCGAGCAGGGATGTTGCAACCACCATGGCAACGGCAACGAGCGGACGAGTGAGGGTGGAACGTTGAATTGGCATGCGATGGACCTCCAGGAGACCGTGAGCTTAACCATGGAGGACGAACCTTCCATGATGCTGCCGCTCACAAGCGCGCGATCAGCGAAAGGGCTTGCCCGATCAGGTGTGCCTGAGATCGGCCTCGACCAGCGCGCGAAGTTCGGGCGTGACCTCGGGTCGACGACCGAACCACAATTCGAATCCGCGCACCGCCTGGTGCAGCAGCATGCCGAGCCCGTCGGCCGTCCTCAGGCCACGGCTGCGCGCCGCCGCCAGCAATGGCGTTTCCAGCGGCACGTAAACGAGGTCGGCGACGATCGACTGCGCGGCAAGCCGGTCGATATCGAGTTCGAGTGCGCCCTGGCCGTGCATGCCGAGCGAGGTCGTGTTGACCAGCAATCCGGCCTGCGGCAGCACCTCAACGAACTTGTCCCACGCAACGGGATGTACGCTGTCGCCGAATTGATCGGCAAGCGCTTGTGCTCGTTCAAAGGTCCGGTTCGCGACATGCACGCGCTTGACGCCGCGCTCGACCAATCCGAACACCACCGCGCGCGAGGACCCGCCGGCGCCCAGCACCAGCGCGTCGTCGATGGCGTCCCAGCCTTTCGCGGCGGCGTCGAGATTGTTGATGAAGCCTTCGATGTCGGTATTGGTCGAGCGCAGTTCCTTGCCCTCATACCACAAGGTGTTGGCCGCGCCGACCGCGCGCGCCCGCTCGTCCGGCACCGTCAATGCAAGCGCACGTTCCTTGTGCGGGATGGTGACGTTGGCGCCGATGAAGCCGTGCGCCGACAGTCGCAGGACGAATTCGGCAAAGCCTTCCGGCGGCACCGCCTCGATGTTGTAACCGCCCTCGATCGCGAGCGTTCGCAGCCAGTAGTGGTGGATCAGCGGCGAGCGCGAATGCGCCGCCGGCCAACCGATCAGGCATGCCGCGCGGGGTCTTGTTGAGGCCGCCATCGCCAATCCCTGTTGCGGCGCCGCACCCGTCAGACGCCATCCTGGTGCAGTGGATCTGACATTCGCACCCTAGTTGGCGCGAGTTCGTTAGCGAATGTCAAATCCATAACTCCACTAGAAACCTTTATTTTCTGGTGGTCCTTTGATTCTAACATTCGCAAAGGTTCCTGCCGAGAAGGGATGCGAATGTTAGAATCGGACCACTGGTTCAAATCGGGCAAGCCGCGTTCCCTGTCAATGCCGACACCCCCGGAGAAGTTCAGGTCGCCGCAAGAGCATCCGGCGCAGCCGGAGGCGCCTCTCGCTCCCCCTTGATGTCAGCCATCGCCCGCGCGATGGTTTCGCGGTAGATGGCGCGCGGGCGGATGACGCCATGGGTCAGCAACGCGCGGCGAACCGGCGGCGATGCGCCGGTGATGTAGAGCCGGATGCCCTGACGGGCGGCCTTGTTCGCAACCCGGCTCATCGCATTGGCCGCGGTGGAATCCAGAAACGGCACCGCCGCAAAATCGACCACGAAGGCCTTGCGCGTGTCGGCGATGCTGTCGAGTACCGTTCCCACCGACGAAGCCGCGCCGAAGAAGAAGGCTCCCGTAATTCGATACACCAGGACATCCGGGTCGGCGGCCAGGCGGGAATCGTAGGGCGCGCGGACGCCGTCGCCGAAATCGGCGCGGTCGGCTTGCACCAGCACATCCGCTTCGACGCCGGTAACTTGCGCCATGCGGTTGATGAACAGCACCGCGCCGAGCGCAAAGCCGACCAGGATGCCTTCGGTAAGATCGCGAAAGATCGTCAGCAGAAAGGTCGCAAGCAGCACCACCGCATCACCGCGTGAGGAGCGGATCAGAAGCGCGAATTCGCGCCTTTCCGCCATGTTCCAGGCGACGACGACGAGCACGGCCGCCAGTGCGGCGAGCGGAATGAAGCTGGCGAGGGGAGCCGCGACCAGCATGAACAGCAAAAGGAACAGCGAATGCAGCATGCCGGAGACCGGACCGCGCGCACCGGCGCGGACATTGGTCGCGGTGCGCGCGATGGTGCCGGTGACGCAGATGCCGCCGAACAGCGCCGAGCCGATATTGGCAAAGCCTTGCGCGACCAATTCGCAATTCGACCGATGCCTTCGTCCGGTCATGCCGTCGGCCACCACAGCGGACAACAACGATTCGATGGCGCCGAGCAGCGCGAATGCGATCGCATCCGGCAGAACCGCTTGCGCCTTCGCAACAGACAATGAGGGCCATGCGGGGAAGGGCAATTGCCGGGGAATGCCGCCAAAGCGTGTGCCGATGGTTTCGACGGGAAGCGACAACATCCAGGTTGCGACAGCCGCGACAGCGACCGCGATCAAAATGCCCGGCCAGTGTGGCCGCAGCCTGCGCAACACCACGATGATGGCGATGCTGATCGCGGCAATTGCGATCGCCGAATTATTGGCCGTGTGCAGGCCACCCGCCAGTGCCTGCAGTTTCGGGATGAATTCGCCCGGTTCCTTTCCGGAAAGCTGATGCCGAGCAGATCCTTGATCTGGCTTGTGAAGATGATGACGGCGATGCCGGAGGTGAACCCCACGGTGACGGGATAGGGGATGAATTTGATGTAGGTGCCGAGTTGCAGAAAACCGGCGGCGACCAAAAAAACCCCGGCCATGGCGGTTGCGAGAATCACGCCGTCGATGCCGTGGCGTTCGGCAGTCAGCGCGACGAGCACGATGAAAGCGCCGGCGGGCCCTCCGATCTGAAACCGGCTGCCGCCGAGCAGCGAAACGATGAAGCCGCCGACGACGGCGGTATAGAGGCCGCGATCGGGCGTCACACCGGATGCGATCGCAATCGCCATCGACAAGGGAAGCGCGACGATCGCCACCGTCAGGCCGGAAAGTGCGTCAGCCCGAAAATCCGAGAACGTGTAGCCCTCGCGCAGAACCGTGACGAGCTTGGGCACATATAATTCGGCGAAGGTCGGCCCGTGGGCCTGGCCTACTCGCTTTCTCGCGATGCTCATGCCGCGGCTGCTCCCCGTTCCACCCGCATGATCGGCATCTGGCGGGTTGCTTCTCTAGATCATGATGCGATCAAGCCGAATCGCATCATCTCTTGGTCTGAGCATGATCTTTTCGGAAAACCGGTTTCCACTTTTCCGGATCAGGCTCTAGTTGCGACGCGGCGGGCCCGGTTGCTTCAACCGCACGCCACGCCCGCCATCCTCGCTGCGCGCATTTTCGCCGATCAATTCGACGCCGGCCCGGCTCAGCGCCTCGACCACCTTGGTCAATGATTCGACCACGCCGCGAACCGTGCCGACGCTGCCTTCCATGCGCTGGATGGTCGGCAGTGAAAGACCGGCCATCTCCGCAAGGGTTTTCTGGTCAATTCCGAGCAATGCCCGCGCCGCCCTCATCTGGAAAGACGTGATCATGCGATCGATCCATATCCTGATTATGATAAATGATGTTTTTTCTAATGAAAATGATGTAAAAAACATCAAATAGCAATCCGGAAGTGCCCAGCCAAAAACATCCGCCGTCCTGCGGGGTCGCAAGGACGGCGGAATCGAACCAGAAGGTTGTTTGAGGGGCGAGCTAAAGCGTGATGAAGCCAGGTTGACCTATAACCGCGGCGCAAGCGCGCTCCCTCTCCCATTGGGAGAGGGTTGGGGTGAAGGGTACGGTCTATCAAGAGAACGTTCGACCCTCACCCGGATTGCTTCGCAATCCGACCTCTCCCCACCGGGGAGAGGTGAATCAAATCTGCTGGCAAAGCGAGCCAAACAAAACTCATCCCGCTCTATGCCGCTGCGCGATGGGCGGCGATGATCTGGTCGGCGGCGCGGCCAGTCACCTCTGCCATCCGATCGAACTGCCGGGTGAAACTGCCGGCACCGGCGGTCGCCGATCGCAATTCCACGATCAGCTCGCCGATCTCGGCTTCGGGCATCATCGCGCGCACGCGATCCCAACCCGACCAGCCCTCGCGGGTGTCGAAGCCGAGAATCTGTCCACGTCGTCCCGAAAGGATGGCGTTGATCTTCGCGGTCGCATCGTTGGGACAGACGATGTCCACCACGTGGATCGGCTCGAGCAACACCGGCTGGCACTGCGGCAACGCTTCGCTGACGCCGATCCGCGCGGCGGTGCGGAAGGCAAGATCAGACGAATCCACGCTGTGATAGGAACCGTCGATCAGCGTCACGTCCACGTCGATCACGGGGAAGCCGAGCGGCCCGCGCGTCAATCCGTCGACGACGCCCTCTTCGACCGCCGGAATGTAGTTGCGCGGAACGGCGCCGCCGACAACCTTTTCATGGAATTCGAAGCCGCCGCCGCGCGGCAGCGGTTTGATCTCCAGCACCACGTCGCCGAACTGGCCGTGACCGCCGGATTGCTTCTTGTGCCGGCCACGCTGGGTGATCGGTTTGCGGATGGTCTCCTGATAGCCGATCGCGGGCGGATGGGACTTCACGTTGACGCCGAAGCGGTCGCGAAGCCGCTCCAACGCGACGCGCAGATGCATCTCGCCCTGTCCCCACAGCACAGTGTCGTGGGTGCGCGGGTTCTGCACCATGGTCAGCGATGAATCTTCTTCGTTGAGCCGCAGCAAGGCCTGGCCGAGCTTAACGTCGTCCTTGCGGTCGGCGGCAGCAACCGCCATCGCCAGCACCGGCGGCGACGGCTCGACACTCACCAGCGCGTTCGGTGCGGTCTTGCTGCTCGACAGGGTATCGCCCGTCTTGAAGCTGTCGAGCTTGCCGAGCGCCACGGTGTCGCCCGCCTCGGCATAGGGCCGCTTGTTGTCATTGCCGCAAGAGAGCGCCGAAACTCCGGACACCCGGCCCGCTTCACCCGGCGATGAATGCAGCGTCGCGCCGTCCTCGAGCCGTCCGCTCAGGACGCGGGTCAACGACAACTTGCCGCCATGCTGCAAATGCACCGTCTTGAACACGTAGGCCAGCGCATCCCTGGATGACGGCGCGCCGAGACGTTTGGCGGTTTCGGCCACGCCCGGCGATTCATGCCGCAGCGCCTTCATCAGGCGCAGCACGCCGTTCTCGCGGATGGCGGAGCCGAGCAGCACCGGACAGATCAGGCCTTCGCGCAGTTCGCGCGCGAGATCATCGAATACGGCGTCACGCGGCGGCTGGATGTCTTCCAGCAATTGCTCCATCAGCGCGTCGTCGTGATCGGCGAGCTTCTCCAGCATCGAGAACCGGGCTTCCTTCTCGCGGTCGAGATCGTTGCCCTCCAGCGTGATCACTTCGGATGCCTTGTGCTCGCGGTAGACAAAGGCGCGTTCAAGCGCCAGATCGACGAAGCCTGCGATCAACTCGCCGTTCCAGATCGGAATCTGGCGCAGCACCAGCGGAATCCGCGACGCCGGCTGCAGGGTCGCGAGCGTCTCGCGGATGCGCTTGTTGGCGCGGTCGATCTTGTTGAGAAACAGAAAGCGCGGAATGCCGAGATCCTCGAGCTCGCGCAGGATGATCTGAAGCTGCGGCAGCTTGCGCTCGTCGGCCTCGCAGACCACGACCGCGGCGTCGACGGCCGGGAGCGCTGCGCGCATGTCGTGCGAGAACTCGACCGAACCGGGACAATCGATGAAGGTGTAACTGTCGCCCATGAAGTTGGTGGTGACGGCGGTGAGGCCGACGCCCATCTTGTGATGACGCGCCTCGGGAGTGGAATCTCCCACGGAAGTCCCCGCCTCAACCGTGCCGGCGCGCGGGACTGCGCCCGTCCGCGCCAATATTGCTTCTAGAAGTGTGGTCTTACCGCTTTGGAAAGGGCCCACCAGCGCAATGCACCGTGGACCGCGGGGACTTCTGACGTCTTGTCCCATCGCCGCCTCCTTGTGTGGAGCTCGGCCCTTGATTGGGTCGGCAAAATGGATGCTCACCCCGGATCAAGGTTTTGGCAAGCGAGAAAAACGTCATGACACATTACATGTATTCTCGCTGCAGTGCATCCTTAGGGAGAACGGGGTGCTGAGCTCTACCTCATCAGCTTTGCAAGGCACGCCAACCACGATGCCATCTGCCAGCCGTTCGGCGTCCGGATCACGTCGCCCGCCACTCATCCATGCGCGCAAGCGCGATCGTCGGCCCTTAAACGACACTGGCAAAGGATTTCTTAGCGTCCTGGCCGCAATTCGAGGCTTTCCAGCCCGGCCGCGACGCTCACCCCGACTTGTCCCTGCAGGCTGAGCGGCTGCAGCGCGATCGAATTGTTCGAACCGCCGACCAGGACGTTGCCGCCGGCTCCGACGCCGAGCGTCGCACTTCCCTGCGCGCCGGCGTAGTTGCCGGTGAGATCGCCGGGCCCGAGCACCTTCACGGGCGCAAAGACGCCCCAGGCGAGCGCCGATTCCTGAGTGATGCCGAGATCGACGCCGACCTTGCGAATGGTCGCGATATAGCGGTCCTCCGGCCGGCCATCGATGCGAAGAACGCAACCGAGATTGGTCACCGAGCCGACGATGAAGCCGATGCTCGCGCCGCCGCGGCATTCGAGAATGCCAACCTGCACGAGCGCCGGCTGCTGCGCATGGACGCCGGCAGGCGGCGCGCCCAGCATGGCGATGGTGCTGGCGGCAAGGAGAACGAGACGGCGCATGAAAGGGATCTCCGAAAGAGTGACGCAAGCAGACGTCACGAAATGCGCCTGGCCCCCAAGCGCTTTTCTTCTATGACATACCTTCCATGGTGGTTCCAGACTGCGCGCTTGGTCATTCCGGGGCGCGCGAAAGCGCGAACTCTGATGTGCAATTTGCACATCAGAGAATCCATCGCGCTAATAAAACGTCGGGAGAAGGGGATTCCGGGTCTGCGCCAACCAAGTCGGCAATTGCCGACTTGGTCATTCATATTTGCCGAACTCGGGTAAACCCGAGTTCGGGCGGCGCATCCCGGAATGACGGCGAAGTCAAGCCGCGCTATCGCAGATTGCCGCAAAAACGCTGGATGCGTTTGCAGGCGTCTTCCAGATCTGAGGTCTTGGTCGCGTAGGAGATGCGGAACGCGGGCCCCAGCCCAAACGCCGAACCCTGCACCACCGCCACGCCTTCGCTTTCCAGTAGTTCGGTGACGAAATCCTGGTCGTTGCCGATCATCTTGCCGGACGGCGAGGCTTTGCCGATGGTGCCGGCGCAGGACGGATAGACATAGAAGGCGCCCTCGGGCCGCGGGCAATCGATGCCCCTGGCCTGGTTGAGCATCGACACCACGAGGTCGCGGCGCTCCTTGAACACCTTGTTGTTCAAGGGAATGAACTCCTGCGGACCGTTGAGCGCTTCGACCGCGGCCCATTGCGCGATCGAGCACGGGTTGGAGGTCGACTGCGACTGGATCGTCGCCATCGCCTTGATCAGCGGCGCTGGGCCGCCGGCATAGCCGATGCGCCAGCCGGTCATGCAATAGGCTTTCGAGACGCCGTTCACGGTCAGCGTGCGCTCGTACAGTTTCGGTTCGACCTGCGCCGGTGTTGCGAACACGAAGTCGTCATAGACGAGGTGCTCGTACATGTCGTCGGTCATCACCCAGACTTGCGGATGCTTCACCAACACGTCCGTGATCGCCTTCAACTCGGCGCGCGTATAGGCGGCACCGGTCGGGTTCGACGGCGAGTTGAGAATGATCCACTTGGTCTTTGGCGTGATCGCCTTTTCCAGCGCCTCGGGCTGCAGCTTGAAGCCGTGCTCGGCCGTGCACACGACGGGTACCGATTCTCCGCCGGCGAGCGCGACCATTTCCGGATAGCTGACCCAATACGGCGCCGGGATGATGACCTCGTCACCCGGGTTGATCGTAGCCATCAGCGCGTTGTAGAGCACCTGCTTGCCACCGGTGCCGACAATGACCTGGTTGGGTTTGTAGGTGAGGCCGTTCTCGCGCTGAAACTTGGCGATGATCGCTTCCTTCAGCTCCGGAATGCCGTCCACCGCGGTGTACTTGGTCTTGCCGCCCTCGATGGCGTGCATCGCCGCCAGCTTGATGTTGGCAGGCGTGTCGAAATCAGGTTCGCCCGCGCCAAGGCCGATGACGTTGCGCCCCGCAGCTTTCAGCTCACGTGCTTTATCCGTCACCGCGATCGTCGCGGACGGCTTCACACGGTCGAGCGCAGCGGACAGGAACGGCATCATTTTCTCCCAATTGCCTCATGGCAGGCGTCGTGAATTCGCGAGGGGACTTCACGACTCTTTGCTGATGGAATGAGGCACCCTAAGGCGAGGTTCGCCGCACCGCAAGAAGCTTGGCGGCCAAGCGCGAAACTTTAGAGATCGTTAAAAGGCGGAAGCTAGATTCGCGCAACATTCCTAAAGTTAAGCGGCGAAATGGCTCATTTCTGGCAAGGCCTGCGATCCGGCGACTGGCTGACGGTAGCGCGCGCGCGCAGCTACAGCCTGACCCTGCTCGGCCTCGGTGCGCTCGCGATCGCGAGCTGGATTGCGTTGTCTGATGGTCTTGTCGACCGCAACGGCAAACCGCTCGGTACCGATTTCTCCAACGTCTATGCCGCGGGCCAATTGACCTGGCAGGGGCGCCCGGCGGAGGCCTACGATCCTCCGCTGCAGCACGCCGCCGAAAAGGCCGTGTTCGGCGGCCGCGAGGTGCCGTTCTATGGCTGGCATTATCCGCCGTTCTTTCTCTTGATCGCCTTTCTTGTCGCCAGCCTTCCCTACGCTGCCGGGCTGTCGATCTGGCTTGCGAGCAGTTTTGCAGCCTATCTGGCGGCGATGCGGGCGATCCTGCCGCGCCGCGAGACGGCATTGATCGCAACGGCCTTTCCCGCCGTCTTCGTCAATATCGGGCACGGCCAGAATGGCTTTCTCACCGCGGCGCTGCTCGGCGGCGCCTTGCACTTTCTCGATCGAAGGCCATACCTTGCGGGCGCTCTGATCGGGCTTCTCGCCTACAAGCCGCAGTTCGGCGTGCTGATCCCGATCGCGCTTGTTGCCGGCGGCCGATGGCGCACGATCGGTGCGGCTGCAGCCACCATGGCCAGCCTGCTCGCACTCAGCTTCGCCACGCTGGGGGAAGGCGTATGGCACGCCTTTGCGCAATCGACGACTTTCACCCAAACCGTCGTGCTCGAACAGGGCGACACCGGTTGGGAAAAAATCCAGTCGATATTCTCAGCCGTGCGGATGTGGGGCGGCGGCATACAATTGGCCTATGCCGTCCAGATCGCGCTCGCCATCACGCTCGCCACCAGCCTCGCCTGGCTTTGGCGCGGCGACGCCGCATTCGAACTCAAGGCAGCGGCGCTTTCGCTGGCAAGCCTGCTCGCGACGCCTTACGTGCTCGACTACGATCTGGTGGTCGCAGGTGTAGCGATCGCCTATTTTGCGCGGCTGGGGCTGAGGCGGGGGTTCCGCGATTACGAGATCAGCCTCTTGGCGGTCGCGTGGCTTGCACCTTTGCTGACGCGCAGCGTTGCGCAGGTGACGGCGATCCCACTGGCGCTGCTGACACTGCTGACGCTCTACGTTCTGATTCTGCGGCGCGCGGCGCTGGATCGCGCAGACGTTACAATATCCGCCGGAAAAATCGCGCACGCGTGACATGTCGATCAAGACCGTGAAATGATCTACCACATCGTTGCAGTGCGGTAGAGGTTTTCGACTTTTCCACGCGCCGCTCTTGCAAACGCGCCTCTCCAGGCATCATTGTTTAGCCGCGTTGCCGGAGCACAAGACTGTGCCTCGGCGTGCGCCGCCTGTTCCAATCGGTCGAACGATTTCGCGATGTACAAGCTCTACTCGATGCAGCGCTCCGGAAACAGCTACAAGGTCCGCCTTGCGCTGGCTCTGCTCAACCTGCCCTATCGTGCGATCGACGTCGACATTCTGCGCGGCGAAAGTCGAACGCCGGATTTTCTTGCCAAGAATCCGAGCGGACAGGTTCCACTGCTTGAGGTCGGTGAGGGACGTTACCTTGCCGAATCCAATGCGATTCTCTGGTACGTCGCCGGCGGCACGCCGCTCGCGCCGGACTCGCGCATCGAGCGCGCCGAAGCGCTGCAATGGATGTTCTTCGAACAGCACGCCCTGGAGCCGAATATCGGCGCCGCCTATTTCTGGCTCGCACTGGTCAAGGGCGGCCGCGACCTGCAGACCCACGCGCTGGAGGACTGGATGGAGCGCGGCTATGCCGCGCTGCAGGTGATGGAAAATCACCTCAAGACCAGCGAATTTTTCGCGGCCGGCCAGTTCACGGTGGCGGATATCGCGCTCTATGGCTACACCCATGTCGCCGAGCAATGCGACTACGATCTGTCGACCTTCCCCTCGATCTGCACCTGGCTTAAGCGTGTCGAGCAGATCCCGGGCTTTGTGTCGATGGACTGGCGTCCCGATACCGAAACCGACCAATCGGCCGGTATCGTTGCAGGCGCGTGAAGAAGTCGGACAGCGGGCATAAATTGAGGGGATAACGGGTATATCCGGTGCTTGCGGCAAAATACATGCCTTCGCGCAGGAGCTCGGCCGCGGGCATTCAACCGCGCGTGTGACGCGCTCCCCCGCCTGGTAAACCCTTTATTAGGGTTAGCGAAATCAAGACGCGCCGCGAAGGCAACCATCCGTAAAGCTGCTTGCCTTATTCTCGCTGCAAACGGGAACAGACATGCAGTTCGACTGGCGCGCCATCAGCGGTCCGGCCCTGTCGTCGGCGACGGCGCTGATCGCGCTTATCGCCGACCGTACCCTCACCACCGTTCCAAATCCCGCGCCGGTCTTCGTCTGCATCGTGGCGTTGGCAGGCTCCATCTCCGGCCTTGCATCGGGCTTGATCAGCGCCGGCATTGCGGTCGGCTGTTCGACGCTGTTTTTCCTCAGCCATCGCACCACGCCGGGCATCGATTTCTTCGATCTGGTACGCCTCCTGACGCTCGCGGTCACCGCGACCGGCACCGCGGCCTTCACCGGCGTGTTGCGGAAGCGGCTGACGGATACTCTGGCTTGCGAGCGTTTGCATCATGGCACGGCCGAGCGGCTTTCGGCGGCGCTCGATCATGTCGACATCGGTATCGTGCTTCTGGATTCCGATACCCGCGCCGAATTCATCAACCGTGCCTTTCGCGATTATTTCGCGCTCCCCGACGAGAAGGCCGACAGCAAGCCGCCGTTCATCGCCCTGATGTATCATGGCCGCGACAACGGCGCCTACGAATTGCCCGAGGAACAGTTGAGCGCCTTCATCGCCGAGCGGACGGAGATGATGCGCGTCGGCGATTCAACGCCGATCAACATCAATCTCAGGGACGGGCAGGTGCTGCGTTTCAGCTGCACGGCGCTGCCCGACGGCGGCCGCATGCTGAGCTACACGCCCGTCACCGATCTGGTCCGTCACACCGACGACCCCGCGCGCGCCGACTACTACCGTTCTCTGCGCCGTCGCCGCGGCATCGGGCTCGGCGAAGATCTCCGCGCGGCCGAATAGGGCTAAATACTTGCGACCAAATCGCATTAGTCCTGTCGGGTGGGGATTGCTCAATATTAAGAACCCCTGCCAACTTCGTCAGGCACGGGCTTGACCCGCGCATCCATCGCTTTGCAGAAACTTTCGCGCGAAGATAGATGGATTGCCGGGTCACGCCTGGCAATGACGCAGTTGTGGCTCGATCGGAGTATCGCTTCGTGGTCCGATCGACTTCCGAAACCAGCAGAACGATGTCCAACGATCTCACCATTCGCTTCGTGACCCCTGAGGATTTCGAACGGTGGCTTCCCTTGTGGGACGGCTACAACGCGTTCTACGGCCGCTCCGGCGCCACCGCGCTGTCGCCCGAGATCACCCGCATGACGTGGGCGCGCTTCTTCGACGCCTATGAACCGGTTCACGGTCTCGTCGCCGAGACCGACGGAAGACTGGTCGGCCTGGCGCACTACCTGTTCCATCGCAGTACCACCGCGATCGCGCCGGTCTGCTATCTGCAGGACCTCTTCACCGACGAAGGCACGCGCGGCAAAGGCGTAGGCCGCGCGCTCATCGGCGAAGTTTATCAACAGGCGAGAGCTGCCGGATCGCCCCGCGTTTACTGGCAAACGCATCACACAAACCACACGGCGCAGCGGCTTTATGACAAGATGGCGGAGCACTCCGGCTTTGTGGTCTACCGCAAACTGTTCTGACCATTGCCGATTTCTGCTGCCTCTGCCGCGCGGCCGCGCTCGAGTGTTATTCGATGTCGCCCGCGGCCTGATCCCACCCCCCCCTGTGGATAACTAAAGATGTCACGACTGCGTTACATGGCAAAGCTAGGGTTGCCCCGCGTTGATCTGGCCCCCCGTCGACGATCACGCGCCCCCAAGCGGCCCCCGTCAGTCGCCTGACCGGGGCCGCACTTTTTGTGCCGACAGACTTTCACTTTGTGTGGCGCGCGTCTTGCGAGCAGCGAAGGCGACGAAGCAATCCAGTTTGCTCTGGGTTCGGTCCTAGATTGCTTCGCGGAGCCTGTCATCGGGCGCGCATTCGCCCGACCCGTTGGCGCGCAATGACAGGTTGCGGATTGAGCCACGCCTTGCGCCAGGATGGCGTGCAGGCCAAATATGACGATCTGCAACACGGCTTCCCACGGGATTGATCCATCATGCAAATTCGCAACCTCGGCGGCTCGGGCCTACGTGTTTCCGCCGTTGGGCTCGGCTGCAACAATTTCGGCCAGCGCACCGACCTCGAAACCTCTCGCAAGGTGATCCACAAGGCGATCGATCTCGGCATTACGCTGTTCGACACCGCCGACATCTACGCGGGGCTGGGCGGCTCCGAGACCGTGCTGGGCGAGGTGCTCGGCGATCGTCGCAAGGACATCGTGCTGGCGACGAAATTTTCCAAGCCGATGGCGACCGACGGCACCAAACAGGGCGCCTCGCGCCGCTACATCATGTCCGCCGTCGAGGCCAGTTTGCGGCGGTTGAAGACCGACTACATCGACCTCTACCAGCAGCACGACTACGATTCCTCGACCCCGATCGAGGAGACGCTGCGGGCGCTGGACGACCTGATCCGGCAGGGCAAGGTGCGCTATGTCGGCAATTCGAACTTTCCGGCCTGGCGGATCGCGGAGGCCGAGCACGTGGCGCGCGCGATCAACGTCAATCGTTTCGTCTCCTGCCAGGACGAGTACAGCCTTGTGGCGCGCGACATCGAGAAGGAGCTTCTACCGGCGGCACGCCAGTACAATCTCGGCCTGTTGCCGTTCTTCCCGCTCGCCAGCGGTCTTCTCACCGGCAAATACAGGCGCGGCGCCGCCGCACCGGAAGATACGCGCTTTGGCAAATCCCCTGCGCTGCGCGACCGTTACGTCACGCCGCGCAACGAGGAGATGGGGGAGAAGCTGCAGGCTTTCGCAAGCGCACGCGGCCACACCATGCTGGAACTCGCCTTTTCCTGGTTGGCGGCGCGGCCGCAAGTGGCGAGCGTCATCGCCGGTGCGACGCGTCTCGAACAGGTCGAGCAGAACGTCAAGGCGATCGGCTGGGCGCTCAGCGCCGAGGAGATGGCGGAGATCGACCGGATCACGAACGGGTAGCCGGGCGCATACTCGCGCGTGATTTTGGACGGGATTGATCCCCTGGAGCTCCGATTCCGAAGTTCGCAAGCTGTCGCGGCGACCTCTGATGCGAACTTCGGAATCAAAGGAGCTCCAGCAACTTCTTGATTTGAGTAGCGGCTTTGAATTTGAAGTTCCTATCACGAACTTGGCCCGCGATACCGATAGGAACTTCAAATTCGCCGCACTGGAGCTCCGATTCCGAAGTTCGCAAGCTGTCGCGGCGACCTCTGATGCGAACTTCGGAATCAAGGGAGCTCCAGCAACTTGTTGATTTGAGTAGCGGCTTTGAATTTGAAGTTCCTATCACGAACTTGGCCCGCGATACCGACAGGAACTTCAAATTCGCCGCACTAGATTTTGAACGACGAATATTTCGAGCCGGAGTAGGCTTGCGCCCTGGCCGTCAGGAGAAGCCCATGAGCAAGCCTGCGATCCGGCTTTTGACGCTCGCTTTGTGTACGACGGCGCTGGCGCTGGCTCCGACAGTCACGCCGGCCAAGGCCGCAACGAGCAGCAGCGGGCATGTCCATAAACACAAAAAGCACTGGCGAGCCCACGTCAGCGAACCCTGGTATGTCGGTCAGGCGCAGCCGTTTGTCCCGCCGTACAGTCAGGCGGGACCGATCTGCCCGGGCATTAGCCGGGGCATCGATTGCAGGATCTTTCCTCCTCCAATCGATGTGGATCCTGATCGAAGGGTTCCCAAGTTCTGACGCCCTTCACGCTTGCCTTGCCGGCCATACCGCCGCCGCCCTCGGCGACGCGCGGCGGCCCTCTGGACATAACCCTGCTGCAACGTCCAAACTCGGCTCCCAAAAAGAGGAGCCGCTCCGATGCCCATTATCGATTCCCAGGTCCATGCCTATGAGGCCAACACTCCGAAACGGCCCTGGGCCAGCGTGCCGAACTGGCCCGATCACGTCACGGGCGAGGAGATGGTGGCAGCGATGGACGAGGTCGGCGTCGACGGCGCGATCTTCATCTCCGCGTTTTCGATGTACCGCTACGATGCCAGCTATGCCGTCGAGGTGGCGCGGGCCCATCCTGGTCGGTTCGGCATCGTCAAGCCCGTCGACCCGGACGACCTGGCGGTCGCCGATGTCGTCGCCGAATGGAAGAAGACGCCGGGCACGGTCGGAATCCGCATCATGTTGACGAAGGATACCGGGCGCGCGCCCAACGATCCCGGCATCGACCGGATTGCACGCGCCGCCGTTCGCTACGACTTTCCGGTCAACATGCTGTGCTGGGGCAATTTGGAGGCGGGAGCGGCGATTATCGATCGCCATCCCGATACGCGATTCATCATCGATCATCTGGGCATCATGCAGCCGCGCGTACCGCCGGCACCGCCGGAGCCTTGGGCCGACCTTCCGAAGGTGCTGGAGCTCGCCCGCCGCCCGAACGCGGTCATCAAGGTCAGCGGTGCCTGCACGTTGTCCCAAAAACCGTATCCTTTCCCGGACATTTGGGATCCGCTTGCCCGCGTGTTCGATGCGTGGGGTTTCGATCGCTGCCTGTGGGGGACGGACTGGACGCGCGCGTTCGCCGTCGTCAACTACGAGCAAGCGGTTGAACCCTTCCTCACGACCAGCCGCCTGAGCGACAGCGAGCGGGCCATGCTGATGGGCGGGGCCTGCGTCAAAGCCTATGGCTGGTCGCCGAAGAAGGCCTAGTACCGGCCAATCCAGCCAACTTCGTTTTGTTGCGCGTGGACCGGGGTGTATATCTCTTGGTCGGAGCACTGTAGCGCGGTTCAAGCAGACTCATCTGGGGAGGATGTTATGGCTGACGATGAAGGCGTGCGCAGACGCGATGTCCTGAAAGGCCTTGGCGTCACCGGGGCGGTGGCTGGCATCGTTGCGACCGCAGCTCCACCCACGATTCAGGAAGCCGAGGCACAAACGGCAGCGCATCCGCATGCGCACCCCGCGCCGCTGACCGGCCAATCGGCTGACGACTATCGGTTCTTCACGCCTGCCGAGGCGGCGGTCGTCGTGGCGCTGGTCGATACGTTGATTCCAAAGGACGAGGTCGGTCCCGGCGGTGCTGAAGCTGGCGTGCCGATCTTCATTGATCGCGAGCTGGCCGGCGCCTATGGCCGGGGCGCGCGCATGTATCTTGACGGACCGTTCCGGCAAGGCACGCCGCAACAAGGTTACCAGCTGCCGCTGACGATCGCCGATCTCTACCGCGTCGGCATTGCCGACCTCAATGCCTGGTGCGCCAGCACGCACGGCGGAAAGAGTTTCGACCAGTTGTCTCCTGCCGATCGTGTCGCGGCGCTCAAGGCCATCGAAGCCGGACAAGCGGAATTTGCCCAAATACCCGCGCGCACCTTCTTCGGGGTCCTGCTTCAGAACACCGTGGAAGGGTACTTTGCCGATCCGATGTACGGGGGCAATCGCAACAGCGCGGTGTGGAAGATGATCGGCTTTCCCGGCGCGATCGGGATGTATGTCGACGAGATCGAGCAATATCGCAACAAGCGCTACGAGGTCGAACCGAAATCGATCCAGGACCTGAGTTAAGCGAGCAAAGCCATGGCAACGCAACTCAAAACCGCTGACATCGTCATTGTCGGGCTCGGCTGGACCGGTGGCATTCTTGCCAGGGAGCTGGCTGAAACCGGCCTCTCCATCGTCGTGCTGGAACGTGGTGGCCCGCGCGACACCAATCCCGATTTCATGTACCCGACCATTCACGACGAGCTGCGCTATGCGCAGCGCCACGAATTGATGCAAAACGTTTCGCGCGAGACGCTCACTTTCCGCAACAACGCAAGCGAGATGGCGTTGCCGATGCGCCAGCTCGGCTCGTTCCTGCCGGGCGAAGGCGTCGGCGGCGCCGGCGTGCATTGGAATGGCGTGACATGGCGCTGGCTGCCGTGGGACCACGAGCCCTTGAAGCACACGCTTTCGCGCTACGGCAAGGCTGTCATTCCGAAGGACATGCAGTTGCAGGACTGGGGCGTCTCCTATGACGAACTCGAACCCTGCTACGACAAGTTCGAATATCTCTGCGGGGTATCAGGGAAGGCGGGCAATCTGCGCGGCCAGAAAATCGACGGCGGCAACGTGTTCGAGGGACCGCGCCAGCGCGACTATCCCAATCCACCGATGCTGCAAACCCACGCCGGAGCGTTGTTCGAGAAGGCGGCAAAAAGTCTTGGCTATCACCCCTTTCCCGGGCCGTCGGCCAACATGTCGCAGGCTTATATCAATCCCGACGGCGTTGCCTTCGGCGCCTGCCACTATTGCGGCTATTGCGAGCGTTTCGGCTGTGAGGCGAACGCCAAGGCGAGCGCGCATTTTACGGTGATCCCGCTGGCTGCGAGCAAGAGCAACGTCGAGATCCGCACCAACGCACGCGTCATGAAGGTCAACCTCGACCCCGCGAAAGCGCGCGCCGAGAGCGTGACCTATATCGATGCGGGAGGTCGCGAATTCGAGCAGCCGGCAGGAACAGTGGTCCTTTCCGCCTATGCACTCGGCAACGTGCATCTCATGCTGCTCTCAGGCATCGGCAAGCCCTACAACCCGACCACCGGCGATGGCGTCGTCGGCCGCAACTACGCCTATCAGATCGGCAGCGGCGCCACCGTGTTCTTCGACGAGAAGACCTGGATCAACCCGTTCATGGGCGCCGGTGCGCTGGCCGTCAATATCGACGACTTCAATACCGGCAGCTTCGATCACGCGAAGGAAGGTTTCATCGGCGGCGGCGGCATCTCCACGCCAAGCAGCGGTGGCCGGCCGATCGGCTTCCACCCGGTGCCTTCAGGCACCCCGGCGTGGGGCGCGGAATGGAAGCGCGCGGTGGTGCGCCACTACAACCACACGCTCAGCGTCCTCAACCAGGGTAGCGTGATGTCCTACCGCCAGAACTATCTCGATCTCGACCCGACCTATCGCGATCGCTACGGGCGACCGCTGCTGCGGATGACGTTCGATTACCATGCCAACGAGCAGAAGCAGGCGAATTTCCTCGCCGACATCTGCGTCAGGATCGGGCAGGAGATGGGTGCCGAGCGCGTGGCGCGGCGTGGGTCGCCCGAGCGCTACAGCATCGTCCCCTATCAAAGCACGCACAACACGGGAGGGGCGGCGATGGGGAGCGATCCCACGACCAGCGCGCTCAACCGCTACTGCCAGGCCTGGGATGTGTCGAATGTGTTCGTCACCGGCGCGTGCGCCTTTCCGCAGAACGCGGGCAAGAATCCGACCGGGCCTATCGGCGCACTCGCCTATTGGACTGCGGATGCGATCAAGCGCTACCTGAAGAATCCAGCACCGCTGGTGCCGGCCTAGAGCATGATCCGGACCCGAAGGGCCGCGCTAGCGCAAAGTAGAGACCGGTTTTCCCTTAGCTAACAAAGGCGGAATGCGTTTGCGCGAAGTCATGCTCAAACAAAAAGATGCGATCGGCGTCACGGACGCCCGAGCGCGCACTTGTCGCGCAAGGTTGCGAGCCGCTTTTATTCGACCTGAGATGAGCCGACGGCGCTCGGCCTGCTCGCGCTTAACAGCGCGAGAGCCTGCGTGAAAGAAGGTATCTTAACGAATCGTGCCTGATGGGGTAGCAGAAAATCGTAGTCTGGCGTACAAAATCGTGCGGGTGGTAGGGGGCCGCGACATCAGAGTATCTAACCTCGTCATTTAGCAAGGCTTCCATGTTAGCTCCATCGATGAATCCAGATGACGATGCCAAAATGTTCGACCTCGCGCCGGTCTCACTCTGGATCGAGGACTACAGCTCGGTTCGCGCGCTGTTCGAGCAGTGGCGCAGGGTGGGCGTGACCGATGTCAGGGCATTCCTCGCCACCAATCCAGACCGCGTGCGCCAGTGCTCGCAGCGCATCCGCGTCCTCAAGGTCAACCGCAAGACCCTGTCGTTGTTCGGTGCCCGCGATCTCGATCATCTAATGGCGAATCTCGATCAGGTGCTGCGCGACGACACCTTCAACAGTCATGTCGAGGAACTTGCAGAGCTCTGGAACGGGCGCACCAGCTTCTCCAGCCATACGGTCAATTATGCGCTGACCGGCGAACGTCTCGATATCCAGCTCCATGGCACTATCCTTCCGGGCCACGAGCAAAGCTGGGACCGCGTCTTGATCGCGGTCGAGGACGTGACCGAGCGGGAACGTGCCCGCCGCCGCCTCATTGACAGCGAGAACTATGCATTCGGCCTGTTTGCCCATTCGCCGGTTTCTCTTTGGGTGGAGGACTTCAGCGGGGTGAAACGCCTGATCGATGAAGTCCGCGGCCGTGGGGTTGACGACTTCCGGGTCTTCACCGATGTGCACGAGGAGTTCGTCCCGCGCTGCATGAGTGAAATCCGCGTGCTCGATGTCAACAGCCGGACCCTCGAACTCTTCGGTGCGCCGGATAAGGAAACCTTGCTGCGCAATCTCTCCGCCGTGTTTCGCGACGAGATGAAGCCGCATTTTCGCGAACAACTCATCGATCTTTGGGACGGCAAGCTGTTCCAGCAGCGCGAGGTGCTAAACTACACGCTCGACGGGACCAAGCTCCATCTACTGCTGCAATTCTCGGTGCTGCCCGGCCATGAACGGGACTGGTCGCTGGTGCAAGTTGCGCTGACCGACATCACCGCTCGCAAGAAGGCGGAAGCCTATCTCGAATATCTCGGCACCCATGACGTGCTGACGCGCACGTTAAATCGCTCGTTCTATGTCGAAGAACTCAATCGGCTCGAGCGCAAGGGCCTGCAGCCGGTCACCATCATCCGCGCCGACATCAACGGCCTGAGGGTCGCCAATGACGAACTCGGCCACGCCGCCGGCGACGCGCTGTTGCGCCGGGCAGGCGAAGTTTTTGACTCTTTGGTCAAGAAGCCGGCTTGGGTCGCGCGCATCGGTGGTGACGAGTTCGCGATCCTGTTGCCGGGCACCGACGCCGTGGTCGGGGAAGCCGTTCTCACCACACTTGCAGAGCTCATCGAGCTCAATAATCAGTACTACCTGGACGTCCCGCTGGACATCTCGGCCGGGATCGCAACGAGTCGGCCGGGCGGGCGGTTGGAACAGGTAGCCAAACGCGCCGACATGAAGATGCTTGAAGCGAAACGATTATATCACTTGCAAACCAATCGGAACCGGCGCGGGACAGGCGCCACATAAGGCCGCCTCCCAACGCGCGGCGATGGGGAGCGATCCCACGACCAGTGCGCTCAATCGCTACTGCCCCTGCCGCTTCAAATTTGGATTCGCGATTGTTGTTGAACCTTCATGTCATCGGCCATTTTAGCGCCGTGGAGGCCTTCAGTCAGGCTGTCGTACGAGTGAGCGCGACAAATCTTCGAGATCGTCCTTTAGAAAGGCCGGTACGTCGGAGGAAATCGGAACGATTCGGCCGTCCCCTATTGCCCTGGCCAGGTCGTCCAATGTGGCGTTCAGGCTAGCCTGTCCGTTGGCGCCAAATGCAGTGAAGGCAACCTTCCCCGCGCCACTGCTGCCGGCCTCCTCCAGCGCCCAGCAGAATGCGTGCAGCCGGTAGAGCAGGCGTTGTGCTGCCACGACGGCAGGCCAAAGCGCCTCAGCGAAATCGCGGTGTTGCCGTGACCCGGCACCGAGCTCATAGGCCGTCAGCAGCACCATCGCCCTGTGTCGCAGGTTGCGCCGGGCTCGTTTAGCCTCTGTTGAAACCACATCGCCCGTCGAGACGAACTTCAACAGCTCTTGAGCGGAGCGTAGGGCCGCTGCGAGCTCTTGTGGAATTGGAACAGCTACCAAACGGGGCGCCGTTACCAGCAGCACGCCGATTCCGATCGTGCACCCGATAATCGTATCGATGGCGCGGGTCCAAAGGAGGCCCGTAATGTCCTCCACCGCTTGCCCGCCGGCCGCCATTGTAATCGCAGCAGCGGTGATGAAGATGACGGCCAAAGCATAGTTGCGCGCCACCAGCATCCAGATGAGGAATTGCAAGACCGCAAGCGTCGCTGCAAGCCAGAGCCCTTGAGGCTGCAGCCACAGCACCACCCCCGCAAGGAAGAGGCCAAGCAGAGTACCGATCACCCTCTCTAACCCGCGCTGAAGACTCCGATTCCAATCCAATCCCTGATGCGGCACAAGGACAGCAGCAGCGACGATCCAGTACGCGCGGTCCAAGCCAAGCACAGCTCCCACCAACCCCGCCAACGCTGCCGCCAAACCAACGCGGAGCGAAACGACAAGGACGGGAGACGGCCACACCAAGCTTTCCCGTAACAACTCGGAAAAGCCGTGCTTGCCGAGGGGCAAATGCTCGGGTGCCTCGCGTGCGGAAGATTGGGCTTTGGAGCGCGCCTCTGCGGCGAGGTCGAGAGCACGAGCAGCTAGCGCATCGCGATCTGTGGAAGCGTCACGCGCATTGATGCCATCGACAAACAATCGGTGCAACTCGCGGCTGATCGCGCGCAGCATCGTCAGTGTGCGATCATCGGCCACACGAGCTGGTTGCCGCGACACCAGCGTCGTCCAAGTGTCATGCAGTGCCACGGACGCGACGTGTCGCGTCCGGTCTTCATCATAGCTGCCGACTGATTTGACAAACTGCGCGACCGCTTTTCCAGCGGAAGCCACCGCTGTCCGTTCGGGAGCGCGCGGATCGGCCAAGCCCCCCATGAGCCGCACAATCGTGGAAAGGCCGCCGCCAGCCAGGACGAGCAACCCTGCCTGCCACCAATGCAATTGCTGGCTGGGAAGGCCATGGCCGAGAGCGCCGGCCAGCGCAAACAAATAAGCACCGGGCGGTCGAATGCCGAGCGCGTTGCAGAAGAAGGTCGCTCCCATTGCAATCAGCACGACTGCGGCGATTCCAAAAATACCGAACTGCTTCGACCAGGCGCCCACCGCCACAGCACACCCCAGGCTCACGGCAATCGTCGCCAACTTGATGGCTCGATTGCGATAGGGACGATCGGCTCCGTATAGTGCCGTGAATGCTCCAAAGCTCGCTATCACGCCTGCCGCAACGTCACCCGCAATCCAGCCCACAACAACCGGCGCGGCGATGCAGAACGACGCGCTGAGAGCATACGCCCATCGATTGGGCGCATTCCTTAACTGCACCAGTTGCCGGAGGGAAAACATCGCCGGCTGCAAAGACGGAGGGATCCGATTCATTTCGTCAGAGCTGGTCGCGGATGGCGAAGAGGCTCACGACCCCGACCCCTTGATGGTAGGGATCAAGGGGCCGTCGTCGCTGGCCGGTACGCCCGTTCTAGCCCTTAAACTCCCTGCTGAGTGAGGTGATTTGAACCGTTTCCGACCGTGGTCGGCTGAACCGTTCGCAACCGTGGAATTGTTCAGCAAATCAGGCGTTGCATATTGGCGATGTCGGCTCCTGGCCCAAAACGGCACGCCAAGAGCATGGCGGACATAGCGAGACCTGCTGATAGCCTTGTCCCGTTCGCGAATGACCCTGAGCCTAAGAAGGCGGGGACCTCTCTCTACGTCCGTTGCTGCAGCAGGGCGGCGAGTTCATTGGGCATGTCGAGCATCACGTCATGCCCGCACGCAAGCTCCTCCCGCCACCAGCGGCGCTCTCCCGCCTTGGCGTAGAACTGGCCGAAAGGACTGTCGAAGCCACTCGCCCGAATGTATCCGATGTTTGCGATATCGTCGCAGGCGCCGCTGATCTGCGCTGGCGCCTCAAAACTGGACAGCGGGTGCATCGTGCACTGACTGTCCACCCAGGAGGCGTCTGCCGGATTGACCGCGAAGAACGACGCCGGCCTCGGCGGAACTCTCCA
>Ga0210402_10000089_pt1 | contig 99813 bp, 100 predicted proteins | sample IncBWC7MmetaG_FD_161055 | JGI IMG/M metagenome (GOLD analysis project Ga0210402, IMG submission 161055) | Forest soil microbial communities from Barre Woods Harvard Forest LTER site, Petersham, Massachusetts, United States - Inc-BW-C-7-M | ecosystem: Environmental > Terrestrial > Soil >...
ATCCTGTTCCCACAACATGCCGGCCGAACGCTTCGCCGCCGAATGCGCCGCCGGGATCAGCCGCAGTGGCCGCCGGGCCAGCCTTATTCGCAACGCAGGCGCCGGGCCCGATCATCCGGTGCATCCGATGTTGCCGGAAAGCGCTTATCTAAAGGCGCTGGTTTACGCGTTGGACTAGGCGGAGCATCGGCCAGGCGAAGTGGGCACTGGTTCGCCGTTTGGCCGTGCGACCATCAAATCGTCACCTGCGTTCCCAGTTCGACCACCCGTCCAGGCGGCAGGTGATAGTAACGCGCCGGCGACAACGCGTTCGACGCCAGCCACATGTAAAGCGACACCCGCCAGCGCGGCAGGCTGGGATGTTCGCCCGGCACCAGGGTTTCTCTGCCCAGGAAGAATGTCGCGCTGTCCATCTCCAGCGCCAACCCATGTGCCCGCGCCAGGGAAAAGGCTTCCGCAATGTCGGGAATTTCAAAAAAGCCGTAGACAAAACGCACGGAAAAAAAGCCCTTGCCCAGCTTCTCCACCGCGACCCGCCGGCCTATTGGCACAAAGGGCGTATCCGCCACTGTTACCGTTGCCAGCACATTGCGTTCGTGCAGCACTTTGTAATGCTTGAGGCTATGGAGCATGGCATTGGGCGCGATGTCGCTGCGCGGGCTCATGAACACGGCGGTGCCCGCGACGCGCTGGCTATATTTGTCGGCGCGGGCAAGAAACAGGTCCAGCGCCAGCGAATTGTCGCGCATCTTGTCCAGATGAAGCCGCCGGCCCACCCGCCAGGTGTCCATCACCACGAACACGCCCGCCGCCGCCGCCAAAGGCAGCCAGCCGCCTTCCACAATCTTGAGGCTGTTGGAGGCAAGGAATGCCAGATCGATCAATCCCAGCAGGCCAAACACGGCATAGACTGTGCTTCGGCGCCATTTCCAGCGATAGATTGCCACCACACCCACCAGGACGGTGGAAATCACCATCACGCCGGTTACCGCGATGCCATAGGCCGTGCCGAGCGCGGCGGAAGATTTGAAGATCAGCACAATCAGCACCACGCCCACGCAGAGCAGGACATTGATGCGCGGCACATAGATTTGTCCCTGCTCGGTCGCCGAAGTATGGCGGATTTCCATGCGCGGCAACTGGCCCAGCTGCACCGCCTGGCGGGTAATGGAAAATACGCCGCTGATCACTGCCTGACTAGCGATCGCGCTGGCGACCGTGGCCAGCGCCAGCATGGGATAATGCGCCCAGCCCGGCACCATGGCGTAAAACAGAAATCCTGCGTCTTCCGGATGCGACAGCAGCAGCGCACCTTGCCCGAAATAATTCAGCAGCAGGGCGGGCAGGGCAAAATATAGCCAGGCCCAGCGGATGGGGCGGGCACCGAAATGACCCATATCGGCATAAAGCGCCTCACAACCGGTTACCGCCAAAACCACCGAACCCAATGCGACAAAAGCGGTCCAGGGCTCACCTGTGAACAGCATCACGCCATAGCGCGGATCGGCGGCGCGCAAAATCTGCGGCGCTTTCAATATCGCCTCGACGCCCAGCGCCGCGAGCACCACGAACCACACCAGCATCACGGGACCGAACAATTTGCCAATCTTCCCTGTGCCCCGGCTTTGCAGCAGGAACAGGCCGATCAGGACGATGAGCGTCAGGGGCACGACAAAGGGCGCGAATTCACCGTTGCCCACACTGATTCCTTCCAGCGCAGACAGCACGGTGATGCAGGGCGTTAACATGCCGTCGCCATAGAACAGGGCCAGGCCCAGCAGGGCGGCGATGCCGATGGCGGTCTTGACCCTGCGGCTGACCGGGGCGCGGTGCGCCAGCGCCGCCAACGCCATCACCCCGCCCTCACCATTGTTATCCGCGCGCATGATGAAGCCGACATATTTGATCGTTACCACCACGATCAGCGCCCAGAAGATCAGCGACAGCGCGCCATAGACCGCGAATGCGCTGGGCGTGGCGCCGCCTGCCGCCAGCGCGCTCTGGCCCATGGCGTAAAGCGGCGAGGTGCCGATATCGCCGAACACCACGCCCAGCGCCCCCAGTGTCAGCCAAAGATCCCGCTTTAACGCGGAAGGTCCCGGAGAATGAATGACCGGAAGAGAATGGGCATTGCCGGTAAAGCTCATGGTCGGCTCATTGCTGGTTCGTCCATTGCGGATGATCCCGGCTTCCCCTGATTTTTATATGGTGACTTGTGTTCCGAGTTCGACGACCCGGTTTGGCGGCAGGTGATAGAAACGGGCGGGCGACAGGGCGTTGCCCGCTATAGTCCGGTAGAGCCAGTTGCGCCAGCGGCTCAATTCGGAATGCTCGGCCGGCACCAGGGTCTCGCGGCCAATGAAGAAGGTTGCGGTGGCGACATCCAGCGCCAGGCCGAAGCGGCGCGCATCTTCCATGGCCCGGGGCACATCCGGCGTCTCGAAAAATCCATGATGGATGCGCACGGCGTAAAATCCCTTGCCCAGCTTTTCGACCTCGATGCGTTTTTGCGCCGGCACCAGCGGGGTGTCCTCGACCACCACGGTGGCGATCACCACCCGCTCATGCAGAACCTTGTTGTGCTTGAGATTGTGCAGCAGCGCGCCTGGCACCACATCGGTGCGGGACGACAGGAAAACGCCCAGTCCGGCAACGCGCTGGGTGCTTTTGTCGCAACGCTCCAGAAACAGGTTCAGTGGCAGCGATTCCGAACGCACCTTGTCCATATGCACCCGCCGGCCGCGCCGCCAGGTATCCATGCCGACAAAAACCGCGAAGGCGATCAGCAGCGGCAGCCAGCCGCCTTCGGGAATCTTGAGTGAATTGGCGATGAAGAACAGAAGATCGCTGGCGCCCATGGCCCCGAACAACAGAATCACCAGCGCGGCATTCCAGCGCCATTGCTTGCCCGCCACCACGGATGCGTTGAAGGTGTCGATCACCATGACGCCGGTGACCGCAATGCCGTAGGCCGCGGCCAGCGCGCCGGAGCTTTTGAAGATCAATACGATCAGCACCACACCCACCGCCAGCAAAGCGTTCATGCGCGGCACATAGATCTGGCCGTAATCGGTGGCCGAGGTATGGCGTATTTCCATGCGCGGCAGCTGGCCCAGCTGCACCGCCTGCTGGGTCATCGAAAAGACGCCGGTGATCACCGCCTGGCTGGCGATGATGGCGGCGAGGGTGGCGAGAAACACCATGGACAGATGCGCCCAATGCGGGATCACCGAGAAGAAGGCGATTGCCGCCTGGGATGGATTGCGCAGCAAGGCCGCGCCCTGACCGAAGTAATTCAGCATCAGCGCCGGCAGGGCGACAAAAAGCCAGGCATACTGGATGGGGCGTTTTCCGAAATGGCCCATATCGGCATAGAGCGCCTCGCAGCCGGTCACCGCCAGCACCACCGCGCCCAGCGACACAAAGGCAACCCAGGGCGCATTCAGGAACATCTGCAGGGCATAAAGCGGATTGACCGCCGCTAGGATGGCGGGCGTTCTGATCAGGGATGCCAAGCCGAATCCGGCCAGCGCCAGGAACCACAACAGCATGACCGGCCCGAACAACCGGCCGAGCTTGTGGGTGCCCCGGCTTTGCATCGCGAAAAGGCCGATCAGGATCACAACCACCAGCGGCACCACCAGAGGTGCGAAACGCGGCGTCTCGACACTTATGCCTTCGACAGCCGACAGCACGGTGATGGCCGGCGTCAGCATGCCGTCGCCGAAGAACAGAGCCAGCCCGACAATGGCGCCGATGCCGATGGTCGCCTTGATCCGCCGGGTCAGGCCCTGCGAGCGATGCGCCAGCGCCGCCAGGGCCAGGGTGCCGCCTTCGCCATTGTTGTCGGCGCGCATGATGATGAGAACATATTTGACCGTCACCACCAGGATCAGCGCCCAGAAGATCATGGAGAGCGAACCCATCACCGCGACATGATTGGCAAGGCCGCCTTCGGTGGAAAGTACAGTCTGGCGCAGCGCATAAAGCGGGCTGGTGCCGATATCGCCGAACACCACGCCCATCGCGCCCAGCATCAGCCCCGGCATGTTGCGCCGGTCATTGGCGGCCAAGTGACCCTTGGGCAGGTCGCCGGGCGCGGTAGACTGCGGCGCGGGCGAATCGACCATCGAACCCGCGAGCGGATCGGGCTGAAGTCCGGGCAGAGGTTGTAAGGTGCTCACCTTGTGGTGGGGCTTTGCATGAGACAAACGCGGCTGCGCGTCCTGTTAGCCTTTCGCGGAAGGGCTGCGAAGGCCGGGACGATATCCCTCCCCGGCCTGCGCACAAGTGGGCGAGGCAGAATGGCGCAGGGCCTATTTAAGTCTTTGAAATTATTGGTTGTCGTTGGGAAATCCCGCCTGAGCGATGCCCTGTCCGAGGGGTTGATTCGGCAGGATGAAGCCCTGAACGGGATAGACATTGCCGCCCCAGGCGCCGGTCTTGATGTTCCAGACTCTCACCTCGCTCCAGTCATTGTCTGCGCTGACATCGGCCACCGGATCGTTGAGATAGATTGAGCCATCGTCCAGCCAATTGGCGTGATCGACCCTGATTTCGCGCGGCGAAATGATTTTCTGCACCACCGCAAGATGGCCGCGTTCGGGTCCGGCGTACCCCGACAGCACCATGACCGCACCGCTTTCAGGCGCGGCGCCGCGCTGGAATTTGCCCGCCGCCTGATCCCACCAGGTCCAGGCATCGCCATAAATTTTCACGTCCGAATGCGCGCGGGCAAAAGGCACGCATTGCAGCGGTATCTGGCTGCTTTCTTCCACCACATTGCGGCCCGGCTCGCGGGACAATGCGTCAGAGGGCTCGTTACCCTCCATGTTGACGCAGCCGGCCAAAAGCGGGGCGGCAATAACAGCCGCGGCCCATATTCTCTTTTGCATGCCCAAACCCGGCCCGGAAAACCCGGGGCTAAGCTAAGCTTGCCCGTGCCAAAACGGGGTTAGGCATTTGCTTAGAATTTTATCGATTAACCCCCTCTGCCTCCGCTGACTCGAGAGCCAGCTACGGCATCTCCCCCTTCCAGGCGCTTTGCGCCGAAGGGGGAGCGGGGCCTGTGCTCGCGTTGCTATTCGCCTGGCGTAATCCGCTGCCGCAGCGGCGCGCCCGAGGCCGCGCCCATGGCGCCGATGGAGACCAGACCCGATACGGCGAACAGGAAGAACAGCGCGCTCCAGTTCGCCGACTCCGCCAAAGCGACGGCGGCGACAAAAACGCCGACGAACAGCTCGGGGGCGCCGCGCCAGCCCCCGGTAACGATCTCGCCTGCGCGGAAGGTGCGGTTGAAATCCATGCGGGTGCTGAAAAAGGCTTCCAGTGTGGCGCGGGTGTTGGCCAGGATAAGCCCGGACGGAAACACCACCGCCAGCAGCAGTGCGCGATAAAGTTTGCTTTCCTGCTCGCGGCCCAACATGCGCTGCCCCAGCCACAGATAGCCGACCGAACAGGACAGGCCCAGAAAGGTCACGATCAGGCCCAGGATCGCTACGGCCGGATAGGGCGGCAGGCCCACCGACATCATGAACAGCGAGATCGCCGCGCTCATGAAAGCCAGGGTATAAAAGGCGAACTGGCACATCTGCAGCGTCATCGCCGTCTTTTTCCAGAACGGCAGGGCGCTGTTCCACACCATCGGCAGCAGCTTGCGGGCGCATTGGGCATGGCCCTTGGTCCAGCGCGCCTGTTGCGCCCGCCAAGCCGCGGCTGTCGGCGGCAATTCGCCCGCCACCTCGACATCCGGCAGCATGGCGCTGCGCCAGCCCTGCAGCACGCAGCGCATGGACAGGTCCAGATCTTCGGTCAGGGTGTCGCCGGTCCAACCGCCCGCCTGCTCGATGGCGACGCGATTCCACACGCCGGCGGTGCCGTTAAACGACATGGGCAGGCCGGCGCGGAAGCGCGCTTCTTGCTCCACCGCGAAATGGGAATCCAGCAAAAGTCCCTGCACTCGGGTCAGCCAGTTGAGGTTGCGATTGTTATGACCCCAGCGCGCCTGGACAAAGGCCAGGTCCTTGTCGGCGACCAGCGCAGGCACGGTGCGGCGCAGGAAATCCGGCGACGGCACGAAATCGGCGTCGAAGATGGCGACATAGGGCGCATCGCAATGCGACAGGCCGAAGGCCAGATTGCCGGCCTTGAAACCATCGCGGGTGCCGCGCCGCAGGATTTGCAGATTGACGCCGGCGGGCGCTATGCCCGTAACTTCGACGGCAAGCGCCGCATGGGTCTGTTCATCGCCATCATCCAGCAATTGAATGGCAAGGCGGCCCTGCGGCCAGTCCAGCGCGCAGGCAGCGGCGGCGACGCGCAGCGCAAGATAGCCTTCATTGCAGACCGGCAATTGCACCAGCACATGCGGTAGATCGGAGTCGGGCAGTTCGGCCATCGGCACCTTGGGTGCGGGCCGCGTCACACGCACCCATGCCAGCGTCGCGAGCTGCACCGACAGCATGCTGACGGCGATGAGAATCAGGGCGAGAGCGAAAGACAGGGTGTAACCCAACATGGCGAAGGTGAGGTCCCCTTGGCTTCTCTTAACGCCGTCCCACCCCGGGACGACGCAATCCGGCGCTTATCATGGTCCGCAGGCAGGCTGTGTTGCGGCGCACCAGTAGACCTTCTTATGCCCGGCCTTTATTGGCAAGGGGGCTTGATTGGAAACAAAAAAAGCCAGCCTGAACAGAATGAGAATAAACGGAAACTTGCCCTCCTCTCGGTGGTTACCTACCTATAAGAGTGTCGCCCGGAGACATGCCATGACCCAACCAACCCTCTGGAAAGCCTCCATCTTGGTCCTTTTGGCTGTGCTGACGGGCTGTGCGACCCCCGCCCCCTATGCGCCTCGCGGGCCCGGCCAGCAGACCGGCTATACCGACCGGCAGCTCGCCCCCAACCGCTGGCGCGTGACGTTCACGGGAAATTCGGTAACCCCGCGGGAACAGGTGGAGGATGACCTTCTGTTACGAGCAGCCGAGGTGACGTTGGCGGCCGGTTACAGCCATTTCCTGTTTGATACCCGCGACACCAATGCCCAGACCAACGTCACCGCTTTTCCGGAATATGGGCCGCCCGATCCCTTCTGGGGCCGTGGCTGGCGTTTTCGTCCTCGCTGGGGCTATGCCGGCTACGGTGGCTTTGGCGCCTTTGGTCCCGACGTGGATATCATGACCACCACGCGCTATCAGGCTTATGGCGAGATCGTGGTCTTGAATGACGATCAGGCGGCCAAGGAGCCACGCGCCCTGGATGCCCATGCCGTGATCCAGCATGTGACGCCGCCCGCAGCGCCGCCGGTTTAGGCTCCACGCTTTCGCCGGATTCGAAAAACGCTGCGGCTTTCCTCCCTTGTCACGCTTTCAACTGTGTGACCTTCCTCGCCGCACATATGGGGAATATCCACCACTGCCAGGGGATCGCTGGTGAGGATCGTGATACACGTGCCCGGCGCCAGGCGGGCAAGCGTCCGGCGGGCCATCAGGGCGGGCAGCGGACATTTCAGCCCGGTCAGATCCAGCACATCGTCGTCCATAATCGGTGTTTAAGACGCTCCCTTGCCTCAGGCAAATTCGCGGCTCAATCTTCGCTGAAGGACGAAAGCCATGACTCTCTTCGCCGCGATAAGGCGCGAATATATCTATCTCTCCACCATCGCCCGCACGCTGTGGATGCTCAGACTCATCAAGCCGGACGCCACACACAGCATCGTGGATATTGTCGAAGACTGGGCCAGGAAAACGCCGCAGGCGCCGGCGATCTACTATCTGGACAGCGTAATGAGCTATGGCGCGATGGATGCGCGCGCCAATCAATACGCCCATTGGTCCCTGTCGCTGGGATTGAAGCAGGGCGATCCCGTGGCCCTGTTCATGGAGAACCGCCCGGATTTTCTCTGCGCCTGGTTGGGCCTGTTCAAGGCGGGCCTCTCAGCCGCCCTGATCAATACCAACCAGCGGGGCCAGCCGCTTGCCCACTCCATTGAAATCGCGGGCGCGCGCCACGTCATTGTGGGCGACGAACTGGCCGCCTGCCTGCCCGAAGCCGGACCCTTTTTCACCGCCAAACCGCAAGTCTGGACACAAGGAAATGATGGAAATCTCGATGCCGCGCTGAACGCGGCGCCTTCCTCGGCGCCGGGCCAGATGCCCCGCGCCGGCGTGACGCTGAAGGACCGGGCTTTCCTGATTTACACCTCCGGCACCACCGGCCTGCCCAAGGCCGCCAATTTCAGCCATATGCGGATGCTGTTCATGATGACGGGCTTCCTGGGCGCACTTGAGCCAAAAGCCAGCGACCGCATCTATAACGCCCTGCCGCTCTACCATGCCACCGGCGGCGTCTGCACCGTGGGGTTGGCTTTCAATCGCGGCGGCGCGCTGATCCTGAAAAAGAAATTTTCGGTCAGCGAATTCTGGAACGACATCCACAAATACAACGCCACCATGTTCACTTATATCGGTGAAGTCTGCCGTTACCTGCTCAACGCGCCGCCCGGGCCGCACGAGCGCGGTCATCATATCCGTGCCATCACCGGCAATGGCCTCAGACCCGAAATCTGGCGCGAATTCCAGTCCCGCTTCGCCATTCCGCGGATTGTGGAGTTTTACGGCGCCACCGAAGGCAACGTCTCGATGCTGAATTATGACGGCACCATCGGCGCGGTCGGCCGGGTGCCGGAATATATCGAGTGGTTGCTGCCGACCCGGGTGGCGCGCTTCGATGTCGAAAAGGAAACGCCGGTGCGCGGGCCGGCCGGCCTTTGCATCGAGTGCGAACCCGATGAAGTGGGCGAGGCGGTGGGCGGTATCTCCGCGCGCGCCGGGCGCAATTTCGAGGGCTATACCAAGGCGTCGGACACCGAGAAGAAGATCCTTCGCGATGTTTTTCGAAAAGGCGATGCCTGGTTTCGCACCGGCGACCTGATGCGCCGCGACCGCTATGGCTATTTCTATTTTGTCGATCGCATCGGCGACACCTTCCGCTGGAAGGGCGAGAATGTCGCCACCAGCGAAGTGACAGAGGCGCTTTCCACCGTGCCCGGCATTCGTGAGGCCAATGTCTATGGTGTCGCGGTCCCCGGCATGGATGGCCGCGCCGGCATGGCGGCCCTGGTGGTGGATGGTCTATTCGATGTCCGGGGGTTGGCGCGCCGACTTGAGGGGCGGCTGGTGCATTATGCGCGGCCGGTCTTCCTGCGCCTGCAGTCCGAAATCGCGGTGACGGGCACCTTCAAGCAGCGCAAGGTGGAATTGGTGAAGGAGGGCTTTGATCCTTCCGCGCTTCCCGACCCCATCTACTGGCTCGATCCCGTCACGGCAGACTATGAGCGGTTGACGCCGGCGCGCTATGGCGAGATCGTCGAAGACCGGGTCAAGCTCTAGGAAAAATCCTTGGCCAAGGCGACCTTCGCATCCTCGCCCAGCACAGCCATGTGGCCGTAATTGCGGTGCGCGATGCCGATCACGATGCGTTCGGTTCCGAAGCGCGCAATCTGTTCCTGGCTGAACTTGAAACGCAGCCAATGCACCGATGAAGTCTTTCCGTCCGCCGTGGTGCGATCGTCATATTCCGTTGGCGTGGCGGCGACCTTCTCGCCGCCGATCTCCATGAACACCGCCTCCTCGATGCCGCCAAGAGTCAGCAACGTGTTGTGGCGGCGGTTCGCGTCCTCGATTTCCAGCATCATGGTTGCGATCAATTCGTCGCCCTGGGGAATCAGGGGGTTGTAGGCTTCGAGTTCGCCCGCCAACTGTTCTTGGCCGCCTTTTTCGATGCGCAGCATCTCCTGCACCTGCAGCCACATGGTGGTGTAGTTCTCGAAATAGAAAGTGGCGAAAGGCCCCACCTCGACCCGGCGGCTTTTCTTCATCGGCAGAAGGTTTTGCTTCAGCGCGGCTCTGCGGGAATCATATTCCTGCGGCGGCAGGATGTCGGCAGGCGTTATCTTGCGGGCGGTTTCGGGCATTTCTAATTCCTCAAATTCTTCTTTTACATTCCCCCTGCCGCTCGCTTTGGCTCGCGGCGTTCGTCACTCGGGACGGTCCACCGGACCGCCCCATTCGCCTTCGGCGAACCGTCACTCACCCTCCAACAATCCATAGGACCGCGCGAGAATCTGGATCGGATGTTCCGGCTCCCGCGCCGGGGTTTCGCTGTGATTGAAAATATGCTGCGCCGCCAGCGGGCAGTCGGACACGATATGGCCGCGGGCCAAAGTGTTCGCGGCGCGGAACACCGGCCGGCCCACTTTCACGGCCACGTCATGGGTGGGCTTGACCACGCCGAAGGTGCCGCCATGGCCTGAGCAACGCTCGATCACATCCACCGGAGTCTCTGGGATCAGCTTCAGCATCTCCGCCGCCTTGGGTCCCATATTCTGGGCGCGGGCATGACAAGCCAGATGCACAGTAACGCCTTCCGGCAAGGGCTTCATGCCATGCGGCAGGCCTTCCTTGCGCGCGATATCCACCACATATTCGTCAATGTCGAAAGTGGCGTCCGCCACGCGTTTGACGTCCGGGTTATCGGGGCAAACCAAGGCCCATTCGAACTTCAGCATCAGCCCGCAGGAGGCGGTGAGGGCGACGATGTCATAGCCTTCGTCAATCAGCCTGACCAATTCCTTGGACACTTTGGCGGCATTGGCGGCGACCCGCGACAGCTCCGCCTGTTCCAGGAAGGGCATGCCGCAGCAGCCGGGATAGGTAGCCTTGGTTTCCACCCCGATGTGATTGAGCACGCTCCGCGCCGCCATGCCGGTGACCGGCTTGTTGTAGTTGACGAAGCAGGTGGCATAGAGCGCGGCCTTGCGCTTGCTGTAAGCGGGCGCAGCCTTGTTCGCCTCGATGGGATCGGCCCGGTCAGCGGACATGAAGGTGCGGCTGTGGAATTTGGGCAGATCCGCGTTGCGGTCGATGCCGGCCATATTCTCCATCGCCGCCCGCATCGGACGGTTGGATTTGTCGGAGGCCCAATTGATGACCGGTGATGCCACTCGCGCCAGCGTGCCGTTGCGGTCCATTTCGGCAAGCTGCCTCTGGGTCAATTCCACCTGGCCTTTCTTCGCCTCGGCGAAACGGTGGCGCAGCATCAGATGGGGGAAATCCAGTTGAAAGGGATGCGGCGGCACATAGGGACATTTGGTCATGAAGCACATGTCGCAAAGCGTGCAGGCTTCCACCACCGGAGCGAAATCTTCCGATTTCACGTCGGACAATTCCTCGTTCGGGCTGGTGTCGATCAGGTCGAACAGGCGGGGAAAGGAATCGCACAGGTTGAAACAGCGGCGGCAGCCATGGCAGATGTCAAAAACCCGCCGCATCTCCTGATCCAGCTTCACCGGGTCGGAAAAATCCGGTTTCTGCCAGTCAATGATGTGGCGCGTTGGAGCGTCGAGACTGCCTTCGTGGCCGGCCATGCCAATTTCCCATCAAAAAATATGGCCGCGCAGAAAAATCCGCGCGGCCATTTCAAATGCGCGCAAAATTACCTTCCTAGACTGTCGAGCGCCTTCTGGAAGCGGCCGGCATGGCTTTTTTCCGCCTTGGCCAGGGTCTCGAACCAGTCGGCGATCTCGTCAAAGCCTTCGCCGCGCGCGGTCTTGGCCATGCCCGGATACATGTCGGTATATTCGTGGGTCTCGCCCGCGATCGAGGCCTTGAGATTGGCGTCGGTGGCGCCGATCGGCTCACCCGTGGCCGGATCGCCCACTTCTTCCAGATATTCCAGATGGCCATGGGCATGGCCAGTCTCGCCTTCGGCAGTGGAGCGGAACACGGCGGCGACGTCGTTGAAGCCTTCGACATCCGCCTTCTGTGCGAAATAGAGGTAACGGCGGTTGGCCTGGCTTTCGCCGGCAAAGGCGTCCTTGAGATTTCCCCAAGTCTTGGTGTTTTTCAGAGCGGGCATGTCTGTCTCCTTGATCAATTCCGGGCGGCAGATTGACCCTGCAAACAGCCTCTGTCAACAGTTTTTAGAATTATTCTAAAGTATCTCAACCGGCCGGAAGCCAGGCGTCGGAGGCCCGTTTCCCCTATGGACACTGCCCCGATTGGGGGTGAGCAGCGCCAGGGTCGAACGCAGCCGAAGGGCTGAATTAGGTCCTTCTCACCCGAACCACCACGTCCACCCGGTCCACCAGCATGCCGGGCGGGGCGCTGGGAACCCCCGCGACCTGGATGGCATCGCCTGGAATGTCGATCAACATACCTTCATCTTCCAGGAAGAAGTGCTGATGATCGCCGGTATTGGTGTCGAAATAACCGCGCGCCGCATCCACCACCACCTGGCGCAGCAGGCCAGCAGCGGTGAACTGGTGCAGGGTGTTATAGACCGTGGCCAGCGACACTTTGATGCCGGAATTCACCACTTCATCGTGCAGGCTTTCCGCCGTCACATGCCGGTCGAGGCCGGCAAACAGGTGCCCCGCCAGTTCCATGCGCTGGCGGGTGGGGCGAAGGCCCGCGGCGCGCAATTTTTCCGCCGTGAAGGACGGCGTAACGTTGGTTTCCCGCGGTGTTTTGCCCATCGGGCGGGTTCCTTTCGGCGAGCGGGCGTCTGCCCAAGCCGCCAGATCCCTGCTAGAATAATTTCGAAGACTACACGTTAGAACGCTTCTAAGCAAGAAATGCTGGAACCGGCCTGATCGATTAGCTTTTGATACATCGATCCGGGCTTCCACTTGAAAATATGGGCGCTAACGCGCCGCTTTCGCAAAAGGACAGGACATTGGACAAGCCCCACAGAAAATCCAGTTTCGATATGGCGGGTCTGCTCGCCTGTGCCCGGGGTGAGCTGTTTGGGCCGGGCAATGCGCAGTTGCCGCTGCCACCGATGCTGATGTTCGATCGCATCACCACCATCACCGAAGACGGGGGCGAGGCCGGCAAGGGCGAAGTGATCGCGGAATTGGACGTGAACCCCAATCTCTGGTTTTTCAAATGTCACTTCCAGGGCGACCCGGTCATGCCGGGCTGCCTGGGTCTGGATGCGCTTTGGCAGATGGTGGGTTTTTTCCTGGGCTGGATGGGGGGCATCGGCAAAGGCCGCGCCCTTGGCGTGGAGGAAGTGAAATTTACCGGCATGGTTTTGCCCAATGCCAAAAAAGTTACCTACATCATCCACCTCAAGCGCGTGATCATGCGCAGGCTGGTGCTTGGCATCGCCGACGGCATCATGAAGGTGGACGGCAAGGTGATCTATGAGGCCAAGGGCATACGCGTTGGCCTGTTCACTGACGCCGCCGCTGCCCTGGCCCAGGCAACTGCAGCGCCCGCCTCGGTCTGATACAATTCACTCACGCAGTGCTTTATCAAGGCGTGAGGCAAGAAGGAACCCATGCGTCGCGTCGTTGTAACCGGGCTCGGCATTGTTTCGTCCATCGGCAACAATGCCGGTGAGGTGACGGAGTCGCTGCGTCACGCCAGATCCGGCATCGTCACGGCGGATGATTATGTCCGCCTGGGCTTCCGAAGCCAGGTGCATGGCAGCTTGAAGCTGAACCTCGATGAAATCGTGGACCGCCGCGCCCGCCGCTTTCAGGGCGATGGTGCGGGCTATTGCTGGGTGGCGATAACCCAGGCCATCGCCGATGCCGGCTTGACGGAAAAGGAGATTTCCAATCCCCGCACCGGCTTAATTGTCGGATCGGGCGGTCCCAGCACCAGGGCCATTGTTACCGCCGCCGACATTACCCGCGAGAACAAGAGCCCCAAGCGGGTCGGTCCCTTCGCGGTGCCCAAGGCGATGTCGTCCACCTGTTCGGCCAATCTTTCCACCTGGTTCAAGACCAAGGGCGTGAACTATTCCATCTCGTCGGCCTGTTCGACGTCGGCCAACTGCATCGGCAACGCCTATGAAATGATTCAATGGGGCAAGCAGGACATGATGTTCGCTGGCGGCGGCGAAGAGCTGGACTGGACCTTGAGCCAATTGTTTGATGCCATGGGCGCGATGTCGTCCAAATTCAACGCCACGCCGCAAAAAGCCTCGCGCGCCTATGACAAAAGCCGTGACGGTTTTGTCATTTCCGGTGGCGGCGGCATTCTGGTGCTGGAAGAGCTGGAACACGCCAGGGCCCGGGGCGCGAAAATATACGCCGAGCTGGTGGGTTATGGCGCCACGGCGGACGGCGCCGACATGGTGGCGCCGTCGGGTGAAGGCGCGGTGCGCTGCATGCAGATGGCATTGGCGAATGTCAAAGCGCCGGTGGATTACATCAATCCCCACGCCACCTCGACGCCGGTCGGCGATATTCCCGAGATCAACGCCATCAAGGCGGTCTTTGGCGCGAAGGTTCCACCCATCAGCGCCACCAAGTCTCTCACCGGCCACAGCCAGGGCGCCGCCGGCGCGCACGAAGCGATCTATTGTTTGTTGATGATGCAGGCGGGCTTTATCTGCGAAAGTGCTAATATCGAGGAACTCGATCCCGCCGTCGAAGGCGCCAATATCGTCAGGAAACGCATTGACAACGCCATGATTAATACCGCGCTGTCTAATTCCTTTGGTTTTGGCGGCACCAACGCCTCGCTGGTCTTCCAGCGTCTAGAGAAGTGATGTCCCACAATGGAACAGAAAACACCGCGCGAGGACATGATGGCTGAGGCCAAAACGGGATTGATGGCGGGCAAGCGCGGCCTGGTCATGGGCGTGGCCAACGATCATTCCATTGCCTGGGGCATCGCCCAGGTGCTGGCCGGGCAGGGCGCGACCATCGCCTTCACCTACCAGGGCGACGCCCAGGCCAAGCGGCTGAAGCCGCTGGCGGAAAGCCTGGGCAGTTCGATCGTGCTGCCCGCCGATGTCGAAAATGACGAACAACTCGACGCGGTCTTCGCCGAACTGAAAGCAAAATGGGGCGGGCTGGATTTTCTGGTCCATTCGCTTGCCTTCTCCGACGCCAAGGAATTGAAGGGCCGCTACATCGAAACCACGCGGGTCAATTTTCTCAAAACCCTCGATATTTCCTGCTTTTCCTTTACCGCCGTGGCGCGCCGCGCAGCAAGCCTGATGCCGAACGGCGGCGCCATGGTGACGCTGACTTATCTGGGGGCGCAGCGTGTGATGCCGAACTACAATGTGATGGGTGTGGCCAAGGCGGCGCTGGAAGCCAGTGTGCGCTATCTCGCGGCCGACCTGGGCCAGGACAATATTCGCGTCAACGCCATATCCGCCGGGCCAATGCGCACCCTGGCGGGAAGCGCCGTGGGCGATGCGCGCGTGGTGTTCAAGTGGAACAAGAGCCACGCCCCCTTGAAACGCTCGGTGGAGCTTAACCATGTCGGCGGCGCGGCACTTTATTTGCTTAGTGGCCTGTCGGGCGGCGTTACCGGCGAAGTGCATTTCGTCGACGCCGGCTTCAACGTGGTCGGTATGCCGCCGACCGCGGACCTGAAGGGCTGGACGCCGCCGGAGAATGGCCATGACGAAAACGGCGCCGCATAGATTAACCCTCGCCCTTGTCGCGCTCCTCGCGCTGACGGGATCGGCCTTTGCCGACTGGCGCGAACAGATCACCAATTATGATGCCGGCCGCCTCACCGGCCTTGAGGCCGCGCGCGGCGATGCGGTTCGGCAGGCGCAAACGCGTGGCGGCACCGGTGACTATGGCGCCATCAAGGAAACCTTCGAGGCTGACGCCCATGGCGTGCCGGAGCAGGCGCTGTACGGCGCCTGGCGTTGCCGCCAGATGAAACTGGGCGGCATGACCGGCTATGCCGTGTTCAGTTGGATTTCCTGCAGCATTTCCAAGCGCAATGATGGAATCTGGTTCCAGAAACAGGGCACCCAGCGCATGGCGGGATATCTTTATCCCGAACAGGGCGGCCTCTGGGTCTATATCGGCGCCCAAAGCGCCAGGGGCGAACCCTTGCATCGCTATTCCGGCCGCCGTCCCTCGTTGGGCGCCGAAACAACGCCCGACGATCAGGTCGGCGCACTGGTGGGCATCGGCAACAATCGTCTTCGCATGGATTTGCCGACCCCCTCCACCCAAGAATCCGACTTCGACGCTATCGAGTTAGTGCGTTAGCTCTTAACTGTCATCCCCGGCGAGACGCGCGATAGCGCGTCGAGGGAAGGAGACCCAGATGCGCAAGCGAGTCATAACTTCGGAAGATCGGGAAGAATCTCGATCATTTTCGAATGAAACCGAGTTTGCTGCCCATTTCCTGGAAAGGGGACAGAGAACCGGCTCGCGGTAGATTTAACTTCGAGTGACGCGGCCTCAACGATTTTCTCGATCCCAACCATTAGAGACACAATTGCGGCAGGCTGATATTCCGCAATTCTGGCAGTTAAACCGGTTTTCGCGCTCCAGCACCTCTTTCTCCGCTCTTTTGGATTGAGTTGATTCACGGGCGTTAAAACGAGATCATCTAGATACCAGCCATAACTTTTGAAAGTACCGAGGAAGTCGTCACTTCCTCCAAAGACGGATTCTACTGCCTTCTTCATATAGCGCAGCATATTGCTATTTCCGTAATAGAAAAAATCACCGCTGGCCGGCGCAGATTCACCTACAAATAGCGTTGTGATGCGCCGAGGGCGAAACTGCATCCGGATGGCTTCAACATTTATCAATGCGCGGTGATCTTGCTGCATTTAATGAACCCTCTAGCATCTTCGCTTGGTTCAACGCCTAGGTTCCCTTCCCCTCGTATTGCTGACGCAATGCTCGGCCGGGAATGACAGGGGTTAAGCCCTCTTTTTCGCCGCCTCAGCAAACCGGTCAAACAGATAGTGCGAATCCATCGGCCCGGGCGAAGCCTCGGGATGATATTGCACGCTGAAGACATCGGCGCCTTCCAGCCGCAATCCGCAATTGCTGCCGTCGAACAGCGAGACGTGCGTTTCCTTCACGCCCTTGGGCAGGGTCGCGGTGTCCACCGTGAAGCCGTGATTCATGGAAACGATCTCGACCTTGCCGGTCTCCAAATCTTTCACCGGATGATTGGCGCCATGATGACCCTGGGCCATTTTTTTTGTTTTTCCGCCCAGCGCCAGGCCCAGCATCTGATGGCCCAGGCAGATGCCGAAAGTGGGAATGCCTTTGTCCACCACGCCCTTGATGGTGGGGATGGCATATTCGCCCGTCGCCGCCGGATCACCGGGACCGTTCGACAACAGCACGCCATGGGGATTGTGGCTCATCACATCGTCAAGCGTGGCGCTGGCAGGCAGCACGGTGATGTCGGCGCCCTTGCCCGCCAGCAATCTTAAGATGTTGCGCTTGACGCCATAGTCCAGCACCACGGCGCGAAAATCGGTTTTGGATTCCTTACCGTAGCCTTCATTCCAGGCCCAGGGCGTTTCGTTCCAGCGATACATCTGGCGCGAGGTGACCTCCTTGGCGAGGTCCAGCCCCACCAGGCCACCAAATGCCCTGGCCTGTTTCAGCAGCGCATCTCTGTCGCAAGTGGCCTTGTTTGATTCAGAAGTGGGGCCGCAATTGACGATGGCGCCATGCGGCATGCCTTTTTCGCGGATCAGGCTGGTCAGCGCCCGCGTGTCGATTCCCGCCACTGCCGGAATATTGTGCGTCTTCAGCCAGCGGTCCAGCGCCGCCAGGCTGCGGTAATTGGAGGGATGCTCGGCATCGGCGCGCACGATCAGCCCGCGCACTGCCGGCGTCAGGCTTTCGATATCCTCCTCATTGGCGCCGACAATGCCGATATGGGGAAAGGTGAAGGCCACGATCTGCCCGGCATAGGACGGATCGGAGAGGATTTCCTGATAGCCGGTCATGGCGGTGTTGAAACAGACTTCGCCAACTGCGCTTGCCACCGCGCCGAAACCAACGCCCTCAATGAACGTGCCGTCGGCCAGCATGATGCCCCCGCGCGACAAAGAGAGCTTGGTTTCGGCCATCGGCAATGTCCCTGGATTTGCGCGAAAATAGGGATGCAGGGTCTGCGGGTCAACCAGCCTTTTGCGCAAACAAACCCTGCGTTTTCAATGCGTTGTACTTGTCCACACTTTCGCGTAGGTTCCCGCTTTCCCAAAAGGCAAATTCGATGTCCCTGCGCGAAAAGCTCAACGAGTCGATGAAAGAGGCGATGAAGGCCAAGGACGCCCGCCGCCTTGCCACCCTGCGCCTGGTGCTGGCCGCCCTCAAGGACCGCGACATCGCCGCCCGCACCGAGACCAGCCGCGATCTTCTGGGCGATGACGAAATCCTGGGCCTGATGGCCAAGATGATCAAGCAACGCGAGGAATCCGCCACCGCCTTTGACGCCGGCAAGCGGCCGGAACTCGCCGCCGCCGAGCGCGAGGAAATCGCTATCATCCGTTCCTTCATGCCGGCCCAGATGGACGAGACCGGCATCAAGGCGGCAGCCGCCAAGGTGATCGCCGAACTCGGCGCCGCCTCGATCAAGGATATGGGCAAGGTGATGGCGACCATGAAAGAACGCTATGCCGGCCAGATGGATTTCGCCAAAGCCGGTGCGGCGGTGAAGGAAATTCTCTCTGCTTCCAAATAGATAGCCTGCAGCCGCTCGCCCGAGATCGCGGCGTTCGCCGCTTTCGCAGGTCCGCCGGACCTGCTCACACGCTTCGCGCGCCGCGGCTCACGGATTCACAGGATTCCGTACCTAAATCAGCGCTTTTTTGTCTCGGAACGCCTACATTGTCCCCAAGCGCTATGGCGAAGGCCTGCTTGAGGAAATCCGGCGGCGGACCGACCTTGTCCAACTCGTCGGCCGGCGGGTGAAGCTGGTCCGCAAGGGCCGGGTGATGTGGGGCTGCTGCCCCTTCCATGCCGAAAAATCACCCAGCTTCAAAGTGGAAAATGAACGCCGCACCTACAAATGCTTCGGCTGTGGCGCGGGCGGTGACGGCTTCAAATGGCTGATGGAAACCGAAGGTCTCAGCTTTCCCGAAAGCGTGCAGAAGCTGGCGGGCGAGGCCGGTGTCGAACTTCCCGCCTGGTCGCCTGACGACGAAGCGCGGGAAGTCAAAAAGAAATCGCTTTACGAGATCGTGGAGCTGGCCGCTGTTTTCTATGAAAGCCAGTTGCGCGAAGCATCGGGGCGGGAGGCGCGCGACTATCTGAAAACCCGTGGCCTTGATGGCGCCGCCGCCAAACAATTCCGCCTGGGCTATGCGCCGGCAAACGGCCATGCGCTGATCGAATTTCTCACGTCGAAGAACATCACCCAGGACGACATGATCGCGGCGGGCCTGGCGCGCCCCGCAGAAGAGAACCGCCCCATGCGTGATTTCTTTTACGACCGGCTGATGTTTCCCATCGCCGATGCCCGCGGCCGCACCATCGCCTTCGGCGGCCGGGGCCTCACCGCCGATGCCAAACCGAAATACATCAACAGCGGCGAAAACACGTTGTTTTCAAAGGGTTTCAATCTCTACAACTTCCATGTCGCGCGGGCGGCAGCGATCAAGGCGGGCACTGTCATCCTGGCCGAAGGCTATATGGATGTGATTGCCCTGGTGCGGGCCGGCTTTGCCCATGCCGTGGCGCCGCTGGGCACCGCGCTCACCGACGATCAGCTCCAGCTTCTGTGGCGCACCACGCCCGAACCTGTACTGGCTTTTGACGGCGATGCCGCCGGATTGAAAGCCGCGCACCGCGCCGCCCATCTGGCGCTGCCGCACCTGAAGGCTGGGTTCAGCCTGCGCTTTGCCTTCCTGCCTGCTGGCGAAGACCCCGACACGCTGATCGCCAAATCCGGTTCCGCCGGCATGGGAAAAATCCTGGAGGCGGCGCTGCCCTTATCCGAAGTTCTATGGCGCACTGAAACCGAAGGCCATGATTTTTCCACCCCAGAGCGCCGGGCCGGCCTGGAACAGCGCCTGCGTGAAATTGTCAGCCAGATCACCGACGGCAAGATCGCCGATTATTACCGCCGCGATTTCGAACAAAAGGTGTTTGACAGTTTCAAGGCGCGGAAGGCTCCCGCCGCGGCTGGGCGGAGCCGCCCCTATGTTGACAGGAACCGCCCGGCCTATGCCACCGCTGGAGTTTCGTCAGCATTGAAAAGCTCGAATTTGACCATTAAGGCCTCCGCACAAAGCTCCCACCAGCCGCCTGTTGACGATCAAGGGAGAATTGCCATTCGTCGGCCCCTTCCCCCTGTCCCTCCGCCAAAACGAGCTGCAGAGGGGATTGGCGCAATTGGGGCCAAGAGACAGTCGAGTGATGCCGCCCGGAAGCTCAAAGAGGCGGAACTTGCCACCCTGCTTTTGAGCCACCCGGCCCTTGCCTTGTCCCAAGGTGAGCTGGTGGCCAGTCTGCCTTTCCTGGACCCCTCGCTTGACAGGCTGCGGCACGAGCTTTTAAACCTCGCCGCCTCCGGCTCAAGCCTTGAAAAACCGCCGGTTTTGAACCATTTACTCCATCAGGGAATGGCCGAATTGCTGACCCGTCTCGGCACACGCGAGAACGATCAGGACGAAGCCATGCACGAAACCGAAGCCCGTTTTCTGCGTGCCGCTGGCGATTTGCGCGAGATGGCCGAATGGGAACCGGAACGGGCCCGGGCCTTCCAACGTCTGGGCAGTGAGGCCAGCGAAGAAAGTTGGCAGGAAGCACGGCGTTTGTTGCGCTCTTCCGGCGAATAGATCGCCAAAAGCATACACTGCGCCCCTATAGTAGGGGACAATAGGAATGAATTTTGGTGACCAAGTCGAATTTGCCTAAAAAAACGCCAGCCAAGTCCAAGCCCGTCTTGAAAAAGACGGCCGCCAGGCCAGCTGCCATGAAAAATGCGGCCGTCAAGAAGTCGGCCAGGCCTGCTCCCAAAAAGCCGGCTCCCAAGCCGGTCAAGGCTGCCTCCAGGCCGCTGACCAAGGCTGAGCTCAAGAAATGGGAAGCCGCCAAGGCCGCCCGCAACGCCAAACTCGAGGCCGAACTCAAGAAGGGAAAAACTCCGCTCAAGGGTGACGCCAAGAAAATCGTCCCGGCCCCACTGGTAAAGCCCGGCGCCAAGATTCCGCCCAAGAAGCCGGGCGAGAGCGAAACCCCCGGCGATGCAGATTCTCCGCTGCTGGATATGTCCGATGTCGGCGTACGCAAGATGATCGCGCGCGCCAAGCAGCGCGGCTATGTCACCTATGACGAACTGAACAAGGTCCTGCCTTCCGACAAGACGTCTTCCGAGCAGATCGAAGACACCATGGCGATGCTCAATGAGATGGGCATCAATGTCATCGAAAGCGAGGAAGCCGAAGAAGCGGAGGGTGAAACCCTTCCCGCTCTGGCCGAGGGCAGCAAGGCGCTGGCCACCACCGCCAAGTCGGGCGAGCAATATGACCGCACCGACGACCCGGTGCGCATGTATCTGCGCGAGATGGGCTCGGTCGAGCTCCTGTCGCGTGAAGGCGAAATCGCCATTGCCAAGCGCATCGAGGCGGGCCGCGAATTGATGATCGGCGCGCTGTGTGAATCGCCGCTGACCTTCGAGGCGCTCACCGTCTGGCGCGACGAACTCAACGAAGGCAAGGTTCTGCTTCGCGATATTATCGACCTGGAAGCCATGTATGGCGCCGGCCCCGATGGCCAGCCCGCGCCGGTGCCGCCGCCGGTTGGCCCCGACGGCCAGCCCCTGCATCCCACGCCGTTGACCGGCGCCATGGCCTCGCTGCCGGAATTCAAGGCGCCCGAATTCAAGAAGCCCGTACCGCCGCCGCCGACCGCACCCAAGCCGGAAGGCGCCGAAGGCGAAGGCGGCGAGACCGCTGCCGTGGACCCCGCCGCCGATGGCGATGATTTCGACGATGAAGGCAACCTGCCCTTGTCGGCGATGGAAGCGGCCCTCAAGCCCCAGGTGCTGGAATCCCTCGACGCCATTGCCGCGCTCTACAAAAAGCTGGGCAAGCTGCAGGACGCATCGGTCGAGGCGGCGCTGGCCAGCGACGAGCTTTCCACCGGCCAGGAACGCCGTTTCAAGAAGCTGCGCAACGAGACCATGGATCTGGTCAAGTCGCTCAAGCTCAACAACAACCGCATCGAAGCCCTGGTCGACCAGATGTACGGCATCAACCGCCGCCTGGTTTCGCTGGAAGGACGTCTTTTGCGCCTGGCCGAGGCCCATGGCGTGGACCGCGCCGACTTCCTCAAACAGTATTTCGGCAACGAGCTCGATCCCAACTGGGCGCGCCGTGTCGGCCGTCTTTCCGGTCTCGGCTGGCACGACTTCGTCACCGAGGAACGCGAAAAGGTCAGGGCCCTTCGCGAAGACATCCAGTCGCTCGCCCAGGAAACCCGCCAGTCGGTCTCCGAATTCCGCCGCAACGTCCAGACGGTGCAGAAGGGCGAACGCGAATCCGGCGTCGCCAAGAAGGAAATGATCGAGGCCAATCTGCGCCTGGTCATCTCCATTGCCAAGAAATACACCAATCGCGGCCTGCAATTCCTCGACCTGATCCAGGAAGGCAATATCGGCCTGATGAAGGCGGTGGACAAATTCGAATATCGCCGCGGCTATAAATTCTCCACCTACGCCACCTGGTGGATCCGGCAGGCCATCACCCGCTCCATCGCCGATCAGGCGCGCACCATCCGCATTCCGGTACACATGATCGAGACCATCAACAAGCTGGTGCGCACATCCCGCCAGATGCTGCATGAAATCGGCCGCGAGCCGACGCCGGAAGAACTGGCTGAGCGCTTGGCCATGCCGCTGGAAAAAGTGCGCAAGGTCCTCAAGATCGCCAAGGAGCCGATCAGCCTCGAAACCCCCATCGGCGACGAGGAAGACTCGCATCTGGGCGATTTCATCCAGGACCCCAATGTGGTGCTGCCGATCGACGCCGCCATCCAGGCGAATCTGCGCGAAACCACCACCCGCGTGCTGGCGACCCTCACCCCGCGCGAGGAGCGCGTGCTGCGCATGCGCTTCGGCATCGGCATGAACACCGACCACACGCTGGAAGAAGTCGGCCAGCAGTTCAGCGTGACGCGCGAGCGTATCCGCCAGATTGAAGCCAAGGCGTTGCGCAAACTCAAGCACCCCTCCCGTTCAAGAAAACTCAGGAGCTTTTTGGACAACTAATGGCCCGCCGCGACGAATCCAAATTCTCCAACCGGTTGGAAGACGCCGCCAAGGCGCGCGCCGAAATGCTGGCCAAGGCCAAGGCCCGCGCCGAGGCCGCCAAGGCCGGCGCCGATGAGCGCACCAGGGAGCGCCTGGCCGTGGCCGCCGCCCGTGAAGAACGCCAGAAGCAGCGCGCCGAGGAAAAACGCCTCGCCGCCATCGAAGCGGAAAAGAACAAGGTGGCGATCGAAGCCGCCCGCAAGAAGGCCGAAGAAGACGCCAAACTCGCCGCCATCAAGGCCGCCGAGGAAGCCAAGGCGCGCAAGGCCCGGGAAGAGGCCGAACAAAAGGCCGCCCGGGATGCCCGGTATGCCGCCCGCAAAGAGCGTGGCAAGAAAAAGCGCTAGACGCGGATCTTTGGCCTAGCTTTTCTTATGAGCGGAGCGAATTAGAAAAGCTGGCCCCGCTTCGAGCCCGCATAGCGGGCGAGGGCGGTGCTCCGCGCGTTGCCTACGCTGTCGCTAGGCAACCCTGCTCAAGACACAAAATCTCTCGCGCCTATAAAGGGGAGATGGGTTCCATGACAGGAATCGCCCATTCCCAAACTCGATTTCCTTATTCCAGACATACTTGGGGTTGAGCATTGCTCCCCTATCCGTCGCGGCAAGGCTTCGCACCTTCCCCGGAATTACCAGCAACTATTTTAAAACGAGAGCGCTATGCCATTTGTCGAAGAAAAGAAGTTCAGATATCCCGCCGAAGAAGAATGCCTGGTGCGCCGGCTGGGCAGCGCCCTGATCGTGTCCTGGGCGGCATTGCCGCGCGAGCTGCAGGAAAAAATATTATCTGAGGCCAAGACCGCCTGGGACCGGGAATATAATGTCCCGCGTCTTCCGGAACGGCTAAGCACGCTTCTTCGCCGGTTTGGCGAGGAGCGCTGAGGTTCGGAAGGATTGCAGAAAACACTATTCCAGTACCGCCAGCAGGACCATGACCAGACCGACAATGGATACCCCCCAGACGATGGTACGCGCCACGGGTATGCCGACCGCATAAACCGGCACATAAATCAGCCGCGCCCAGAAATAGATCTGCGCCCCCAGCGCGGACGTCGGATTGCTGCTGGCCGTCAGCGTGACCAGCAGAACCGCCACCGCGAAATAGACGAAGGTCTCGCGGAAATTTCCGAAAGCGCGCTGGAACCGGCGCGTCATGACACTGACAGGCGGCGGCGGCAGATCGCGTGGACTGAGGTTGTAAGGCAGGCCCTGATCTATCGTCGCCAGGCTGGTGGCGATGACAAGCTGGACAAGACCCAGCACCACGCTCCAGCACAGCATCTGGATTTCAATCGTACCGGTGAAAATGTGCATGACGCCTCCCCTCTGTGTTCTGAGTTACGGAACCGGCGTGCCGACGATCCTGGAATAGACCGGCTGCGAATCCCAGCTCAGGGCTTTTTCGCTGCCATCGAACAGGGCGGCGAATTTTCCGCCTGACGCCTTGTAAGTGAATTCTGCCACCCGGTCGGGTGGATTGGTGGTGGCGTTGCGGGTGATGTCGGTGACCTGTTCGGTGCGGAAAATCTGCACCGCCTTGGGATCGGCGGGATTGTAGAAATTGGCAGATCCCGCGCCTTTGTTGGCCGGCAGCCTGGTATATTTCACATGCAGCGCCGCATGCGCCCCGCCCGCGCCGCTCAGATCCCAGTCCTCCGTCACCATAGTCGCGCCATTGGCGGTGGCGATGGTGCGTGTCACTTTCGCGCCGCTGGCCTGGCTCAGCACACCAAAGGCCGCTTGCGGGTCATTCTGGGTGAGGCCGCCCAAAATCATCTGCCCGACCGCCCCGCCTTCGCTCTGCTTCACCGGCGCGGCAAGAATGGCCATCAGGTCGGTGCCCTTGCCGAGCGGCTTGTTGTCCGGTCCCACGATATTGCCGGCATCAATGAAGATCAGGCGCATATTGGCGTCCTTGGCCGGGCCCTGGGTGGCGGCGCCGGAAATCCATCCGGCGGGCAGCATCTTGGCCAGCGCCGCGTCATTGACATGAAAATCCAGCTGGAAGCGATATTCGCTCGACTGCGCCAGCACATTGATCGGCGGCGGCGGCGCGGCCGGTGTCTGCCCGAAGGCGGCTGGCGCGATCAGCAAAATTGTCGTGGTCAATATGGCGGAAAGTTTTTTCATCCTGGGCACCCCTTATTTTTTAGGATTATAGCACCCGGTGCCGTGCTGCCGCCATGCGCTTAAGCCATCCCGTTAGCCTATTTAAATTCGCGTCACCCGCTATCGCGGCGCCACTACGCTGTCGCTAGGCGAAGTTGAAGCTCACCGAGATGCGCTGGCTTTTGCCGGCATTCGCGTCCACCCCATGCCGCAGCCAGCTTTCCCACAACAGCAGCATTCCCGGCTTTGGCGCCACGTCCACGAAAGTCCGGTTCTCCAATCGGGAATTTTTCCTCCTTGGTGGGGCGGCCATCAGCATGGCCAGGCGGGGGTCTTCAAAGCGGATCGCGCCGGAACCCGGCGGCGCCGTCACATAATAGGTGCCGCTGACCACGGAATGGGGATGAATATGGGGTGTGTGGGTCGCCCCTTTATTCATGACATTGATCCATAGACTGTCCAGCTGCAGCCTGCGTCCGGAAAGATCGAAATCAGATTTGCGCGCGAATCCAGCTACGTGATCGGCAATGGCTTTCTCCAGTTCGGCGAAAACCGTGGCGCGTGACGTCAGGTCATTCAGCGAGGCATACGAGGTATATCCGCCGTAACCATGTTCTCGCGCCCAACGCCGCCCTGCTTTGTCTTCGGCCGCGATGGCAAGACAGGTTTGGGCCAACCCGCGTGGGCAGCGGATGCGTGCGCTGTATAATAATGTCGGAAAAAGTGTCTGAAAGCCTGGCATTTCCCCTTCGCCTTTTCCGACCATTGCAGGACATTCTACGCTCCTGTACGTCTTTAATTGTCGCATTTTCTGCGGAAAAGCGCTTCACACTTTTCCTGAAAATGCTGGGGGACCATTCATGCGCGCCGCTCTCATCGTTTCCGCCTTTTTGGCGCTCGGCCTTTCCGGCTGCGCTGTCTATCATGTCGCGTCCACGGCAGTGGACGTCACCACCACAGCGGTCGGCGCCACGGTGGATGTGGTTGGCGCCGTCGTCACCGCCCCCTTCGGCCATGGCGACTCCGACAAGAAAGCCAAAGCCGACTAGAAGCGGTCCTTCTGTTTTCGTATCTCGCCGAACACGCCCACATCGCCGGCATTTTCCATGCCCAGGTTCTTGCGGATTTCCGCCGAGCCCACGCGCAGGAAAGGATTGGTGGCGCGCTCAAGCCCCATGGTGGACGGCATGCTGGTCTCACCCTTGGCGCGCGCCGCCCGCACCTCGTTCATTCGCGCAGCCAGCGCCTTGTTGCCCGGCTCCAGCGTCAGCGCGAAGCGGCCGTTATTCTCGGTATATTCATGGCCGCAATAAATCCTGGTCGAGTCGGGCAAGCTCATCAGTTTGCTGAGGCTCGCCCACATCATGGCGGGATCGCCCTCGAACAGGCGCCCGCATCCCATGGCGAACAGCGTGTCGCCGGTGAAGGCGTTGCCGTCCATCACAAAGGTGATTGCGCCGCGCGTGTGGGCGGGCACTTCCAGAATCCGGACCGGCATTCCGGAAAATTCCCAGCCGCCATCTTCCTCCACTCCGATATCAATCTCCGGAATGCGCCCTGCGTCTTTTTGGGGCCCCACCACCATGGCGCCGAACTCCTGCTTCAGCGCCATATTCCCGCCGGTGTGATCCAGATGATGATGGGTGTTGAGGATATGGGTCAGCCTCCACCCTCGCGCCTTCAGGGCTGCCTTGACCGGCCCCGGCTCGGACGGATCCACCACCGCGCAGGCTCCCCCCGCCTTCACCAGATAGGCGTAATTATCGGTCAGGCATGGCACGATCGCGATTTCCAGCGTCACGGGAGCTCCTTTTTGCCGGCAGGCTATCAGGGGATGCGTTGAACGTTAACGCTCTTAAGGCTACCCCTATGGCCATGCAGCTCTATGTTCGCGAGCTTGCCGAGTTTTATGACGGCCATCTGGGCGCGGTGGCGCGGCGCATCCTGCTGCGCCGCCTGCGTCAGATCTGGCCCAATGTCAGCGGCCAAAGGCTGCTTGGCTTCGGTTATGCCACGCCCTATCTGCGGCCTTTTCTGCTGGAAGCGGAGCGCGGCGTTGCCGCCATGCCGGCCCATATGGGCGCTACCACCTGGCCGGCGCCCAAATGCCTGACCGCCATGGTGGAAGAAAGCGCCTTGCCGTTTCCCGATGCTTTCTTTGACCGGGTGCTGGTGGTGCATGGCTTGGAAGGGGCGGAAAGTTTGAGGCCGCTGTTGCGCCAGCTCTGGCGGGTGCTGGCGCCGGAAGGAAAACTGCTCCTGGTCGCGCCCAACCGCGCCAGCCTGTGGGCGCAGGTGGACTGGTCGCCCTTCGGCCAGGGCCGCCCCTTTTCCCGCCATGAACTGGACGTGATATTGCGCGACGTGCTGTTCGAGCCCACCGGCTGGGATCGCGCCCTGTATGTGCCACCTTTTCATGCCAAATCGTTGATCGGCACGGGCGCGGGCTGGGAACGTTTCGGCCGCCGGATTTTTCCCGGCTTGGGGGGCGTTCATCTGGTTGAGGCGACCAAGTCGCTATACGCGCCGGTCGGCCCCACCCCCGTGCCCAGCGGCGCGCGGCCGGCGCGGCTCAACCCCGCGGGCCGGGATACCTAAGCTTTTTTCAACAGGAAAATGGCACCCGGCGCCAGCAGGTTGGGGCCGCCCAAACCGCCTTTCAAAATGGCGTCGGGGCGAATCCGGCGGGTCTCGCCTTTTTCGTTCAGGGCATGGGCCTCGACCACCGCCGCTCCGCACAGCCGCGTCATGTCCAGAAAATCCGACAGGGTGCAGAGATGGATGTTGGGGGTATCGAACCAGGAATAATCCAGATTCCTGGTGCGTGGCATGCGGCCGCTGGCCAGAAGCGAGGCGCGCACTTTCCAGTAGCCGAAATTGGGCAGCGACACCGCCGTGCGCCGTCCGATGCGGAGCAGATGGTCCAGCACCACCCGGGGCTTCTCCGTCGCCTGGATGGTGTTGGACAGGATCACCGCGTCAAAGGTGCCACTGGGATATTCATTGAGGTCGGTGTCCGCGTCGCCCTGCATCACCGAAAGGCCGCGCGCCACGCAGGCATTGACATTCTGCTGCGACAATTCAATGCCGCGGCCGTCCACGCCCTTGCCGCGCAGATGTTCCAGCAGCGCGCCGTCGCCGCAGCCCACATCCAGCACCCGTGTGCCGGGGCGGATCATCGCCGCGATGGCGGCCAGATCGGGGCGCAGGCTTACATGAGGAAGGCTGGCGCTCATGGCTCGGCCAGCGCGTTTAGAAAGCCGCGCACCGTGCCGAACATCTCCGGTTCGTCCAGCAGGAACGAGTCATGGCCCTTGTCGGTCTTGATCTCGACAAAGCTGACATTGGCGGCCACCGCGTTCAGCGCATGGGCGATTCTCTTGTTCTCGGCGGTGGGAAACAGCCAGTCCGAGGTGAAGGAAATAATGCAGAAGCGCGGCGCGTTCGCCCCGAACGCGCCGGCCAGATGCCCGTCATAGTCCGCCGCCAGGTCGAAATAATCCATCGCGCGGGTGATATAGAGATAGGAATTGGCGTCAAAGCGGTCCACGAAGCTGGCGCCCTGGTGATGCAGATAGGATTCGATCTGGAAGTCCGGGGCGAACTGGAAAGACAGCGCCTCGCGATTCTGCAGGGCGCGTCCGAATTTCCGCTGCAGCGCCGCCTCGGACAGATAGGTGATATGCGCCGCCATGCGCGCCACCGCCAGCCCCTTGGACGGCGTGGTGCCGCGCAGCTGATATTCGCCGCCCTGCCAGTCGGGATCGGCCATGATCGCCTGGCGTCCCACTTCGTGAAAGGCGATGTTCTGCGCCGAATGGCGCGCGGCACAGGCAATCGGCATCACCGCCCGCACCCGTTCGGGATACGAAGCCGCCCATTGCAGCGCCTGCATGCCGCCCATCGAGCCGCCCACCACGGCCAGCAGCTTTGCAATGCCCAACTGCTCGATCAGCATCGCCTGGGCCCGCACCATGTCGCGGACGGTGACCAGCGGAAAGGAAAGTCCATAAGGCTTGCCGGTGAGGGGATCATTTTCCGCCGGCCCGGTCGTGCCCATGCAGCCGCCAATGACATTGGCGCAGATCACGAAGAAACGGTCGGTATCGATCGGCTGGCCCGGACCCACCATGGTGGTCCACCAGCCGGACTTGCCGGTGACCGGATGATCGGACGCCACGAACTGATCGCCGGTCAGCGCATGACAAATCAGGATGGCATTGCTTTTGTCGGCGTTGAGGACGCCATAGGTCATATAGGCGATGGTGAATGGCGAAAGGCTTTTGCCGCAATCCAGCTTCAACGGCCGGTCGGTGCCGAACCGCACGATATAACCCTTGTCCGCCGCTGGCGCGGTGACGGGACGCAGGAAGGTGGGTGCTTCGGACATGCTGAAATCCCTGGGAAACCGTAGCTAAGGCCGCTCCGCCCCCCTGTCAACGAATGGCAGTTATTCGATGGTCGCACGGCCCGCGGAAAACCGCTGCGCACTTTTCCTGGCCGATGCTCCCTGCTTTGCTTTTAGCCCTCCCTGCCACTATCAATACGCCCCTTTTTGGAGAGTTTATGACGCCTTCGCCCATGAACCCTGCGCCTAGGCCAGGCATTCTGGACATCTCGCCCTATGTCGGCGGGCGCTCCGCCGTGCCCGGCAAGGTGGCCGAGATCTGGAAACTGTCCGCCAATGAAAGCCCTTTCGGCCCGGGCCCCGCCGCGCTGGAAGCCATGAAGACCATCGCCGCGGATGCCGGCATCTATCCGGAAAGCTCGGCCCGTATTCTACGCGAAGCCATCGGCGAGGAGCTGGGATTGGATCCGGCCCGTATCATTTGCGGCGGTGAAGGATCGGGCCCGCTTCTCAGTATGCTGGCCGCGGCCTATCTCACCCCCGGCGATGAAGTGGTTTTTTCCCAGCATGCTTTCTTGCTTTATGAAATCGCCGCCCGGGCCAACAGCGCCAAACCGGTGATCGTGCCGGAACGCGTCACCAACCGCGCCATCAAGGTGGATGTGGACGCCATGCTGGCCGCCGTCACCCCACGCACCCGCCTGGTCTATATTGCCAATCCCAACAATCCCACCGGATCCTATCTCACAAGCGATGAACTGCGCCGCCTGCATAAGGGTTTGCCTTCCAATGTTCTGCTGGTGATCGATTCTGCCTATAGCGAATATGTTGATGCGGAAGACTATGAAGACGGCGCCGCGCTGGTCACCGCCTCGGACAATGTGGTGATGACCCGCACTTTTTCCAAGATTCATGGCCTGGCGGGCCTGCGCATCGGCTGGGCTTATGCCCCCGCCGCCGTGATTGAAATACTCAACCGTATTCGCGGCCCTTTCAATGTCGGCTCGCTCCAGGCGCGTGTCGGCGCGGCGGCGATCCGGGATCGCGCCCATATCGCACGTGCCCAGGCGCATAACCGCCAATGGCGCGCCTGGCTGACAGAGGAGGTCCGCAAGACCGGTCTTCGGGTGGATGACAGCGCCGCCAATTTTGTGCTGATCCATTTTTCGGAGGGCGCCAGGGACGCCAAAGCCGCCGATGCGTTTCTGATGTCGCGCGGCCTGATCCTGCGCGCGATGGGCAGTTACGGCCTGCCCGATGCCTTGCGCCTGACGGTGGGGACCGCCGAAGCCAACCAGCTGGTGGCGGCGGCGCTCCGGGAATTCATGGGGCAATAATGTTCAACAAGGTTGCCATTATCGGCCTTGGCCTGATCGGTTCTTCTATCGGTCACGCGACAAAGCGCGGCAAGTTGGCCGGTGAGATCGCCGGCTTCGACATCAGCGAGGATGTGCGCGCCCGCGCCGCCAAACTCGGCTTCACCGATGCCATCGCGCCGACGGCCGAAGACGCCGTCCGGGACGCCGATCTGGTCATCCTCTCCACTCCGATCGGGGCTTACAAAAATCTGGCGGAGGCCATCGCGCCGCATCTGAAGGCCGGGGCGATCCTGACCGATGTCGGTTCGGTCAAGGGCGCGGTGGTCCGGGACGTGGCGCCCTTCGTGCCCAAATCCGTCCATTTTATTCCCGCCCATCCCATCGCCGGCACCGAATTTTCCGGCCCCGAAGCTGGTTTCGCCAGCCTGTTTGATGGGCGCTGGACCATCCTGACGCCGCTACCGGGCGCGGACGGGAGCGCCGTGCAAAATCTGAAAAAATTCTGGCAGGGCTGCGGCGCCCAGGTGGAGGTGATGGAAATCGCCCATCATGATCTGGTGCTGGCGATGACCAGCCACGTCCCCCACCTGATCGCCTACAATATTGTGGGCACGGCGCATGACCTGGAACAGGTGACCGAAGGCGAAGTGATCAAATTTTCCGCCAGCGGCTTTCGCGATTTCACCCGCATCGCCGCCTCCGATCCCACCATGTGGCGCGACATCTTCCTCAACAACCGGGAAGCGGTGCTGGAAGTTCTGGGCCGCTTCAACGAGGATCTCAGCCGGCTGCAGCGCTGGGTGCGCGATGGCAATGGCCAGGCGCTGTTCGATCTCTTCACCCAGACCCGCGCGATACGCCGTTCCATCATCAGCGCCGGTCAGGACACCGCCGCCCCCAATTTCGGCCGCGATAAAAAAGATCAATAGAAGCGTCGGCCAGCAATAGTGTGGTGGCTAGCGTCAGCGTAGCGCCACGTTTTGCGTTGGCCGCGCGGTTGCCTACGCTGCTGCTAGGCAACTCAATAAAGCGGATTCAGCAACCCGGTGAGATCGGCGCCGGTGTCGCTGAAGGCATTGGCGGTCAGATTGAGGCCGGAGGAGGAAATCGCCACCGGTCCGATCGCCGTCTGGCCGCCCTTGGCGCGCCAATCCGCTACCGCTTCCGCCCACGATGCCGTCCCCGCCAGCAGCGGCGCAAAGGATTCTCCCTGCGTCAGGGTGGCGTACAAAGTCAGGTTTTTGATGTGATCGCCAAACATTCGGCCGGCGATATTTCCGCCGCTTTTGACGTCCTCGGCCTTGACCATCAGATCCAGGGCATCGGTCTTGGGATCGCGGCGCAGATGAAATTGCGTCCGCGCCGCCGTAAAGGGCAGGCCCTGTGTATCGCTGCCGCCCGCCGCCACCACATCCAGGTCGAAGCGGGCGAGGCCGCGCCCATCGCTGACCGTGCTGGCGCGCAGCGAGCCCGGCAGGAATTTCAGGACATGGCTTTTGCCGCCGCCATCCGTCCAGCCCAGGCTTTGGTTGCCCGCCGCCTCGTAAATGTCCTGGGCGGGACCATAGGTCAGCCGATGCAGGGCGAATTTCTCGGTTGTCCAGCGGAACGGGCCATGCGCGCCCTGGCCCTGCACCGCGAAACCGGTGAACACCACATCGATGTTAAAGGGAAAGCCCGAGATGGTCTTGGCGGCATAGGAAATGCTGATCCCCGGCACCGCCTGATGGCCGTTCAGGGCGTTGAGATTTTTCTCCACCACGCCAGCGACCACCCACCAATGCGCCATCGCCCAGGCGGCCAGGGCGAACAGCAGCGCCAGCGGCGCGAACAGCCAGAAGCGGGAGGAATAGTTCATCGGGAGCGCCGACCCGGAAAAGTGCGGTGGCGACGGGTTAAACACAATGACATCCGCGGTTTTCCGTTGGGGCGCGCGACCATAAAAAATGTCAGCCGCATTTGGAATAGCCGCAGGACAAGCAGGAATCGCAGCCTTCGATATGCACAAAGCTGGCTTCGCCGCAGCGCGGACAAAAATTGGCCGGCGCGCCCTCCCGCGGCATGGCTGTCTTGGGCGTGGGCCGGCGCATGCCCATGAAACCGATCTCGATCATGTGCCGCTCGATGACCTCGCCGATGGCGGCCAGGAGCGAGGGCACATAACGCCCGCCCATCCATTGGCCGCCGCGTGGATCGAAAATCGCCTTCAATTCATCCACCACAAAGGACACATCGCCGCCGCGCCGGAACACCGCCGATATCATCCGCGTCAAGGCCAGCGCCCAGGCATAGGCTTCCATGTTCTTGGAATTGATGAAGACCTCGAAGGGCCGGCGGCGGCCGTCTTTCTCGATATCGTTGATGGTGATGTAGAAGGCGTGATCGCTTTCCAGCCATTTGATCTTGTAGGTGCGGCCCAGCAGCGTCTCCGGCCGGTCCAGCGGCTTGGTCATATACACCACATCGCCGCGTACCATGCGCGGCCCATTATTCCGGGGTTCCGGCAGGGGCAGCGGCAATTCCGGCTCATCGCTGATGGCGGCTTCCGCGGGCACCGCGTCCCTCGGCTCCTCGAACGCAGGCGTCGCGGAAAGCACCGAACCGGTCACCTCGTTGGGCCGATAGGTGGTGCAACCCTTGCAACCCTTTTCGTAGGCCTGGCGATAGACATTCTCGAAGTCCGTAAAGGAAATTTCGCGCGGCACATTGATGGTCTTGGAAATCGCCGAGTCGATAAAGGGCTGGGCGGCGGCCTGCACCGCCAAATGATCGGCCGGACTCAGATTCTGGGCGGTGACGAAATAATCGGGCAGCGCGGCATTGGCGCCAAAGCGCACATGGAATTTGCGCAAGGCGTAGTCCTCCACCACCTCTTCGCTCCTGCTGCCGTCCGCCTGCAGCACCTTGCGGCTATAGGCAAGGGCGAAGACCGGCTCGACGCCGCTGGAAACATTGTCGGCGAACAGCGAGATCGTTCCGGTGGGGGCGATAGACGTCAGCAACGCGTTGCGAATGCCGTATTGCGCGATGTCCTGGAAAATATCCGGCGGCAGCGCCTGGATATGGGGCCGGGCCAGATAGGCGTCGCGGTCGAACAGCGGGAAAGCGCCTTTTTCCCGCGCGATCGCCACCGAGGCGCGATAGGCGGCGTGGCTCAGGGTGGAAAGCCAGCTCTGGATCAGGGCGATGCTTTCCGCCGAGCCATAGCGGGCCTTGCAGAAGATCAGGGCGTCGGCCAGGCCGGTAACGCCCAGCCCGATCCGGCGCTTGGCAAAGGCTTCCTGCCTTTGCGCGTCCAGGGGAAAGCGCGAGACGTCGATCGCATTGTCCAGCATGCGGATCGCTACGGTGGTCAACCGGGTGAGCTCGTCCAGGTCCAGCCGCGCATCGTCCTCAAAGGGCAGCCGCACCAGCTTGGCCAGGTTGATGGAACCCAAGAGGCAGGCGCCATAGGGCGGTAAAGGCTGTTCGCCGCAGGGATTGGTGGCGGCGATGGTTTCGCAATAGGAAAGATTGTTCTGGCTGTTGATGCGGTCGATGAAGATCACGCCGGGTTCGGCATAATCATAGGTCGAGCGCATGATGCGGTCCCACAGCAAGCGTGCCTTGAGGGTGCGGTAATCTTTGCCGCCGAATTTCAGCGTCCAGTCGCCATCATTCTTCACCGCCGCCATGAAAGCGTCGCTCACCAGCACCGAAAGATTGAAATTGGAAAGCCGGCCCGCCGTCCGCTTGGCGTCAATGAACTCCTCGATGTCGGGATGATCGCAGGCCAGGGTCGCCATCATCGCGCCGCGCCGCGCACCGGCGCTCATGATGGTGCGGCACATCGCGTCCCACACTTCCATGAAGGAAACCGGCCCCGATGCGTCCGCGCCCACGCCTTTGACCGGCGCGCCCTTGGGACGCAGGGTGGAAAAGTCATAGCCGATACCGCCGCCCTGCTGCAGGGTGAGGGCGGCTTCGCGCAAAGCGCTGAAGATGCCCTCCATGGAATCGGGGATGGTGCCCATCACAAAACAGTTGAACAGCGTCACGGCGCGGCCGGTGCCCGCCCCCGCCAGGATCCGTCCGGCGGGAAGGAATTTGTGGCCCGCCAGGGCATGGGCGAATTCCCCGGCATGGGCCAGGCGCGTGGGGCCCGGTTCAGCCTCGCTCAGGGCATAGGCGACACGCGCCCAGCTGTCGGCGATGTCCCGGTCGCCCGCGCCATCAGGCGCCTTGAAGCGGTATTTCATGTCCCAGATCTGGTCGGATATTTCGCTCATCGCCAGGATATCATTCATACGTCAAACGGTTCCCGCCGGCCGGTCGCCGGGCCGGCCTTGAGCCAGGTTAGCGGGCTAATATGGCAACTGTTCTATTAACGTTCCATAGCGGTTTTTGGGGATTTATATACTTCGCTTCTATATCCTTCCTCTGAATCGAAAACCAATATTATCTCCATAAAACAGTGATATAGGTAACAGATTGGCAGATGGGTTTTCAATCCAGCGCGCGAGCGATTGAGCGAACTTCTTGCTCGCCTCAGATTCGAAATCGGCTGTCACTGCGATACGAATCGCGGCACCCCTTGGCGCGATGGCAATCTAGCCACCATATTTCCGGCCGATCAATTCCGGCTCCATCTGTTGCAATATTCGCATATTCGGTTCATTTTTTTCTTCGCTGTCCTTGTGAGTATATGACGGCATATTATAAATGTAAGTATTATCAATAACTTAGTAGTGTAACTGGAGGCAAATATAGAACGAAAACAGCTTGTGTTTTTTAAAACAGTTGTTACATTGAGAAATGTAACACGCTAGAAAGGCTCGTTCATGGCCGTAACAGCAGCCACCTCAGCGCCCTATGCCCCGCCAAGCGCCATTATGGAGGTGGTGAACCGCTTCCGGCGCGGACTCCCCCCACCGATCACAGCCGAGGTGCTTGGCCGCGCCGGTATTTCCGACAGCCTCATCCCCCGCACCCTTCAGGCGCTGAGGGTCCTTGACCTGATTACCGACGACGGCGCGCCGACTCCGGTCCTGGAAGGGCTGAGGCGCTCGCCGGAGCCTGAGTTCCAAAAGCGGCTGACCGAATGGTTGAACACCGCGTATGCCGATGTGTTGGCGTTCATCGATCCCGCCACCGCCGACGAAGGCGCAATCTCCGATGCCTTCCGCAGCTATAACCCTGTCGGCCAGCAGCCTCGCATGGTGACGCTGTATATCGGACTGTACACCGCCGCCGGTGTTCGCAAGCTCGAGAAGGGGGCTGAGAAGTCGGCCACGCCACGCACGGCGGCGGCGAAGCCTCGGGCTCGTGCTATTTCGGCACCGGCGGCGAAGCCGCTTTCATGGATCGCGACGGCGCGTGAGAAGGCGAGCGCGCAATCCGGCATGCCGCCTGCACTCGCTGGCCTGATGGCAAGCCTCCCGCCTGCTGGCACGGGATGGACCAAGGAAACGCGCGATAAGTTCGTCGCGCTGTTTGGCGTGACGTTGGACTACAGCATTCCCATCATTACCCAGGCTCAGGCCGATAAGGAAAATACTGGCGGTGCGTAGCGCCAGAAACGAAATCAGGCCCGGTGCGCAAACACCGAAGCCTGATCCCGGCGGGTAACGCCCGCTAACCTCTAACCCGTCCACACAGGCGGCACAGGATTGAGGTGATGCTCAATGCGGAAAGACCGCATTATAATACCAACGCCCTCTGACTCAAAATCGAGTCAGGGGGCTTTTTTTGTTTTTGGCCTTTTTCCAAGTCTTTTGGCATCACCGGCCTTCTTCGTTGAAGGTCCATAGGCCAATAATTTGTCGCGCCATCGCTCAGGGCGCCCGTTCCGGCACGTCAAATCCCAGCCGCTTGGCCTCCAGATGCAGCTTGTAAATATGAACCAGCATTTTGGTCAGGCCGGAAATGTCCTTCGCCGCCACATGATCCTCGAGGAACTGGTTGATCACGGTCTTGGGCCTGCCGGGCAAGCCTAAGAAAACCGCCACCCGTCGCGACACCAGGGTGGCGATATATTCGGCAAAGCCGGGCCGCTCAATCGCGCTCTCGTCGGTCAGGATCAGAAATTCCAAACCCACGCCGGATGCCCGGCAGATTTCGGGCAATTCATCGCCCACCACCTCCAGCATCATCACGCCGCTTTTGTCGGGCCGCCACTCCTCGCCCAATTGCGGCAATCCCCGCCAGGCGCAGTTGAACAGATGGCACAATTTGTAGCGTGTCTCATAGGCGCCGCAGCCGGTGCCGGTGCAGTGCTGGCACATGTCGCCGGCTTTTTTGTTATAGCCATCCTCTGCATGAAATTCGAGCGCATAGCAGCAGGCGATGCAGGTGCCGCAGCTATTCTGGAAGACGGGTTCGTTTGTCACGGCGCGGGTTTAGCACAGGCGCAGAAATGGGTGAATTGCCGTCTGGCGCCTTCATGAGATTGGCTTTGCGACAAGGCCCGCTTTGCGGGCTTCCAGATGCAGATGATAGATGTGCAGCAGCATTTTTGTGACCCCGGCTCCGTCCCCCGCCGCGATCAGCGGAGCCAGATAGTCGTTGATCAGGGTCTTGGGACTGTCGGCCGAAAGATAGACCGCAACCTGCCGCGATACCAGAAGACTGACATATTCCACAAAACCTGGGCGCAGGATTGCCGGCTCGCCGCCCAGCACCACGAAATTGAATCCCGTCGCCGCGCCGGAATATTGCCTGGGCGGCTCCTCCACCACCAGGATCATCACTCCGCTTTTGTCGGGGCGCCAATCCGGCCCCAGCTTCGGAATGAGCCGCCAGCCGCAAAAAAAGCCCCGGCACAGTTTGGGGCGGGTTTCATAAATGCCGCAGCCGCCGCCATGACAATGATGGCAGAGCACGCCCGCTTTCTTGCTCAGTCCCTCGGTCTCGATGTCCAGCCATTCGCAACACACCACGCATTCGCCGCAACTGCCAGGCGCTTGGACCTCGTCGCTCATGGCGATTTGCGCAAAAGCGCCGCGGTGGCGGTCTCGATGCGTTCCTCCAACACATTCATGAATTCGCCGCGCCTGAGGCCGGGCGGAATACCCTCCAGGAATTCAAGATGGATGGTGCCGGGCCGTTTGGTGAAGCCCTGCCAATAACGCCCGGAATCCAGCGCCGCCGGCGCGCATGCCACTTTCAGGAGGGCATAAAGTCCCGCCACGCCGGGCTTGTAGTCCGGCGCCGCGCCCGGTTTTTTGCGGGTGCCTTCGGGAAAGATCAGGATGGGCCGGCCCTCGGCCAGCACGTTCATGGCGGCACGGGTCATCTGGCGCAAGGCTTCGGCGCCCGCATCGCGGTCGATGGCGATCGCGGCGGCCTTTGCCAGGTACCAGCCGTAAAAGGGGATGCGCAAAAGTTCTCGTTTAAGCACAATGCCGGGATCGTCCAGCACAATATAAAGCGCCAGCGTATCCCACATGCTCATATGCTTGGACGCCACCAACACGCCGCTCCGGGGCACAACGCCCGCCACGCGCATGTCGATCCCGGAAAAGACCTTGAGACCCCACAGCGTCGCCCCTGCCCAGCGCCTTGCCATCGCGACGGTGAGTTTGCGCGGCAGCGCCAGCAGCGGCAGGAAGACAATCCCCATCACCGCGGTCAGCAGGACAAACCAGATCATGAACAAAAGGGAACGCAGGAACGTCATCGTATCGCCAGCGCGGTCACCAGGCTCGCCAGATATTTGACAAATTCCCTATGCAGCAGAAGCACGGTGTTGGAATGCAGCCACCATCTGGAAAGATCGACGCTGTCCTGGTCTACCGCATAGGGCAGTAGCGTCACATCCGGCATCACATTCTTGAATTCGCGGATGGCGCGCGGCATGTGATAGCGCGCGGTGACCACCACGATGCTCTGGAACCGATGGCCGTGCGCCCAGGCTGCCGCTTCCGCCGCATTGCCGCGCGTGTCTTCCGCGGCATAACCGATATCGGTGCAGCAATCGAAGCGCGGTCCTCCATGCGCCACCTCTTTCAGCGTCTGGCGGCTGGTCGCCTGGGCGACGCCGCTGATCAAAAGCCGCTTGCCCACGCCTTTCTCGAACAAATCCACCGCCACGGCCAGGCGCGGGCCGCCGCCGGTCAAGGCGACAATGCCGTCCGCCTCGGGCGCGGTCTCGGGCGGGGCCGGCAGCGTCGACACAAACAGCACAAACGCCAGGCCATACCCCAGCGCCACCAGAAGCATCGCCGTGAGAAATCCGCGGATCATCAATTGGCCAATCGCTTCGCACTATGAGGCTCGCGGAGTCTAATAGATGGCCCGGACCACCGAAAGCACCGATATGCGCGCCGTCGCCCAGGCGATCACCGAGGTGGCCACTGGCACTGCGGCAAGCCAGGGGATTTCGGTCCATTTGAGCGACAGGGGCGGCAGGAAAGGTACCGCCTCCACGCCAAAACTCTGCAGGCCACCCGCCCCCAGAAACAGCACAACGGCAAACAGCGTGCCGGTCAGGGCCGCCATCAGCGCCGAGATGAAATAATGCCATTCCACCGTGCGGGCGATGAAGCTGGGCAGCGCGCCCATCTGGTGCAGCAATTCCACCATCTCATGATGGGCGGAAAGGCCCGCGCGCGTCGCGAAGGATACCGCGGCGGCGGTGGCGCCCGCGATCAAGAGCAGAATGCCATAGGCCGAATAACGCACCGTGTCAGCCAGGGCGCCGAGCCGCGCGATCCAGCTGTGGTGATCGTCCAGCAGCGCCTCGGGCGCTGCCTGTTTCAACTTCTGCCGCAGCGCCGGAATATCCACCACTTCGCCGGGTGTGATGGTGGCGTCAATCAGGCGCGGCAGGGGAATTTCGGCGACCAGATTGTTCTTGCCGATCCAGGGCTCGACAAGCGCCTGGGTTTCGGTGTCCGAGATCAGCGCGGCATGGGCTATGCCGGGCGTGGCATTCAGCAGATCCAGCGCCGCTTGGATCTCCGCCTCCAGTCCGGCGCGCGGATCGCCTTTTTCGGGCGGCAGAACCTGCACCGTCAGCTTGGCGGCCAGCCCCGCCTGCCAGCCTTGCGCGGCGCGGTCGGCGATCAGCGATGCGCCCAGGGCAAGCGCCGCCAGGAACGCCATCACCGCGATCACGAAATCCAGCGGGGCGGCGCCCTTGTCGCGGGGCAGGACATGGTTCCCGTTCATGATGCCACGCCCTGGACCGCGCCCGCCCTCAGTTCCACCAGCCGCCCGTCCACCAGCCGCATTTCGCGCGCGCGGGTGGTTTCGATCAGCGCCCGGTCATGGGTGGCGATCAGGACGGTGGTGCCCAGCCGGTTGAGCTCGCTGAACAGCCGGATCAGGCGCGCGCCCATCTCCGGGTCGACATTGCCGGTCGGCTCATCGGCGATCAAAAGGTCGGGCCGCCCCACCACGGCGCGGGCGATGGCGACGCGTTGTTTCTCGCCGCCCGAAAGGGTTGGAGGGGCCGAGTTCATGCGGTCGCCCAGGCCCACCCAGGACAAAAGTTCCTCCACATCGCGGGCATAGTCGGATACGCGCTTGCCTGCCAGGCTGAGCGGCAACGCCACATTGTCGAAGGCCGAAAGATGGTCGAGCAGCCGGAAATCCTGGAACACCACGCCGATCCGGCGGCGCAGGGCGGGCAGGGCGTTGCGCTTGGTGGTGGCCAGGTCGCGGCTGAACAGGGTGATCAGGCCGCGCGATGGCGGTTCGGCCAGATAGATCAGCTTCAGAAGCGTGGTCTTGCCCGCCCCCGACAGCCCGGTGAGGAAGGTGAAGGAACCGCCTTCCAGCACAAAGGTGACGTCGCGCAGCACCTCAGGCCCGGCGCCATAGCGCATGCCGACATTTTCAAAGCGAACCATGGGCTGACCATAAGCATTTTCAGGGAAAGTGGGCACCGGTTTCCCGTCGAAAATGCGGCATCGAAAGAGCGCGATCGGCATCCTTGCGGACCGCGCACCCGCCAGCCTCCTTGCGGTCATCGTTATTGGCCCCTATTTTCGGCGCAAAGGGCTGATATCCCCGTATGATTCTCACCTGTCCCGCCTGCTCCACCCGCTACCAGGCCGATGAGGCGAAATTTCCGCCCGACGGGCGGCAGGTTCGCTGCGCCAAATGCGGTCATGTCTGGCATCAAGCCGGTCTGGCTCCGGCGCAGCCGGCGGCTGAACCGGCCCCGGCCATTGCTGCGCCCGCGCCCGACGAAGCCGATCCCGCGGCCCCCGATCTTATCGCGCGCGCGCGGGCCCAGCTGGCCGGCGCCACGAACGCCACCCCCACGCCGGCCAAACCGCGCCGGCCCCTGTTGTCGCTCTTGGCCGTGGTGGCGGGCTGGGCGGGATTGATCGCGGTGGTGCTGCTGATCGGTCTTTCCGCCGTGCGCTACCGCCAGGAGATCACGATGATCTGGCCGCAATCGGCCAGCGTCTATTCCAGGCTGGGCATCGAGGTGAATACCCACGGCATTGATTTCATCCATGTCGATTATCACCGCGAAAGCGAGGACGGACAGGTGGTGCTCGCCGTCACCGGCCAGATCGTCAACAATGGCGCGCGCGAATTGCCGGTGCCGCAAAGCGTGCGCATCGGTCTCAGCGACGTCAACAAGCATGAGCTGTTTCACTGGAATTTCACGCCGGGCGCGCAAAGCCTGAAACCCGGCCAGTCCATTGCCTTCACCACGCGGCTTTCCAGCCCCCCTCCCGGCGCGCGCCATCTCGAAATGCGCTTCGCTCCGCCTGGAAAATGAAAAGTGGGGGCAAATGACAGGCCAGATTCTTTACAGCGAGGAAGCTATCGCGGTTCAGGTGAACGCGCTGGCCAGGAAAATTGCCCGCAGCCCCCTCTTGCCCAATGTCGCCATGCCCATCCTGGTGGGCGGCTTCATCTTCGCCGCCGATCTGGTGCGGGCCTTGGCGCGCGAGGGCGTCGAGCTTGAGATTGAAATGCTCTGGCTGCGCTCCTATGGCGACAAGCGGGTGGCCAGCGCCATTTCGATGATTGCCGGCCCTTCCGAACAGATCGCGGGCCGCCATGTCCTGGTGATGGACGGGGTGCTGGATTTCGGCCGCACCATCAAGAAGGCGGTGTCGTTGATCCAGGCGGCGGGCGCGGCCTCTGTCCAGGTCGCGGTGGCGCTGGACAAGAAGCGCCCCGACGCCGTGGCCAAGGCCGACTATGTCGCCTTCGAAGCGGGCAATGATTTTGTCATCGGCTATGGCATGGACGATGCGGGCAAGCATCGCGCCCAGCCCTATATCAGCCGCATCATTTAATCCGCTGGCCGAGAAGTTCCCGCGCTCTCTCCCGCCATTGGCTGGCCAGGCCCGGCATCTCAGACATCCGGGTCAGTTCGGTCTGTGACGGTTTGCCGTGATAAACGATGGCAACCAGCCGCGCGAAGGGAAAATCGGGATTGGGCCGGTCGTGCAGCGCGATGGCATCGCCGCGGCGCAGGATGCCCTCTTGCACCACGCGATAGTACCAGCCGGAATGTCCACTTTTCACCATGGCTTTGGGCATCAGCTTGTTGTCGTGCAGCAGGGCGAATTTGAAACAGGGCTGGCGCGGCTGGCAGACCTGGAGCAACGCCGAACCAACCGCGTGAATATCGCCGACGCAGATATCCGTTTCGTTCATCCCGGCGACTGTGAGATTTTCACCCATAGCCCCGCCCTGAAAGGCCGGCGCCAGTTTGGGAAACTTCGCCGCCCAGTCCGGGTAATGCGACGCCGCGTAGCCATAAACCGCTTTCTCAGGTCCGCCATGGGCAATCAGATCAGCCTGCTCGTCACCCTCAAGCCCCAACCGGCGGGCACGCACTTCATCCGTCCGGGGATTTTTAACAATGCCGCTGGGCACATGCTCCGGCCCCAATGGCGCCACGCGCCCGGTCTGGACGGATGCGAGAAATGCGAATTCCATCAGGAATGCCTAGTTCGTCGCCCCTTTGGCGGCCGCCTGCTCCGCCAGGATGGCGTGGAACATCGCCTCCTCTATGTCGGTTTCGCGGCTGCAGCTTGGTTTGTCGATAAAGGGGTTGGGCGCGCCCGGTTTCAGCTTGGCGTATTTCTCGATCATGCCGTACTCGGACGGGTGATCGCCCAGCTGCACATCGCAGGGTAGCGTGCGCACCACCTTGAAGGAGCGGTTGAACTCCGCCTCAATGTCCGGTGTGATCACATTACCCGCCCGCAGGCTGCAACCGAATACGACATTATAGCTCTGGCCATTCTCCATCGCACTCATGGTCCAGGCGGTGCAACCATGGGTATGTCCGGCCACCAGATGCGCGGTCAGTGTGGTGCCGCCCAGCGCCACAGTCTCGCCATCGGTGATCACGCGGTCGATCGGATGGACCTTGCCGCCCGGTTTGATATGCGCCAGGGCCGGCACATCCTCGGCCATCGCCATCACCTGGGCGCCCGTCATCTGCTTGGCCAGGGCATCGCCTTCCATATGGTCGCCATGGGCATGATTGCCCAGGATGATCTTAATGTCGGAAAATTTGAAACCCAGCTGCGCCACCGATTTGGCGATGGTGGGCACATTGCGTTCATAGGTGGTGTCGATCAGGATATTTCCTTGCGGCGTCACGATCAGATAGGACGCCAGTGTCTTCATGCCCACATAATAGATATTGCCGATGATGTGGTGCGGCGGGAATTGTTCGGCCTGGTCCGCCGCCGTGCCCATGTTGCGGGTCAGAATGGAAAGCGGCGTATAGCTTTGCCCCTCGACCGAGACTGTCGGATGGTTCGGCGGACCGCCGCCTTGCGCCCATGCCGGCGCGGCCAGCACAGCCAGAGCCATGACCAATTTCCGCTTTGACAGCATCGCGAAATCTCCCCTGGAATTTTCAGGCTAGCACGCGCATGCGGCGGCAACCACCGCAAATCCGGCGCTGAAAAATTGGGCAGGGTGCCGAATCTGTTGCCGGTTCGTAAGGCTCCCGGCTATGCTCAGGGCAAGCGAACAAGGGGGAAACGGTGGCCAAAAAAAGCGGGCGGGAGCCGTTCGACGCCTTTGTCGCAAAGGGGGCGCTGAGTCCTGAGGAAAAACAGTTCCTGCGCCGGGGCCTCAAGTCGCGCGCGGTGCGCGAATTCTTCGCCGCCAATTCCGGCTCGCCCACCCACACAAGGCCGGCGTCCCAGCCGGGCAACCGCTCCGAGGCCTTGGAAAACCGCGCCCGCAAGACCGGGCTGGTGCGCGAAACAGGCGCGAACCGCTTCCATGTCAAATCCGGTCCCGAAACCGTGCATTGGGGCTATCTGTGGAGCGCGGCGGAGCCGGTGCTGCGCGTGCAACCGGGGGCCACCGTCACCATAGATACCGTCTCGCATGAAGGGTTGATGGAAGACCAGGGCGATCCGGTAGCCTTCTTCAAGCGCTTCGGCATTCCCAAACCCGAGGTGCTGGCCGACGCGGCGGCGATCTACGCCAAGGTGCAGCATTCCGGCACCGGCCCGCATGTGGTGTCCGCGCCGATCTATATCGAGGGCGCCGAGCCCGGCGATGTTCTGGCGGTCTCAATCCTCAAGGCTACGCCGCGGGTGCCTTATGGCGTCAACACCTCCCGCATGGGCAAGGGCACCCTGCCCCATGACTTCCCCTTGAACCGCAGCATCGTCACGCCCTTCGACCTCAAGAAAAACATCGTGCATTTCGCCCCGGGCATCGAAATTCCCTTGCGGCCTTTTTTCGGCCTGATGGCCACGGGGCCGGCGCTCAGTCTGGGCAAGATCAATTCCGCGCCGCCCGGCGCCTATGGCGGCAACATCGACCTCAACGAGCTGACCGAAGGCTCGGTGCTCTATCTGCCGGTGCATGTCCCCGGTGCTCTTTTCATGACCGGCGACGGCCATGCCTGCCAGGGCGACGGTGAAGTCAACCTCACCGCCATCGAAACCTCGCTCACCGGCACGTTTCGCTTTGATCTGATAAAACAGAAATTCCTCACTTTGCCGCGCGCCGAAACCCGGACCCACTGGATCACCATGGGTCTGCATGAAAATCTCGACGAAGCGATGCGAATCTGCGTGCGCGAGACCATCAAATTCCTGGGCGAGCGTCATGGCCTAGCGGCGGCGGACGCTTATGCCCTGGCGTCGGTGGCGATTGATTTCGAGGTCACCCAGAATGTGGATGGCGTCAAAGGCATCCACGCCATGATCCCCAAGGGAATCTTCAAATCGGCTTAGACCGTTTCAATGCGGTTTGAACGGCGCTATGTCCACCGCCCCGGCCATCGCCAGATAACCGGCATGGTTGGGATGCAGATAGTCCCAGGGCAGCTGCGTCATCTGGCTATTGGGCACATACTCCGCCTTCATGTTGCCCGTAGCGGTGTCCAGCGTGGCCGCGTCGAAATCTTCCACCCCGTCAAACAGCCCGGAGGTGCGAATGAAATTATTCAGGATCATGCGATTGGCGTCCACCATGGGGCCATTGTCCCCCGTCACGCTGGTTACGCCGGGATTCCATCCCGCCGCCGGATTTTCCATGCCGCGTGCCGAGGTGAGCGTGGCGCCATAGACCTTGATGCCCTTGGCATGCAGCCGGCCCACCACATCCTTGTATCCGGCAATCACCGCGTCGGTCGGATGGCTGGCGCCAAGATCGTTGATGCCCTCCAGCCAGATCACATGGGTCAGCCCTGACAGCCCCAGCACATCCCGGTCCAGCCGGTCGGTCGCGGCCGGGCCGGAGGTGGCATTGACGACCGCCGGGTTCACCACCCGGTTGCCGCCGATGGCCTCGTTGACGATGCTGACCTTGTTGCCATAGGCATTGTGTAACCGGCGCGACAGCGCATTCGCCCAGCGGTCATTGTCGTTCAGGGTGGTGTGGGTGCCGTCCGTGATCGAATCGCCGAAGGCGCATATCACCACTGTGTCCGCCCCGGCCATCGCATCCACCGCGTCCAGGAAGAACCATGAGGTGGTGGTGAATTTGTAGGCAAACACGTCTGCATCGCCGGTGTGATCGCCACTGCCCGGCGCAGTGATGTAAGACGTCTCGTTCGACGCGGCGTGATAAGTCATCGGCCCGCTGCTGCCCGCCACCGAATAGCTGACGGCCAGATTGCGTCCTTGCACTCCCGCGTCGTCGGCGTTCCTGACCCATGACAGGCTGGTGCCATCGCTCCAGGCTTCCTGGCCGGCCGGGATGGTCACCGCTTTTTTGCCGCCGAACATCACCGGCGTCAGGGTGCCCTTCACCACATTGCCGGAATATTCCTGCAGGCCCACCGTGACGGCATCGAACGTCACCGGCTGGGTGCCGAAGGCGTTGGAAAAGCGAAACCGCATCCTGTTGCCCCACAGGTCGGGCTTGACGATGGAGCGGAAGGTCTGCCCATTCGCCTGGTTCTTGTTGGCCTCGGGAAAAGGAAAGCCAAGGTCGGGCTGAATCACAGCCGGGGCATAGGCGGCGGGATATCCCGGCGGATTAACCGGCGCCACCGGCGGAACATAAACGAAATAGGCCGCCGGCGACGTCGCCCAGCTCGCAACCCAACGCTGCCCGCCAGTCTGCGCGCTGCTGCCGAGCCCGCATCCCAATGTCAGCATCGCCGTCAGAACGAAAACACGCAGGCGCATGGCCATCTCCTAATGCGTTGTGGCGTGTCCCATCTCGACGCCATGGGCCTCGGGCCCGAATTTCAGCAGCGTGACGATCGCCAGCGCGGCGCAAACCGCGACACTGGCAAGCGCGATGGAATAGTTGCCGCCCATGCGTTCGGCGATACCTGCCTGCAGTACGGCGTTAACCGAAGCGATCAGATTGCCCAACTGATAGACCGTGCCGGGAAAGGTGCCGCGTGCCGAAGCCGGCGACAATTCGTTCAGATGCGCCGGCACCACGCCCCAGGCGCCGCCCACACAGACCTGGATCAGGAACGCCCCCAGCGCCAGCATCACCGGTGTGGTCGAATAGGCCCAGAGATAAACCACCGGTAGCGACAGAAGCGCGATGGTGATCGCGGTTCTTCGCCGGCCCAGCGACTGGCTGATCGTACCGAAAGTCAGCGAGCCGATAATCGCGCCGATGTTATAGATCACCGCGATATTCTTCACCGTCGCCGGTCCATAATGGTGTTGCACCTGCAGGAAAGTGGGATAGAGGTCCTGTGTGCCATGGCTGAAAAAGGTGTAGGCGGTCATCAGCAAAATCGCGTAGATCGCGATCTTCCAGTGTTTGGCCAATACGCTGAAAGTCGGATTGGCGCGGGCCTGTTCGCGGTTGAAATGCTGCGACTCCGGCACGCTGGAATAGATGTAGACGATCAGCAGCAGGGCCGGCACCACGCCCACCATGAACATGCCGCGCCAGCCGATGCTGGCATAGGCAAAGCCATAGACCAGGGCCGCCACCAGATAGCCGGAATAATAGCCCGACTGCAGCAGGCCCGAAACCAGTCCTCGCGATTGCGGCTTGCTGGCCTCCATGGAAAGCGAGGCGGCGATGCCCCACACCCCGCCCATCGCCACGCCGAAACAGCCGCAGGCGATATAGAAGGCGTAGATGTTGGGCGTGAAAGCGATGGCGAAACTCAGGATCGAATAACAGGCGATATCCAGCATCAAGACCGGGCGGCGGCCGAAATTGTCCGCCAGCCGGCCAAACAGAAAGGCGCCGATGGGCCGGCACGCCAGGGTCAGCGTGACCGCGAAGGCAACCTGGGTGATCGAAGTGCCAAACTGGGCGGCGATGTCCTTGAAGACAAAGACCAGCAGAAAGAAATCATAGGCGTCCAGGGTCCAGGCGAGATAACTCGCCGCCACCGTGTGCTTGGCCACGGGCGTCCATCCCTTCAATGCCGCGAACGCCATGGCCATCCCCCCGGATTATCTTTTGTTGCGGCGATTATGATTGGGTCCGGACCAATCTCACAACCCCTAAAACGGCCCTTACAAGATGGAATCCTCACCCTGGGCCTGTCGAAGGGTGAGGAGTCGTTCAGTTCCCCACCGCGAAAATAGCGACCACATCGCCCGCCGAATTGTGCCCGCGCATGGCCGCCAACCGGGAATTGCCGTTGCCCGAATTGCCGCCCGCCGCCACGGCGACATACTGCACGCCCTTGACGCGATAGGTGACGGGTGAGGCGTTCACGCCTGCACCCAGATTGAAGTGCCACAGTTTGGCGCCGCTGGTGGCGTTGAAGGCATCGAAATAGCCATCCATCTCACCCGCGAAAACCAGATTGCTGGCCGTCGCCAAAACGCCGCCGATCATCGGATACTCCGACTTGTACTGCCAGCCGATCTTGCCGGTATCGACATCGATGGCAGACAGCGTGCCCGACGGCTCGATGGTGTTGTTGGCCTTGCCATCCAGGATCACGCGCATGTCGCCGCCGATCCATTGCCCGGGCGGCGGATTGGCGGGATCGATCGGCTTGGCGTCCAGCCGCCAGGCCACATTGGCGCCCATGACATAGACCTTGCGGGTCAGCGGCGAATAGGCGGGCGGCGACCAGTTCGTGCCGCCGCTGGCAGAGGGATAATGCGGTTCGCCCAGATCGGCGGTTGGTATCGTCCATTTGTTGGCGCTTTCCAGCACAAAGGGGTCCGAGGCGCGGATCAGCGCGCCGGTCTGCCGGTTGACGATGTAGAGCAGGCCGTCCTTGTTGGCCTCGGCCGCTGCCGGAACAATCTTGCCGCTGGCATCCTTGGCGTCCAGGAAAATCACCGGGCTGGTGGAGTCATAATCCCAGACATCGTGTTTGACCTCCTGGTACCACCAGGCCAGCGTGCCGTCCTTGGCATGCACAGCGACGATGGAGTCGGTATAGGCATTGTCGCCCTTGCGGCCCTCGCCATAGACATCGGGGTTGGGATTGCCCACCGCGAAACTGATCAGCCCGGTCTTGGGATCAAAGGCGGGCGTATTCCACATCGATCCACCGCCAACTTTCCAGCTATCGCCGCTCCAGGTGTCGCCGCCCGGCTCGCCCGGCGCGGCGATGGTATAGAAGCGCCAGGCCAGCTTGCCGGTATTGGCGTCATAAGCCTGCACGAAACCGCGAATGGGGTATTCCGCGCCGCCGGTGCCGATCACCACCATGCCGTTGTAAACCTGGGGCGCGGCGGTAAACGAATAGCGCGCCGTGTTGGGCGGCAATGTGCCCACCCGGTCCGACTTCCACACCACATTGCCGGTCTTGGCATCCAGCGCCACCATGACGCCGTCCAGCTGGGCGACAAACACCTTACCATAGGCCACCGCCACGCCGCGCGACTGCGGCCCGCAGCACAGGTCGCTGTAGGAGAGCGTGGGCGTGTAGGTCCATAACGGCTCTCCGCTGGCCGCGTCATAGGCCTGGACATGGTCGGTGGGAGTACTGATGTACATCACGCCATTGACGACAATGGGCGTGACCTCGAAGGAATTGGCCACCCCGGTCTGAATGATGGCGACGGGCACCAGCTTCTTCACATTGGCGGCCGAAATCTGCTTCAGCGGCGAAAAACGCTGATTGTCATAGGTCCTTCCGTGCAGCAGCCAGTTATTCTGGTCCTTGTCCGCCGCCAGCAATTGCGCGTCGCTGACCGTGACATTGGCGATGATCGGCTTGGCCTGCGCCACCACCGGCGGTGGCGGCGGCGCGCTGGTGTCATGCCCCGCATCGGCACCTTGCGGTATCGCCGGCTCCGTCCACAGCGCGGCGCAGAATGCCAGCAGCATGGCCTTGTAATTTTTTTTCATCTCTTTCACCCCCAAGATCCATCATGGGCGGCCTCCGGCCGCTCATCCGTCAGCCTACGGCGCGCGGCGTGAGCAGGTCCAGTGGATCGATTTGGGCGCTGAACGCCGCTAGCCCAGGAAACGGGCTGGAGGGTGCGCCCCGCCCGCCGCCGGCATGATACTGTCGGGCCATGCCCGCTCCGGTCCTGTTTGCCTCGCTATCCCTGGCGCTGTTGCTCACGCCCGGGCCGACCAACACGCTTCTTGCCGTGGCCGGTGCGACCAGCGGCTTGCGCCCATCCCTTCCCCTGGTGCTGGCAGAGCTGCTGGGCTACCCGATCGCCATTCACATTCTGGCCTATGGCATCGGGCCTTTTGTCCAGATGATGCCAGCCGCCCAGACCGTGATGCGGCTCGCCTGCGCGCTCTGCCTGCTGGTCCTGGCAATCCGGCTATGGTTGGCGAACACGCCGCTCATTACGGATGAGGTCATCACACCATGGCGCGTCTTCACCGTGACCCTTCTCAATCCCAAGGTGCTGGCTTTGCCTTTGCCGTACTGCCGCCAGGCAGTTGGATATCTCTTGCGCCCTATCTGGCTGCCCCAACCCGCGCAGAGCGCGGCGCGGGCAGTAGCGTCAAGCCAGTTGCAAGCCCAGATACGAGGTCACGCCATTGCGATTCACCAGAAGCGTGATGGCCTCTTTCTTCTGCTGCTCGGCAGCGCGGATGGCGCTGGCGACCTCAGCGGGCGAAGCCACCTTGTTCGCGCCCACCCGCTGGATGATGTCGCCTGCCTGAATACCGCTTTCCTCGGCCTTGCTGCCGGGAGTGACCCGGGCTACCAGCACGCCCGCTGTTGATGGGCCGATATTGAGCTGGCTGCGCATGTCGGGGGTCAGCGGCTGCAACGACATTCCGACCGGCCTTGGCGGGGCCACGCCATCGCCGGCGGCGCTGGCGACCTGCGCCTTCTTTTCCTCGCTGCCGATGGTAACGGTCATCGGATGCGAAGCCTGATTGCGCCACACCGTCATGCTTGCCTTGTCACCGCTGGCGGTGTTGGCAACAGCCATGGCGAGATCGCGGGCATCCTTGATCGGCTTGCCATTGAAGGCGGTGATGACGTCTCCCTGCTGCAGCTCGGCACGCGAAGCGGGCGAACCGCCCTCGACCGTGTCAACCACCACGCCGTCGGTATTGGGCAATCCCACCGCCTTGGCCAGCGCCTGGGTGAGCGGCTGCATCGAGATGCCAAGCCAGCCGCGCGCCACCTGGCCATGCTCGCGCAATTGCGTCATCACGCTCTTTGCCACATTGGCGGGAATGGCAAAGCCGATCCCCACGCTGCCGCCGGTGGGCGAGTAGATCGCGGTATCGATGCCGACTACTTGTCCCGACTGGTTGAAAAGCGGCCCGCCGGAATTGCCGGGATTGATCGGCGCGTCGATCTGCATGAAATCGTCATAGGGTCCGGCATTGATATTGCGGCCATGCGCCGAGATGATTCCCGCCGTGACGGTGCCGCCAAGGCCATAGGGATTGCCCACGGCAATCACCCAGTCGCCCTCCTGGGCATTGTCGGAATTGCCGAACGCGACATAGGGCAGCGGCTTTCCGGCGCTGATCTTGAGCAATGCCAAATCGGTCTTTGCATCGCGGCCGACCACCTTGGCGGAATATTTGTTGCCGTCGGTCAGGGTCACGGAAACGTCGCGTGCCCCATCCACCACATGGTTGTTGGTCACGATATAGCCGTCCGGATCGATAATGAATCCGGAACCCAGCGCCCGCTGTGCCCTTTGTCCATTGCCCATTCTGCCATTGCCCGGCTGGCCGAAATAGCGGCGGAACATGTCGCCGAATTGCGGCGGCAAGTCCGGCATCTGGGGCATGGCGTTGTTATCCTGGCCATCCTGGCTGGTCTGTCCGGGGGTTGAGACGGTGGCGATCTGGACCACGGCCGGTTTGACTTTCGCCACCAGGCTCGCGAAGCCGGGCTGCGGATTCTGGGGAACAACGCTCAGCGGTGCGGCGTTTGCGGCCCACTGGCTCGATGCCAGCCAGGCGCCGCCCCCGGCGCCGATGGCGGTGCTGAACAAAAGCGCGATCATGAAGGCGCGGGGCAGCTTCAGGAACTGGGGATTTTCTTTTGACATGGCGATGTCCTTTTCGGTGTGGGCGCCTGGCGCCCTTTCCCGGCATAAATAGCCTGCCAACATGGATGCCGCTTAAACGGCGGCTTAAAGCTTTGGCAAACATCCGGGCCGCCGCTCGGCGATTTTATGGCGTCAATTGGACAGCCGGCTTCGCGCGCCCTTGACCGCGCGCCATGACATGACGCTTTTCCGGCGGATGATTTTATGGAACTCTGGGGCCGTGTTTCGCGGGTTCATTTTCTTGTTTTGCGCGTCGATTCAGAGTCTGGAGGTTGCCATGAACATCAAACGCGCGGCGATCATCGCCGTCATGCTGTGCCTCAGCGCCGGCGCCGCCTCGGCCGCCACCGCCACGGGGCGCATCACCTTTGTTTCCCAGGACGGGCACCAGTTGGTGCTGGATAACGGCGATCCGTTCACGCTCGGCCCCGGTGTCACTCTGCCGTCCGTGGGGGTCGGTGACCTGGTGCGGATCAATTCGTCAGCCAAGGCCGGCCAGCAGGTGATTACCAGCCTGACCAAGGCGCCCCCCTCCGTGGCGGTCTATCACTAGGCTACCAGCGGTCCCAAAATAAATTAAACAATATCAGATGATTATTCCTTATTTGACAACATACCAACTAGTCGGTATGTTATGCTCATGGAGACCCAAGCCCATCACGACTCCAAAGACCGGCTCCTCAACGCGGCGCTTCAGGTCATCCGCGCCAAGGGCTACGCCGCGGCCACGGTCGACGACATCTGCCATCAGGCGGGCCTGACCAAGGGCAGCTTTTTCCATCACTTCAAAAGCAAGGACGATCTGGCCCTTTCCACAGCCGCCTATTGGGGCACCATGACCGAAGGCTTTTTCGCCGCCGCGCCCTATCGCAGTCTGCCCGACCCGCTCGACCGCCTGCTCGGTTATGTGGATTTTCGCGTTGAGATTTTGCAGGGCGAATTGCCCGAATACACCTGCCTGCTCGGCACCCTGGTCCAGGAAACCTATGCCACCCATCCCGAAATCCGCGCCGCCTGTGACAAGGTTTTGTCCGTCCATATCGCGCACCTCACCCGCGACGTTGAAGCCGCCAGGCAGCTTTATGTGCCGGACGCAACCTGGAGCGCCAATAGCGTCGGCTATTTCATCCAATCGGTTTTGCAGGGCGCTTTCATTTTCGCCAAGGCAAAACAGGGCCCCGAGGTCGTGCGCGAGGACCTCGCGCATCTGCGGTGCTATCTGCAAGCAATCTTCAAACGTCAACCCACAGGAAAGGAAGTGCCATGACCAAGTACGTTGCCTTGTATCTTACTCCCCCCGATGTGATTGCCGACTGGCAGAAGACCGACGCGGGAACCCGCAAAGCCGCCGAGGAAAAAATGCAAAACGACTGGAAAGCCTGGATGGGCGCCAACGCCAAGATGATCCTCAGCACCGAAGTTGGCGGCAAGACCAAGCGCGTCACCGCCAATGGCATCGCCGACGCCAAGAACGACATCATGCTCTATACCTTTGTCGAGGCGGACTCGCATGAGGCGGCGGCTAAGCCCTTCGCCAGCCACCCCCACCTGCAGATCCCCAAATCCTCCATCGAAGTGATGGAAGTCCGGGCGATGTAACGCATGAATCCCTCTCCCCTTAGGGGGAGAGGGCAAGGGCGCGAAGCGCCCGCGGGTGAGGGGGCAACTGACTTTCGCCCATTACCTGCCCGAAGACCCGCCGATGACGGGCGGCGCAAAAGCGTCTATGCTTCCCTGAATAAATAAAAGCGGGGGAGGCATGTTCCAACGCATTTTCGCGTTTGCCGCCATTGCGGCTTTGATGGCTTCGGCCGCATCCGCACAGACGGTGCCGCCCACCAAAGGTCCGGCGGCGAACGGTTCGCCCGCCTGGTTCCTGCAGGGCTCCTATCCCGATCCCACCGGCCACACCATCGTCGACGCGTCGGGCCATGTCACCGTCCCGCCCCGCACCAAGCCCGATCCCCTGGCGTCCGATGACGGCATCCCACCCTGCAGCCATTCGCCGGTCTGCGGCCATCGCGGCGGCTTTGCGCGCAGCGCGATGATGCGCGTGGAATGGCAGCAGATGCCCGGCTACAGCGTTAGCTATCCCTATGTCCTGCCGCCGGGGCTGGGCGGCGTGCCGTCCGTGGCTCTGGATTCCAAAGGCGATCTCTGGGTGTTCCAGAGAAAGCCCGCTGGCATGCCGCAGCTCTTCAAATTTGATCCCGGCCACAAGCTGATCCTCACGGTGGATGAAAATGTGATCGGCCACCAGGACAAGGCCCACGGCATGGCGGTGGATGCGAACGACAATGTCTGGTTCACCGACGCCGGCAACGCCACGGTGATGAAGCTGAACCCCGAGGGCAAGCTGCTCCAGACCATCGGCGTCAAAGGCAAGCGCGGCGACTGGGACGAGGCCAGGGGCCAGCGCCTGTTGTGGCAGCCGGTGATGGTGGCGTTCGGTCCCAAGGGCGATATCTACATCGCCGAAGGCCACGCCAATGAAAGCCCCAATGATGTCGATTCCCCCGATCCCGCCAACGCCATCGGCGCGGCGCGCATCCTCCATCTGGATGCCAGCGGCAAGTTCATCGGCCAATGGTTCGGCGATGAGGTGGGACAGGGCAAGTTCGATTCCGCCCATGGCCTGGCGGTCGATCCCAGAACCGGCGATGTCTGGATCGGCGATCGCGAGCAATATCGCATTGTGGTCTATAGCGGCGACGGCAAATTCCTCAAGACGCTGCAGATGCGCAATCTGGTCTGCGCCCTGAATTTCGACCCGAAAGGCAATCCCTGGATGGCCAGCGGCCAGGACGGCCAATTCCTCAAGCTCGACCGCAATGGAAAAGTGCTGGGCGCCATCGGGGGCGGCATGGGCATCGGGCCGGGCCAGTTCACCGAGGCCAGCTACTGGTCCTTCAACGCGCGGGGCGATCTTTATGCCGGCGATACCAGCGTGGGACGGGTGACGGTGATATCCGCGCCGCGCTAAACGGCTTTCCAAAGCCGCCCGGGGGCTGCCGCGCCTTCACGTGCTTTTGGACGTTCCGGCCGTGTCCAGCAGACTCTGATGAGGCACGCGCGGCAGCGCCAGAACCGCCGCCAGCGCCAAAACCCCAAAGACGGCGGCAATCACGATTCCGAAGCGAAACATGTTCCGACTCTAGCGGGATTGGGGCATGGCCGGCGTTACGTCTGCGCAATAGTGCCCGCACCGTTGGAGACCGCGGACGCGCCTCCCGTTATCAGACCAGCCCGGCCAGATATTCAAATCGGCCCCAGGCTCACGATGCGGCAGGCGATGGGCATATTCTCGTCCTTGTGCCAGCTCGCGCAAATCCGGTGGTAGCCATCCGCCACGATAAGCGCAAGCCCGGTCTCGGCATTGCCGCGCACCAGCAGGACCGGTGACAGGGCTTTGCCATTTTTGATCTTTTTGAGCTCGGCCGCGACATGCGGGTTCGCTCTTTCCAGAATGGGCAAGTGGCTGGCGCGCAAGATATCCTTGGCTTTTCTTCTGATGCTGGGCGCGCGGCGAAGCCTTGCCACCAGCTTGCGCGTGATGTTTTCCTCCAGAAGAAGAGTGAGATACTCGTTCGCCGCGGGAAAATCGTGTTTCTCTGGCCGGTCTTTCCAGAGGTCTTTTCTATCAGCCATGCCAGCCCCCTTGCCCTCGATGCTATAGTCTAGCGGAAATCCGCGCCGGGGAGGAGGCTTATGAGCGTCCGCAAAAAGCCAATGAACAACGAGCAGCGGCAACGCATGCTGCGGGAAGCGGCGCCGCCGAATTTCCTTGATTCGTCCCTCGAATGGCGGCGCATATTTTCCGAAATGTGGGGGACATTCCTGCTGGTCGTGGTGGCGGCTGGTGCCGGCGTGGTGGCGGCAAAAAGCGGCGGTGCCGTCACGCCGGCAATGGCGGTTGTGGCGCCCGCTCTCATGGTCATGGCCATCATTTATTTCATGGGCACCGTCAGCGGGGCGCATCTTAATCCCGCCGTCACGCTTGCCTTCGCGGTGCGGCGGAATTTCCCCTGGGACCGCGTACCCGGCTACATCCTGGCGCAAATCGCCGGCGGCGTCCTGGCGGCGGGATTTTTGCGCGCCTTGTTCGGCGTCACCGGCAATCTCGGCGCCACCCTGCCCGGCGTCGGGATCAGCCCCCTGCAGGCGCTTGCCATGGAGGTTTTGCTGACCACAGGCCTGGTCAACACAATTCTCGGAACGGCATCGGGCGCCCGCAACATTGGCACCAATGGCGCCATTGCCGTTGGCGGCTATATCGCGCTCGCCGGGCTTTGGGCGGCTCCGATCAGCGGCGCGTCCATGAACCCGGTGCGTTCCCTGGCTCCCGATCTGGTTCGCGGAGACTTCAGCGCGGCCTGGATCTATCTCCTCGGCCCGCTCGCCGGCGCCATGATCGCGGTGGGGTTTGAGTGGATTCTGAAGGGTGCCCCCACGGCAACGGGAACCATCGCGGCCCAAGGCACCCTGGGCGCCGATGAGGAAGACCGGCCTGCCTAGTCCGGCTGGCGCGGGCGGCGTCTTTCCAAAGCTGCCCGGCGCGTACATGCTGGCGCCATGAACACGTTCGCAAACACCTTTCTCCTCAGTTACGCGGCGCTGTTTCCGATCGTCAACCCGGTCGGCAGCGCCCCGCTGTTCCTGGGCCTGACCCAGTTCGCCACCGACCAGCAGCGCAGCGCCCTGGCGGCGCGCGTGGCCTTCAACAGCTTCTTCCTCCTGCTGGGCTCGCTGGTTGTGGGCTCCCATGTGCTCGAATTCTTCGGCATCAGCCTGCCCGCCGTCCGCATCGGCGGCGGCCTGGTGGTCGCCGCCTTTGGCTGGAAGCTGCTCAATTCCGAGCCCAGCCCGGATGGGGAGCATTCCGGCCCGGTATCCGCCTTCCCGGATTCCTTCTATCCCTTGACCATGCCGCTCACCGTCGGTCCCGGCTCCATTTCGGTGGCGATCACCCTGGGCAGCCAGCGGCCGAAAGCGGCAGGCCTGGCCGACCTGGCGCTGCTGGGCTCCGGCGCCATCGCCGGCATCCTGGCGATCGCGGTCTCGGTCTATCTTTGCTACCGCTTCGCCGAAAAGACCGTCGCGCTCCTGGGCAAGACCGGCACCAATGTGGTGGTGCGCCTCTCGGCCTTCATCATGATCTGCATCGGGATACAGATTTTGTGGTCAGGGTATAGCGAGTTGGTGGGAGTGAAATGAAAGACTGCCCCGACCGCGGCTCCGATCTGGCGCTTTCTAAAAATCCATATTCACGCCAAAATCGAGGGAAATTGCGTTTTGCGCCTGATGTTGCATGGAAAGCGGCTGGTAACGCGCAAGGGCACGAAGTTCGAATTCGTCCAGGCCAATGGAAAATCCGGCGCCCGCGCGCCAGCCAAATTCATCTCCCTCCAGCACGGGGATATCGGCATTGCTGGATCTGTTTTGGCCATTCACCTGATAAACATTCCGCGCGAAGCTGCTGATGCCATAATTGGTTTCGGACCCGCCCGCCGTCGCAAGGACGTTGAGTGTTCCAAAGACAGGCAGATACAGAACACCGTCGGCGGTCAATCGCGTGAGATGAAGGTTATCGATATTGCCGTTGCCTGTGTATTTGCTTGTGCCATAGCCGATCTCGCCGGCCAGGTCGCCGAATCGTTCTCCGATATGCAAAGACTCGCCCCCCGCGGATTGGGGAAAAAAATCAGAATCCGAATCCTTCAGGGTTATGGAATATCGATTGCCGTCCAGCCCGAAATAGGGCGCTGCATCGGCGCCCGGCAGCCAGGCAAAGAGCATGACGCCAAAAAGTATTGCCGCTTTCATATCATCCTTGCGATGGGGTGCTTGCTTCGATACCGCATTATCCCCCGGCAGGTTATGAAAGAATGGTAAGACGCTCTTTTGCCGGGTGCGTCCTTTCGCAATGTTTCGGAATTCGCCGATTTCATGAATCTTGCGACGGATATCTTCGATACAATTGGAAGTACCCCGGGCTGCCGCAATGGATTTGGGCGGCCGGTAATTCATCGGCCGCTTTTGGTCGGCGGCGGTGCCGGTGGCGGTGACACGGCACAAGGGCTGAGGGCGGTGCAGTCTCGATAGGGTTTGATAGAGCCTACCGCCTGACCGGGATCGGCTATTCCGGCCGTGACCGATCGCCGACTGAAATTGACGCCGTTATTCGGCGAAGGATCGGGCAGGATGGGCTCTGGATCTGCGGATGTCAGAGGGTCGGCAATCGCTGGCGCGTGTCCGCCGGCCGCCCAGAGGATCGGGATCAGGAAAAATACCGATAGGAACTTGGGTAAGTTACGCATGCTGCCCCGCCTATCGCGTGCCTTGGTGCGGCAGGGAACGATAGTCTCCTTCGCCTGTCGTGTAATTATCTCAGTCTGCGGGAATATTGTCAGATTTGTTGCGCGCCACGACAGTGTCTCTGTTTCCGGAAGAGGAAACGCGATGGTGATGTGTCTCCTGCCCGCGGCGGTTGACAGCGAAAACTGCACGCGAGGCGGCGGAAATATTCCCAAGATTTAATCCGCAATGCCCACTCTTACGTGAAAGCAACGCGTGACGGTGGCGGCACAGGTGTAGGATTTTTTCCATTGGAAAAATATCGGCGAACAGGATGCAAAAATTTGCAATGCTTTCATCGATTGTGCTGCTGCTGACAACCAATGCCTATTGCCAGCCGGCAACCCCGGCGTCTGCCGTCTCGCCTTTCGCCGCGCCCACGGTTGATGACTATCTGATGGCGTGCCGGTCCGATCAGGGTGGTTGTATCGACGAAGTGGGCTCCGCGATGATGGAGAAATTCGACTATTCGGGCGACATATGCCTGCCATCGGCGGATTATGCCAAAGCGGTACCCGGCTGGCTCACTGCCCATCCGGAAACACACGCCATGCCAACCAATGACGGCATCTACCTGGCGGTGAAATCCCTTTACAAATGCGGTTGATGATGTGCCTGGCGGCCTTCATCACCCCCAATTGTCATGGCCCGGCTTGTCCGGGCCATCCAGTAGGCGAGCGTCCGCGAGCCGAAAAAGATTTATGATCGCAGGCTCTCATCCCAGAAAAAGCCAGGCGCCGCGAGCTTGGACGAGCGGCTGGGAGCCGCTCAATTTTTTGAGATCGAGATTCAGGCTCAATGCCTGGCAGGGGGCGGGAATAGCGCTTTCTCTGGTTTGGGCCCTCGGCGCCGTCTATTGGACTTCAAAAGCAAACGAATATGCCTGGGCGGGTGCCGAGGAAACGTTTCTGGAATGCCGGCAACCCCAGCCGCGAAGCGAAAGCTTCGACGCCTGTCTGGAGGAGATGCAAGATGATTATAACGCCAATGCCGACCACCCGCCGCGATGGCAGCCCTTGGTGGAAAGGGCGTTTATTCCCGTGGCGCTGGGCTGGCTGGTTGTTTATGGCCCGATTGCCCTTTATCGCCGGGCAAGGCGGCCGCGGGTCGCAAGGGTGAAGGAGCGATCAGAAATCTGAAAGAGGGGGAGAGGCGGCGCAGACCAGAACTCAAGGCCTCACCTTGAGCTTGGAGAAGGGGGAAGTGGTTCGCTGAAAGCGAACGGCCCATAGCGGCAGCGTATGGGCGGCCAGCGGACCATTTCGAGCGACGAACGCCGTGAGCGATAGCGAGGGAGCGAGAAGGGCAAACCGATCCTTGGTCAATTAGATCAAGTGGTTGGATCGGGTCTAATATAAGTTCATACCCCGACTTTCGTGTGCACCGGCTCGCGCCCGTTGTGAAGTTGCGCGGGACAGCTCGGCTATCCGATTGACAGTAGCTGCCGACCGCTTCCAACTCGATCTCCGTAAGGGAGGCGGGCCGAAGGTCCGATCAGACGATGAAATTCGATGTAGTAGGTCGCGTCAATAATATGCGCTTGCCAGACGGCAAGACCGCCATACTTTATTCGGTCTACGAAGCTGTCAGTAACTCGATCCATGCAATCAACGACCGATTTACTGAAGAGAGGGCTGCTGAAAAGGGCAAAGTCGATGTCGAGATCGCGGTAGGCGACCACGGCGATATTGCCTCCATTTCCGTCACGGACAACGGCATTGGGTTCACGCCAGATAATCTTCGGTCTTTCGAAACAAGCGATAGTCGATTCAAGTACCAGCGCGGTGGAAAGGGTGTGGGTCGATTCATTTGGATTAAGATGTTCGAGACTATTAAGGTCGACAGCATTGTCGGCCGAGGACGTGCGGCAGAGCGCATCACGTTCCATTTTGCGCCCGAAAAGACAAATTCAATTGCCTACAAACGTGTCACACCGGCGCCTGGTGAGGATTCTGGCAGCACAATAACACTTTCGGATCTGCGACCGGACCAGCGCGGCAAGCTACGTCCTACCTCATATTTAAAGGACTTAGCGCTTCATTTTTTTCCTCAGTACATCTCTGGAACGCTTCCACAGATCAGCATTAGGCATGGAGACGAAGTATCCAGCCTCAACGATTTTATCGCGGAACAAGTTGACGAGCCCGTCGAGCAATCCGTGAGTGTCGCTTTTGGAGAAGGTGAGGTAGCAGAGGTGAAGATCAATCACCTTTTCGTCAAGTCTTCGATCTCTACCAATTTGCGCAACACCTACCTTCTAACTGCTCATGGCCGTCTCGTTGGCGACCCTGTGTCTATCGAGCGAAAATACGCTCTTAAGGACCTTCCCGACGGTAAGGCATACGTCTCGGTAGTAAGCAGCGATTTTCTTGACGAGCGAGTCGATCAAGAAAGGCTCGGCTTCAAACTGACGGCGGAACAGCGCGAAATCCTCGACAAGGCGATTATGGACGCAGCAGAGCAATTTCTTCATGAGCACATAAAGACGCTTCGTGCGCGACAAAAGAAAACGGTGGAGGGGTTGATCCAGGAACATCCCCAGCTTGGGTCGCAATTCGAGAATATCGAGGAGTATGTCGCGGGCCTTTCACCCGGGATGGACGATGAACAGATCGGGCAGAACTTATTTGTTCTCTTGTATCGCGATGAGAAGGATTTGCGGAAGCGCATCGAAGCTTTAGATCATCTAGCTTCTCTTGAGCCGGACACGCGTGAGCAAGCAGAGGCGGTGTTAAACGAGATATCCAATCAAGAAAAGCATAGACTTGCCGAGCTTGTCGTAAAACGTCATCAGTTGCTGCAGATGGCCAACTTGCTTCTGAAATATAAGGACGATGAAAAGAAAGTATACCACTACGAGCGGGTCCTTCATGATCTCATCTGCCCAATGGGAGAAATCTATCGAACGGGCGAAGCTTCGCGCCATAATCTCTGGGTTCTCGACGACTCTCTTGCCGCCTACGATTTTTTCGCCTCTGACAAACCGATTAAATCACTCGCCGAGGGTTCTGCATCCGGCAAGGAACCGGATTTGATTTTTTTTAATCCACTCGGATTCCGCAGAGAAGGTACAAGTGATCCAGTCGCGATAATTGAATTCAAGCGGCCTGGCGACGAAAAGCCTAGCCAAGACCCCATCAACCAAGTCCTGGGCTATATCGAAGATCTGCAAGGCGCCAAGATCACGGATCTGGACGGTGGCATCGTATCGAATATTAATAAATCCACGCCCTTCGAATGCATCATTGTTTGCGAACTAACGGGGTCTACTCGGAAGCTTTTCGAAAAATCTATCGCCCAGAATCCAACCCCCGATGGTGAAGGGTACTTTGGCTGGTCATCTCGTCACAACGCGCACATCAGAGTTATTTCATTCGCAAAAATGTTACGCGATGCCGAGCTGAGAAATCAGGCGTACTTCGACCAACTCAAGCTTGGTAGTCCCTCGGCAGCAGCAAAACAGCGCGCGGCAAAGTCAAGAGAACGCCGCAAGCTCAAGCAGGAAGAATTGGGGTCAGGGTAGATTTATTTCCTGAGTCATTTTCTAGCCGAAACGTATTCGCTGTGGCCCTAGGGCGGGGCTTCGCCCCGCTTGTCCCAGTTCGCTTTCACCGCCCCCCAGCCCCTCGCTCGTGCTCGGGGCGTTCGCTGCTTTCGCAGGTCCACAGGACCTGCTCACGCGCTTCGCGCGCCGCAGCTCACCCCCACTTGTTTTTAGAACATTCTAGATATATCTTGACTGTACCACAGAATAGGAGACAAAACGATGTGGCATTCAAGAAATCATGAAGAATCAAATGGATATCGCCATTGCGGCCCTCGCGGCGGGCGTTTCGCGGGCGGCTTCGGCCGGTTCGCCGGTGGCCGTGGCGACGGCTCGGGCGGTCATGGCCGCCGCAGGGGTCTTTATGACTCCGAGGAACTGCGCCTGGTCCTGCTCTCGCTGATCGGCGAACAGGCCCGTCACGGCTACGACCTGATCCGCGAGATCGAGGAGCGTACCGGCGGCGCCTACGCGCCCAGTCCCGGCATCGTCTATCCCACCCTCACCATGCTCCAGGACATGGGGCTGATCGCCGAGAGCGAAACGCCCGGCACCCGCAAGGTTTACGCCCTGACGCCGGAAGGCACGTCCTACCTCAAGGAACACAGGGAGGCGGCTGACGCCCTCCTTGCCCGCATCGCCGAGCTGGGATCGGTGCAAAAGGGTGACCGCGCGCCCGTTCGCCGCGCGCTGCGCAACCTTTATGGCGCGCTGGCGGAAAAAGTGGCGCGTGCCGACAATGACGAACTGATGCACCGTATCGCCGCTCTGCTGGATGAGGTCACGCAGAAAATCGAACGCAGTTAGCGGCTCCGCAGGCGCAGGGCGGGGCTTTGCCCCGCTTGCCTCGGCCGCTGGCCTAGCTTTTCTTAGCAAGCGAAAGCGAGCTTAGAAAAGCTTGCCCCGTGCCCAGCGGCAGCGTAGCGGCACGAGCGCAGCGAGGGAGGCGGCCTAAAATTCTTTCAACAGCCGGTCGTAGTAGTCCAGTTCCTGCTGTGGCCGGCCACGCTCCCCCGCGCGCTTGCGCAATTCCTGCAAGATCTCGCGCGACCGCGCCATGTCGGTGATCCCCGGAATCTTGACCCCTGTGGTGCTGGTGCCGCGGGAGCGGCCCAGGGGATCGGAATCGGCCTGGCCCTTGCCGTTCTGCTGCGCCTCCTGGGCCATCGCCTCGGCCCCCTGGCGCATCGCATCCATCGCGTTTTTTTCCTCATTGGCGGCATCGTCCAGGTTTTTCTGGCCCAGCGATTTCTCGGCCCGGTCCATCGCCTGGCCCGCCGGTCCCAGCTTCTGGCCCATCTTGGAATCAAGCCCCTGCATCGCGCCCTGCAGGTCCTTGCGAATTTGTCCCTGCTGCCCGGCCAGCCCTTGGCTTCCGCCATCCTTGGGGTCGCCATTGCCGTTCTGCTGCCGCATGGTCTTGTCCAGAAGGCCGCGCTCCTTGCCCATCATGTCGCCCAATTTCTGGATCGCGTCGTTCAGCGCCTTGTTCTGCTGCCCGCCCTGGCCGCTCTTCTGCATTTTCATGTTTTCCAGCAGATTCTGCAGCATGGCCATCATCTGCGCCGCCTGTTCGCGGTTGCCCGTTGCCGACATTTGCTGGATCGCTTTCAAAAGGTCTTCCAGGTCCTTCTGGGTCAGGGTCTTGGAATCCTGTCCCGCCATCGGCTGCTGTTGCTGCTGCGCCCCAGGATTGTTGGCCAGCGCCTGCATATAGCGCTGCATCGCCTGGTCATATTGGCTGATCAGCTTGTCGACCACGTCCTGCGGCGCATGCATCGCCAGCGCCTGGCTGATGGCCGATTGCAGCCGGCGCAATTCCGCCGCCGCTTCCGCCAGCCCCTTTTCATCCAGGCTCACCGCGATCTGCCAGAGCATGTCTTCGACATGGGTGATGTCCGCCGGCGCCCGCGCATCGCGCAGCGCCCAATAGGACGCGCGCAGCCCCATATAGATGTTGGTGGCATTGGCATAGAATTTCTCCGGCGCGATGGTCAGCGCATCCAGGGTGGCGGCCACCAGCCTCTTGCCCGCCGCGTCGCTGGTCGCCAGATTCTGCCGCTGCTCGATCAACGCCCGCGCCAGGGGGTCGGTGAAAATGCGCGCCGGCAGGCGGAAGGTGACGGTATTGCTTTTGCCGGTCTGCCCCGCCCCGTCGCGCGCTTCCAGATGCGCGTCCACCATCAGCCCGGCATAGGGGTGCGGCGTCAGGTCTTCATAGTTGGTCTGGGTGATGCTCTTGGCCGCCGCGATGGGCAAATCCACCGCCAGCGGCGGCCCCGGCCGCGCATGCGGCGTCATCACCAGCTTGGCGCCGGTCACGCCATAATCGTCGCTGGCCTTGAAGGAAATTTTCATCGCCTGGTGTTCGGTGGCGCTGGGAAGTCCGTCGAACGAAATCACCGGCAGGGCATCGGCAATCGCATGAATGTGCCAGTTGCCGATCACATGCCCGCTGGACCGCACCCTGACCCGCGCATCACCCGTGATCTTGGCGGTATCGGTATATTCGCCGTTCTCGCCGGTGAAACGCGGCGGATTGCTGATGCCCAGTTGCAGGCCCGGCGCATGCTGGGCGCCATGCGCGCGCAAATTCAGGGTCGATCCCGCCGGCACCGCAATCAGGCTGGTGTCGCTTGGCGCCAGGTAGACCGGCGGCAGGCCGGTATAGGGCGGCGGGTCCACCCAGCCATCCAGCGTCACTGCCAGCCCCGCGCCGCTGTCAAAGGCGCGCATCAGCCTGTCGCGCCAGTGAACCCCCGCCAGCGCCAGCCCTCCCGCCAACAGGACGATCACGCCATAGCGCAGATATCTGGGGTCACGCTCGGAAAGGTCCGGCGCCGGCCAGCGCAGCTTCAGCCTGTCGAAGGCGATCCGTCTGGCCTGGTGCAGCCGCCACAGGGCCAGGGAGAAAGCGTCCTGGGCAATCGAACGATCATGCCATTCGGAAATCGGCCGGTGCAGCAAGCCGCTGTCCAGCTCCAGCCGCCGCGCCCCGTCTTTCCAGCTGGGCCAGGAAAAACCGGCAAAGCCCGCATCCAGCGCCAGCCCCGTGGCGGTGACGGTCGCCGCCAGCAACAGCGACTGGGCCGGCCAGGGAATGAAGGCGAAAAGGCCGAACAGCGCCAGCGAAACATAGGCCCCGGCGAAACCCAGCGCCGGCCACAGCGCGGGCAGGAAATTTTCCGTGGCCAGGCTTGCCCGCGCCCATGCGATGGCGCGCGACAGCCGCCGCTCCGGGTCAGTCGCGGAGCCAGACCGGGATAATGTCTCTGGCGATAAGTGCGTCATGGTCCTGTCTCGCCCTTACAATGCCCCACTCGTCGCCCGCCACCAAGACCTCCGGGGCAGGGGGCCGGGCGTTGTAGGACGAGGCCATGCTGGCGCCATAGGCCCCCGCGCTCATGATCGCCACCAAATCGCCGGATTTCAACGCCGGCAAGGCCCGATTTGCCGCGAAAAGATCGGATGTTTCGCACACCGGCCCCACCACGTCATAGGTTACCCGCGGGGCCCCGGCTTCCGGTTCCCGGACTGGCACAATCTGGTGCCAGGACTCGTAAAGCGCCGGCCGGATCAAATCGTTCATCCCCGCGTCAATGATCAGAAAGGTCTTGGCGTCGCCTTGCTTGACGTAAATCACTTCCGACACCAGCACCCCGGCATTGGCCGCGATCAGCCGGCCCGGCTCGAAAATCAGCCGGCAGTTCAGCCCTGCCGTCGCCCGCGCCACCACCCTGCCATAGGCGGCGGGATCGGGCGGCGGCTCATTGTCATGCTCATAAGGAACGCCCAGCCCGCCCCCCAAATCGAGCCGCGCGATATTGTGCCCGTCGGCCCGCAGCTCTTTTACCAGCCCCGCGATCCGTTCAAAGGCTTCCGCAAAGGGTTCGAGCGCGGTGATCTGGCTGCCGATATGCACATCCACGCCGACAATCGCGATGCCCTTCAGAGCGGCGGCCTTTTTGTACAAGCCGCGCGCATGGGCAAAGGGAATGCCGAACTTGGTCTCCGCCGTGCCGGTGGTGATCTTGGCGTGGGTCCTGGCATCCACGTCCGGATTGATGCGCAGCGTCACCGGCGCGCGCAGCTTCATCTCCAGCGCCACCTGGTTCAGCGCTTCCAGCTCCGGCTCGCTCTCGACATTGAATTGATAGATGCCTTCGCCGAGCGCCAGGCGCATTTCCGCTTTGGTCTTGCCGACGCCGGAAAACACGATCTTCTCCGCCGGGATTCCCGCCGCCCGCGCGATTTTCAGTTCGCCGCCCGACACCACATCGGCGCCCGCGCCCAGCTTGGCCAGGGTTTTGAGCACCGCCAGATTGCCATTGGCCTTGACCGAGAAGGCCACCAGCGCGTCCTTGGGCAAGGCTTCGGTGAAGACTTTATAGTGCCGCGCCAGGGTGGCGCTGGAATAGCAATAGAACGGCGTTCCCACCTCGCGCGCCAAAGTCTCCAGCGAAACCCCTTCGGCGCTGAGAACACCATGCTTGTAGGAAAAATAATGCATCAGGAGCGGTTCCAGGAAAAGTGTTTAGCGGTTTTCCGTCCGGAACCGCGACCAACATAGAGATAGGGCATTTCGCGATTCAACGAAATGCGAAATGCCTTTACCGGCCGACCGGATAAGGCGGCTTGGAAGGATCGGGCTCATCGCGCGGCGTGGTCGTGCCATCGGGCTTGGTGAGATCATTCTTCACCCCGCAGGACGCCAGCATTAGGCCCAGCGCAATCAGCAAAAGAACGGCTTTGGTTCTCATTTGAGTTGACCCCGCCAATAGGCCACCTGTTCTTTCACCCGCGCTGGCGCGGTGCCGCCCAGGCTCATGCGCGAGCGCAGCGACGCCTCCAGCGACAGCACCGCCAGCACATCCTTGGTGATGGCGGGTTCGATGGCCTGCATCTCGGCCAGCGGCAATGCGTCAAGCGCCACGCCCTTTTCCTCGGCCTGTTTGACGATACTGCCGGCGATATGATGCGCCTCGCGGAATGGCTTTTTCAAAACCCGCACAATCCAGTCGGCCAGGTCCGTGGCGGTGGGATAGCCTACCGCCGCGGCGGCACGCATTTTTTCGGGATTGGCGGTGAGATCGGCGATCATCGCCGCCATCGCCGCCAGCGAAAGCTCGATGGTATCGGCGGCGTCGAATAGCCGTTCTTTGTCCTCTTGCAGGTCGGTGCCATAGGTCAGCACCAATCCTTTGACCACCACCGCCAGCGCCACGAAATCGCCCAGCACCCGCCCGGTCTTGCCGCGTATCAATTCGGCGGCATCGGGATTGCGCTTCTGCGGCATGATGGATGAGCCGGTGGTGAAGGCATCCGACAATTTCACAAAACCGAAGGCCGGCGTCGACCATTGCACCAGCTCGCCCGCCAGCCGCGACAGGTTGGTGGCCAGGATCACGCACGCCGCCAGGAACTCGAGCGCGAAATCCCGCGCCGATATCGCGTCCATGGAATTGCGCATCGGCCGGGCAAAGCCCAAGGCATGCGCCGTCACGTCGCGGTCGATGGGAAAGCTGGTGCCCGCCAGCGCCGCAGCCCCAAGCGGTGATTCATTCAGCCGCTTCCTGGCGTCCTCGAAGCGCCCCCGGTCGCGGGCGAACATCTCGACATAGGCCAGCAGATGATGCCCGAACGTCACCGGCTGGGCCACCTGCATATGGGTGAAACCCGGCATGATGGTTTCGATGTGCTTTTCGCCCTGCGCCAGCAGCGCCCGTTGCAATGCCAGCAATCCCTTATCGGCCCGCTCGCATGCCGCCCGCACCCAGAGGCGGAAATCCGTCACCACCTGGTCGTTGCGCGAGCGCGCGGTGTGCAGCTTTCCTGCCGCCGGGCCGATGATCTCGGCCAGCCGCGCCTCGATATTCAGGTGAATGTCTTCCAGTTCCCGCTTGAAGACGAATTCGCCCGCCGCGATCTCTTTTTCGATCTGCTCCAGGCCCTTCAGGATGGCCTGGCCGTCATCCTTGGAAATGATGCCTTCTCCGGCCAGCATGCGAACATGCGCCTTCGATCCCGCCAGGTCCTCACCCGCCAGGCGCTTGTCGAAATCGATGGAGGGGGTAATCTCCCCCATGATCGCCGCGGGGCCGGTTTCGAACCGCCCGCCCCACATCTTGTTTGAAGTCATGGTCTGAGCCGGAAATGAAAATGAACCGAAAAATCGTGCCCGTCTTGGCCGGTCTAAGCGTCTTGGTCGTTCTATATGGGATGGCAGTATCGCCTGTCCACGCGGGGCCTGCCATGCCCAAACCGATGGTGGCCGAGAAAGCCGTCAAACCCGCGCCGGCGGTGGCATTCACCGATGCGGCGGGCCGCCATCCGCTGGCCTCCTACAAGGGCCATTATGTGCTTTTGAACATGTGGGCGACCTGGTGCGTGCCCTGCGTCGCGGAACTGCCGGCCCTGACCAAATTGAAAGCCTCGGTGCCGGGCCTCACCGTGCTGGCGGTCAATATGGACCGGGGCCAGGTGGATGCCGCTGGGTTCCTTAAGAGCCACAACGCCGCCGCATTGGGCTCGCTGCGGGACACCGACATTGTCCTGATGCGTGAGTTCGGGGCTTTCGGCCTGCCGACCACGGTGCTGATCGATCCCAAGGGCAAGGTTATCGGCCGCGCCGAGGGTCCCGCCGAATGGGCGTCGCCGGAAACCATTGCTTACTTCAAAAGTCTCACGAAAAGCTAACGCGTCGGAACTGGATGCTCGCCGCGCCGGAGCGTCGGCGAAGCCGGAGCGACCATTAAATGCTTATCGCGTGGGAACAGGATGTTCCCCGCGATAGTCGTAGAATCCGCGTCCGGTCTTTTTGCCCAGCCATCCGGCCTCGACATATTTCACCATCAGCGGACAAGGCCGGTATTTGGAATCCGCCAGCCCCTCATACAGCACTTGCATCACCGCCAGACAGGTATCGAGACCGATGAAGTCGGCCAGCTGCAGTGGCCCCATCGGATGATTGGCGCCCAGCCGCATAGCGGTATCGATGGCGTCCACATTTCCGACGCCCTCATACAGCGTGTACACCGCCTCATTGATCATCGGCATGATGATGCGGTTGACGATGAAGGCGGGAAAATCCTCGGCATAGGCGGCGGTCTTGCCCACCCTTCGCACGATCTCCAGCGCCACCTGGAAGGTGGCGTCGTCAGTGGCGATGCCGCGGATCACTTCCACCAGCTGCATCAGCGGCACCGGATTCATGAAATGCAGGCCGATGAAACGCTCCGGCCGGTCGGTGACCGAGGCCAGCCGCGTCACCGAGATGGACGAGGTGTTGGTGGCGATCATCGCCTTGTCGTTCAAGCGCGCGGACAGGTCCTGGAAGATTTTCTTCTTGATGGATTCGTCTTCTGTCGCTGCCTCGATCACCAACTCGCGGTCTTTCAGATCGTCCAGCGACTGGGTGGTGCGGATGCGGGCCAGCGCCGGCTTGATCGCGTCTTCGGCGATGGCGCCCTTGGCGGCCTGGCGCTGCATGTTTTTCTCGATGCGGTCCAGCGCCTTGCCCAGCGCGTCCTTGTTCAGATCGTCCAGGACGACGTCATATCCGGCCAGCGCCAGGACATGAGCGATGCCGGTTCCCATCTGCCCCGCGCCGATAATGCCAATTCGTTCAATTGTCATAACTCACCTTTCTGAACTCAATAACCACGCTTTGCCAATTCCTGGTCCATTTCCGGCAGGGCCTGAAACAGATCGGCGACCAGGCCATAATCGGCGACTTGGAAGATCGGCGCCTCTTCGTCCTTGTTGATCGCGGCGATCACCTTGGAATCCTTCATCCCGGCCAGATGCTGGATGGCGCCGGAAATGCCCACCGCCAGGTAAAGCCCGGGCGCCACCATCTTGCCGGTCTGGCCCACCTGATAGTCATTGGGCACATAGCCCGCATCCACCGCGGCGCGGCTTGCGCCCACCGCGGCATGCAGCCGGGCGGCAATCTTGTCGAGCAGCTGGAAATTCTCCGCTGAGCCCAACCCGCGCCCCCCAGAAATGACGATCTTGGCCGAGGTCAGCTCCGGCCGCTCCGATTGAGAGAGCGCTTCGCTGTCAAAGCTGGAAAGGCCGGGATCGGTGGCGGCCGCCAGATTTTCAATCGTGGCATTGCCGCCCCCCGGCTGCGGAGCAGCCCTTGAATCAACTTCTGCCGGTTTGAAGCCAGTGGTGCGCACGGTGATGATTTTCTTCATACCCGCTGCCTGCACCGTCTGGATGGCGTTGCCGGCATAGATCGGCCGCTCGAAAGTATCGGGGCTGACGACTTTCAGGATTTCGGAAATCTGGGGCACGTCCAGTTTGGCGGCGACACGCGGCAGATAGTTTTTTCCGCTGGTGGTGGCGGGCGCCAGGATGGCGTCGTATTTTTCGGCCACTGACAGGATCAGGGTTTCCATCGCCTCGGCGATCATCCGGGCGTAAAGCGGATTGTCGGCCAGCAGCACTTTCTCCACCCCGGCGATTTTGGCGGCGGCTTCGGCCACCGCGCCACAGCCTTCGCCCGCCACCAGCACATGCACGGGGGTGGAAATCGCCGCCGCCGCCGTCACCGTCTTGGCGGTGGCGTCGTTCAGCGACTTGTTGTTGTGTTCGGCGATGACAAGGGCGGCCATCAGATCGCTCCCGCCTCTTTCAACTTGTCCAAAAGCTCGCCCACGCTTTTCACCTTGACGCCGCCGCCCCGCTTGGGCGGCTCTGTCACCTTCAGCACTTTCAGGCGCGGCCTGACGTCCACGCCGTAATCATCGGGGTTTTTTTCCTCTATGGGTTTCTTTTTCGCCTTCATGATATTGGGCAGCGAAGCATAGCGCGGCTGGTTGAGGCGAAGATCGGTGGTCATCACGGCGGGCAGTTTCACCGCTACCGTCTGCAGCCCGCCGTCAATCTCGCGCGCAATCTTCGCCGAACCGTCTGATAATTCCAGGCTATGCGCGAAGGTGCCCTGGCCCCAGCCCAGCAGCGCCGCCAGCATCTGGCCGGTCTGGTTGGAATCATCGTCGATCGCCTGTTTGCCGGTGATCACCAGCATGGGTTTTTCGGCATCGCAGATGGCCTTGAGGATCTTGGCAACGCCCAAGGGCTCGATGTCGCCCTCGGCCTTCACCAGAATGCCGCGGTCGGCGCCCATCGCAAGGGCGGTGCGAATGGTCTCGCTGGCCTCACGCGGGCCGACGGAAACGATAATGACTTCGCTCGCCTTGCCCTTTTCCTTCAGTCGGACCGCTTCCTCGACCGCGATCTCGTCAAAGGGGTTCATCGACATTTTGACATTGGCAAGGTCAACGCCGGTCTGGTCCGCCTTCACCCGGACCTTGACGTTGAAGTCGACCACCCGCTTCACGGGCACCAGAACCTTCATGGCGATATCGGATCCCAAACGGCTCGGATTGCCTTTGCAATGCTGCCGCTTTGTTGTGCGGCGCAAAAACTAGGCGGGGGCCTCTGCCACTGTCAACGAAAGCAAGTTAGCGCCGGATACCCGACAGCCATGTTTTCCGTTGCGGTGCAGCAAAAGTCCGTATGCGTCATCTGGCCGCAAGACTTTGGATGCCTGATTTTGAGGCGCTGCCCGTTACGCGGGCGTCGTACCCGCAGAGGCCAGCCTCATTTAAGCGTACCCAGATAGGCGACCACGTCGCGAACCTCACCTTTGCTGGTGATTCCGGGGAATGCCATTTTGGTGCCAGGCAGCATCTTGGCAGGGCCGGCGACCCATTTGGCCAGATTGTCGGGCGTCCAGGTCAGGCCTGAGGCTTTCATGGGGCCGGAATACTCAAAGCCGGGCAGCGACGCCGCCTTGCGGCCCACAATGCCGAACAGATTGGGTCCGAGGCCATTGCCCGCATTCTTGTCCACCTTGTGGCAGATGGCGCAACGCGCGAACACGGTCTTGCCTTGGGCGGCGTCACCCTCCTGGGCAGACGCAGATATCGAGAAGGTACCGCAGGCCAGCAAGGTGGTGACCGCGAAAGCAGCATAACGCATCATGGAATTCCGTTTATTGGTTTGGCCCCTGAACCTGGACATTCGCATGCGCCGCTCTGGGCCGCAACAGAGTTTGACGCCGTAAATCCACCACAATTGGCGGCTTTTTCCGGCATAAGGGAATCACAGCCTGGCGTTCTCGAAATTCTCCCTGGGCTGCCGTTTCTGAGCAAATTTGTACAGTCTAAGGGCATGCGCGCATGGAATCATTGGCCACTGGCAGAGACTGGGGAAGCATGCATGATGGCGCGCGCGCCGCTTCCCGCGCATTGCCATAACAGCAACAAAAAACCGCGAGGAACGCATGCGATCCCGGCTTCTGGGTCTCAAATCCGCCGTGCCGCCATTTATCATCGCCCAATCCGACGCGGCCGACTACGCCCGCAAGCTGTTCGGCGAAGTGCGTGACATTTCCCGCCTGATCAATGTCTTCAAGACCACGGGCATTGACCGGCGTTATTCCTGCGTCCCGATCGACTGGTATATGGGCGATCATGGCTGGGTGGACCGCACCGAACTTTATGTTTCCAGTGCGGTGGATATTCTGGAAGAGGTCACCGGCAAGCTTCTGGCGCAAACCGGCCTTGCCGCCGGCGACCTTGATGCCGTGGTTCTGGTTTCGACCACCGGCGTCGCCACCCCCAGCCTGGACGCGCTTCTGGTCGAGCGCATGGGACTTCGCCGCGACATTCAGCGCCTGCCTATCTTCGGTCTGGGCTGCGCCGGCGGCGTGATCGGGCTTACCCGCGCCGCGCAGCTGGCGCGCGCCGAGCCGGGCAGCAAGATTCTATTCCTGGCGGTCGAACTCTGCGCCCTCACCTTCCGCAAGAACGACATCTCCAAAAGCAATATCGTGGCCACCGCCCTGTTCGGCGACGGCGCGGCGGGCGCAATTCTGTCCACCGAGGGCGAGGGTCCCATGATCGGGCCGGGCGGCGAATTTACCTGGCCCGCCTCGCTCGACATCATGGGCTGGGACATGGCCGAAGATGGCCTCAAGGCCCGTTTCGCCAAAAGCATTCCCGACCTGGTCGCCAGCGATTTTCGCAAGCTGCTGGATGATTTTCTCGTTCGGCACGACATCGCGCTTTCGGATATTGGCGGCTTTGCCTGTCACCCCGGCGGCGCCAAGGTGCTGGATGCGCTGGAAGACGCCATGGAAATGCAGCGTGGCGACCTCAAGGAAAGCCGTGGCGTACTCAAGGATTTCGGCAACATGTCGGCGGTGACGGCGCTGTTCGTCGCCGAGCGCATGCGCCTTGCAGGCCAGCAGACCCTGCTCACCGCGCTTGGCCCCGGTTTCACCGCCGCCTTCCTGATGCTGGACGGACGCTGAAGGTCTTCGCGATGAACGGCACTGCCACGGCCTATGTCATTCTGGCGCTGGTGGCGCTGCAACGCTTTGGCGAATTGGCGCTGGCACGGCGCAACACCAAGGCGCTGCTGGCGCGGGGCGCGGTGGAAATCGGCGCTGGCCATTATCCGCTGATCGTGTTTCTGCATACCTTCTGGCTGCTGTCCGTCCTGTGGTTCCTGCCGCACCCCACGCCGGTCCGCTGGGAATTGCTGGCGGTTTTCCTGGTGCTGCAGGCTTTGCGCCTCTGGGTGCTGGCGACGCTGGGGCCTTACTGGACCACCCGCATTATCTCCCTGCCGGGCGCGCCTTTGGCGACGGGAGGGCCGTATCGTTTTGTGCGCCACCCCAACTATCTGGTGGTGGCGGGGGAAATTCTGGTATTGCCGCTGGTGTTCGGTGAAACCATGGTGGCGATCATTTTTTCCCTGGCCAATGCCGCGCTGCTTTTCTGGCGCATCCGCCAGGAAGAGACCGGCCTCACGGCACGGCGGCGGAGTTGAACATGCTGCGCTATTGCGGACCGTTCCTGTTTCTTTTTTCCATTCCGGGGTTTTATTACGGTCTCGGTCCGGCCGCGCCGCTGCTCAGCGTGGCGCTGTTGCTGGCGGCGCTGGTCGGTGCGGAATTTCTGTCCCGGCGCGGCGACGCGCCATCGGAAGCGGACGGCACGGGTTTTCGCGTCCTGGTGTGGCTTTACATTCCGCTGCAATTGATCGCCATCCTGTGGGGCACCGTCGTTTCGGCGCATGTGGGTGCGGGAGGGTTTGCCGCCCTGGCCGTCTCGCTGGGCGTTACCACCGGGGTATTCGGTGTGCTGGCGGCGCATGAAGCCGTGCATAGTGGCGATCCGCGCGAGGCGCTTTTGGGCACAGCGCTGCTGACCGGCATGAGTTACCGGCATTTTCGCATCGCGCATCTCTATGGTCATCACCGTTGGGCGGGCACGGAAAAAGATGCGGCGACGGCCCGGCTGGGAGAGGGTTTTTATCGTTTCTTCTTGCGCACCCTGGCGGGGCAGTTTCTGGAAGCCTGGCGTTTTGAGCGGCGGAAGGGCTCGGCCCGCCTCACGCTGGACCTGGCGCTGATGCTGGCCCCGTTCGCCGCGATCACATTTTGCCTCGGCCTGCGCGCCTCGTTCTTTTTCGTTTGCCAAAGCGCCATCGCGGTAATGGTGCTGGAGCTTTTCAACTATATCGCCCATTACGGTTTGGTACGCGGGCGCGACGCAACGGGGAAGCTGGAAGCCCTTAATGACTGCCACAGCTGGAATAGCAGCAATGTGCTGGCCAACCGGCTGATTTTCAACATGGGCCGGCATTCGCATCATCATCGGCGGCCCACCGCTCCCTACCAGTCCCTCAAGGCACGGCGGGCGCCCGAACTGCCTTTTGGCTATGCGACAAGCATTCTGCTGGCGCTGGCGCCGCCCTTGTGGCGGCGGGTGATGGATCCCAAAGCCCTTGCATGGCGGGCGTGAATCCCATCCTGTTATGGCTGGGCTTTCTGGCTATGTGCGTCGGTCTGTTCATGGCCATACTCGACATTCAAGTGGTGGCCAGCGCCCTCACCACCATTGGAGTGGCGCTTCATATCGCGCCGCAGCGGTTGGGCTGGATTCAAACCGGCTATCTGATGGCCGAAGTCATCGCCATTCCCCTGACCGGAGTTCTCACCCGCGCTTTGTCGCTGCGCTGGATGTTCGTGTCGGCAACGTTGGGCTTTACCCTGGCCAGCCTGGGCTGCGCCTTGTCGGCCAGCTTTGCCACCCTGGTCGCGCTCCGAGTGGTGCAGGGTTTTTGCGGCGGCATGCTGATTCCCGCCGTCTTCACTTCCATTTTTGTGATGATGCCGAAGGAGCGGGAAATCCTTGCCACTACATTGGCGGGCATGTTCGCGGTGAGCGCTCCCACCATCGGCCCCTTTGTCGGCGGCTATCTTACCCAGCATTTTTCCTGGAACTGGATTTTCCTGGTCAACATCCTGCCTGGCCTCCTGGTATGCCTGGTGGTGGGCGCCTGCGTGCGGGCGGATGCGGCGGATTGGAAGGTCCTGAAAAATCTCGACTACGCCACTCTGTTCCTGGCGGCTTTTTTCCTCGGCTCGCTTCAGCTGCTTCTCAATGAAGCGCCGGGGCGCGATTGGCGCGGCGCGTTTATCTTCAGCGTCGCCGCGCTTTGCGCCGCTTCGGGCGCGGCCGGCGTCTGGCGGGCGCTGACCCATGCCACGCCCTTCATCGATCTCAGGCGGTTTCAGAACCGCGCTTTCTCGCTGGGATCGAGCCTGTCCTTTGTCTTCGGCATGGGGCTCTATGGCTCGGTCTATATCCTGGCGCTGTTCCTGGGGCTGGTGCGCGGCCACGACCCGCTGGTGATCGGCGAGATCATGATGGTGTCGGGGGCAGCCCAACTGGTGACAGCGCCGCTGGCCGCCCTGCTGGAGTCCCGCATGGATGCCAGGCTTCTCACCGCCATCGGCTTTGCTTTGTTCGGGCTCGGGCTTCTCGCCAATGGCCTGGTCACGCCGCAAAGTGATTTCTGGGGCCTGTTCTGGCCGCAAATATTGCGTGGGCTCGCGGTGATGCTCTGCATCCTGCCCGCCACCCGCCTTGCCCTGGAAGGCTGGCCGGCCAAGGACGTGCCCGACGCCAGCGGGTTGTTCAACCTGATGCGCAATCTGGGTGGCGCCATCGGCATCGCCCTGATCGACACGCTGGTCGAAACCCGCACCGCGGGGCATGCCGCGATACTGGTGACAAGCCTGCAGGCGGGCGATGCGTCCGCGGCGCGGCTGGTGGGCCTTCCCACCCAGATGTTCCGCGGCCATGCCATGGGGCCGGTGGATGAGATGACCAAAGCCATCATCGCCCCGATGGTCCAGCGCGCCGCGCTTACCCAGTCCCTGAATGAAAGCTGGCTGTTGCTGGCGGTGCTGTTCGGGCTGGCGCTTCTCATGGTGCCGATGATACGGGTAACGCCCGGTCTCAGGCGTTGACCAGTTCCACCTGCACCACATCGGTGCGCGCGACCTGGAACGCCGCCGCGCATATTCCAAGGTAAAATTGCCAGTTGCGCAGGAAGAACTCGTCATGGCCCAGGGCCAGGATCTCGCTCTTTCTTGCCTGCATGCGGTCCGACCATTCGCGCAGGGTCCGCACATAGTCGTTGCCAAAGGCGAAAGCGCCCGCGAACTTCAGCCCGGCCTTTTCCGCTTCCTCCCGGAAGCGCCCCAGTGAGGGCAGCATGCCGCCGGGAAAGACATAATGGCGGATGAAGTCGGAGCGCGAGCGATAGCCTTCGAACAAATCGTCGCGAATGGTGATGGTCTGGATGATGGCGCGGCCACCGCGTTTGAGCCGTTCCGCCACGCAGGAGAAATATTGCGGCCAATAATGCTCGCCCACCGCCTCGAACATCTCGATCGAGACGATGTTGTCGAACTGGCCTTTGCATTTTCGGTAATCCTGAAGCCTGATGTCGGCGGTGCCGTTCAGCCGCCGGCTGGCGAAATCATGCTGGGCGGGCGAAATGGTCAGGCCGGTGACATGATGGGCGGATGCCGCCGCGCGCTCGGCAAACCCGCCCCAGCCGCAGCCGATTTCCAGCACCGACGCTCCCGGCCTGTCGAATTTGGAAAGAATGCGCTCATATTTGTTCTGCTGGGCGCGGTATAGTTCATCCGTTCCCGCATACAGTGCCGAGGAATAGGTCATGCTCTGGTCCAGCCAGAGCTGGTAGAAATCATTGCCCACGTCGTAATGCGCCTGGATGTTGCGCGCCGAGCCGGCGATGGAATTGCGCCGCACCAGCGCGTTGTGGACCACAAAACCCAGCCGGTTGAGAAAATTGCCGTGGGAAAAATTTTCCAGCTTGTCGAGATTGAGCAGGAACAGGCTGATGAGATTTTCGACATTGTCGGTCGCCCAGGACCCAGCGATGAACTCTTCGCCAAGCCCGATATCGCCGCGCGCCAGAATACGGCGTAGCACCTCCCAATCGTGAATCTGAAATCGCGCCTGCGGCCCGGGATTCGCGCCCTTGATAGTGGTGACCTCGCCATCGGGCGCGACAAAAGCCAGAGTGCCTGTATCTATCCGCGCTATGGCCTCAAGCCATTTTTTTGCGATCAGGGATGACGGGACAAGGTTCATGAGCGCTCCCCCGAGCCCGCTATTATAGCATGGCAGAGACCCGGTTTCTATTCGCCCTTTTTAGTTGAATCGGCCCGGAAGGACCGGAAGGATCAGCCTGGCGGCGCGTGCGGCGCCGCAGCGATTTGCTGGGCGTCGAGCGTCGCCGTCAGGACGTTGTGGGCCTGGTCGTAGTTGAATTTGGAAGCGTCCACCTGCACCACCGCGCCTGAACCCAGCAACGCCACATCCACCGTCACCGGCCTGCTGCTGCCGTCCATCACAATTTTTTGCACCGCACCCACCGCGGTGCCCTTGACGTCCAACACTTGAGCGGTGGCAAGGATCGTGGGCGGATCGGGCAGGCTGTTCAGAGCGATGATGCCGCTGCTGCTGTTCGAGGCCGGCGCCGAATCTGCCATCCCGCCCAGCATCAAAAGGGCGACGCTGGAAAGCGCGAAGTTGCGAATTTTGTTCATGGCTTAGGCTCCATGGCTGTTGTCCGAGACGTTGTATAAAACGCTCAGCTAGGCGGGTGTTTCCGTCTCCCGGAAGCGGAACCGGGGCCACGCCCGGGAGTTCCCATCACAACGCGTTCAGGAAGGAATTTTCCATGGGAACCATTCTGATCATTGTCCTGCTGCTTTTGCTTCTGGGGGCATGGCCGTCATGGCCCTATAGCCAAGGCTGGGGTTACTATCCGTCCGGGCTCTTTGGCCTTGTCTTGGTGGTTATCCTGGTGCTGGCTTTGCTGGGACGTGTCTGAACTGAATGCGCCATGGCAAAGAAAAAGCTGCTCGAGGACATCAAGACAAACCCGGCGCGCTTCTATCGTCTGCCCGGCGATGTGATGCGTGACCGCCGCTTCGGCGATGCCGAACGGCTGGAGATTCTGCGCGCCTGGCTTCAGGACGCCGGTCCGCTCACACCGCAGGTCGAAACTGCCATCGGGGAATTGCAGGGCCGCCGGCCGGCCACCGATCACGCGGCGGAATAGGGAGACGACATTATGGCGACCGTAAATGACCATCAGCACGATCTGAACACCCAGGAGGCGCGCCAGGGCAAGGAGCTTGGCTCCGTTCGCTGGGTTCTCAGGATCAGCCTTGGCCTGGCTATTCTGGCGGGCATGATCATCTATTTCAGCTACGCCAACTTCTTCCATGGCTGATTTTGCGTGGCTACCCGCGCCCCCTTGACTGTTGGGCAAGGGGCCGTCACGTAGGAAGACTTTGGCGGGGTTTCCAAGGCTTGCGCAGCGCTCAGCTTTCCATTGTCGTGCCCACCTTCAAGGAAAAGGGCAACGTCGCCGAATTGGTGCGGCGGCTCGATCTGGTTTTGGCGGGCATCGCCTGGGAAGCAATCTTCGTTGACGACAATTCACCCGACGGCACCGCGGATGCGGTGAAGGCCATCGCCGCAAGCGATATGCGGGTGCGCTGTCTGCGCCGGGTGGGACGGCGCGGGCTGGCGGGCGCCTGCATAGAAGGAATGCTTTCTTCGTCCGCGCCCTTTGTCGCGGTGATGGATGCGGATCTGCAGCATGATGAGAGGATACTGCCCAAAATGCTGGCCCGGCTGGAAAAGGGCGAGGCCGATCTGGTGGCGGCGACCCGCTACATCGCGGGCGGCAGCGCCGGCGGGCTGACGACACAGCGCGGCGCGATTTCACGTCTGGCCACCAAACTCACGCATCACCTTGTGGGCACCGATCTGAGCGATCCGATGTCGGGATTCTTCATGCTGCGGCGCGAACGCTTCGACCCCATCGCGCAACGGCTGTCGCCGGCCGGCTTCAAGATTCTGCTCGACATCGCGGCGACGGCGGACGAGGACCTCAGGATCGCCGAGGAGCCGTATGAGTTTGGCGAACGCCTTGATGGCGAATCGAAATTCAACGTCCAGATCGGCGTCGAATTCCTGGGCCTGCTGCTGGCCAAGATGACCGGCGATCTGGTGGATCCGCGCTTCATCTTTTTCGCCATTGTCGGCACGCTGGGCCTGATCGTGCATCTGATCACCCTGAAGCTGTGCCTGGCTTTCCTGCCGGCCCAGGCCGATCTGTTCCGCCTCGCCCAGGTCATCGCCACTTTTGTCGCCATGACCAGCAATTTCCTGCTCAACAATGAGCTGACCTATCGCGACCGCCGCATGAAAGGCTTCTCCGCCTTGCGCGGTTATCTGCTGTTTTGCCTGACCTGCTCGGTGGGGGCGCTGGCCAATGTGGATTTGGCCTCCTGGCTCAATACCGAACGCGAAGTCTGGTGGGTGGCGGGTGCGGCGGGGGCGATCATGAGCGCCTTGTGGAATTATTCCATGTCCACGCTGTTTGTCTGGCGCGCGCGATGACGGAAGCGGCGCGCGCTTCTGGCGGCCCATGGCTCATCCTCCCGGTTCTGCTGGCCGCCCGCGCCGTGATGGCGGGACTGGTGCCGCTTACCGCCGACGAAGCCTATTACTGGCTGTGGTCCAGGCACCTGGACTTTGGCTATCTCGATCATCCCCCCGCGATCGCGGGGCTGATCCGCGTCGGCACGATTTTATTCGGCGACACGGTTTTCGGCATCCGCGCCAGCGGCATCCTTCTGTCGGGTTTGGCCACATTGCTGGTCTGGAAAAGCGCGGCCATTATTTTCAAGGACGAAGCGCGCGCAGTTGCCGCCATGCTTCTGTTCAACCTTACCCTGATGATCAACGTGGAAATGCTGGCGGCGACGCCCGACATGCCATCCATTGTCACCAGCGCCGCGGTACTTTTTTGTCTCGCCAAAGTGCAGCAGACGGGCGAGGGCCGATATTGGCTATGGGCCGGCCTGGCGGCGGGCCTGTCGCTCTTGTCCAAATATTCGGCGCTGTTCCTGATCGCCGGCGCCTTTCTTTGGCTGGTGCTTTCGCCGCGTGCCCGCAACACATGGCTCAAAACGCCATGGCCCTGGGCCGGCGCGGCTCTGGGTTTGCTGGTCTTTTTGCCCAACCTGCTGTGGCAAAGCACGCATGGCTGGGAGACGTTCGTCTTCCAGTTCCGCCGCGTCGCCGGCGATCATGTGACGGCGCGATTTGCCGTGGAATTTCTGGGCGCCCAGCTGGGCCTTGCCTCGCCCTTCATATTCATTCTCGGCGTGATCGGCCTGGCACGGGCGCGTCGCGGCGACGATCTCTTCCTGCCCGCCATGCTGATCTGGCCCGCGCTGGTTTATTTCTTCATCCATGCCCTGCATGACCGGGTCCAGGGCAACTGGCCGGGTTTTCTCTATCCGGCATTCGCCATTCTCGCCGTCTCCGCATTCGGCCAAACAGGCTGGCAAAAGTGGTGCGCGCGCCTGGCGGCGCCTGTGGCGGCGGGTTTTCTTCTCCTCATCTATGCCCAGGCGTTGACGGGATTCATCCCCTTGGGTACGCGCGATCCCCTGCCGCGTCTTCTGGGCGTGGGCGTCAAGCAGATGGCCGCCAGCCTCGCCGGCATAACCAGGCAAAACCTCGCGGCTGCGATCCTCACCACGGATTATGAATCCACGGCCTGGCTGCGTTTTTATCAGCCCGGTCTCAAAGTGATCCAGCTGGGAGAGACTTACCGTTACCCCACTGCGCCCGCGCCCGACCCTGGCCTGCTGCGGCAACCCCTCATCTATTTCGTGGAACGCAGACGCGACCAAAGTGCCGGGCTGCGGAAACAATTTTCCTCTGTGTTGCTGGCGACCGAGCTTCAAATCGGCCGAAAGGGCGAGGAACCCGAGATCTATGAACTTTACTCGGTGCAAGCGCCGAAAGCCCCGATTGCGGGACGAATGCCTTGATTGTCCGGGAATTTTTGGGAGTGAGCGGACACCCGAGGCGGGCTGTCGAAGGGGCTGGGGGCGTTCCGGATCGGACGTCCGCTCGCAGCTAATAACCTGCCGGGCAAAACTTCGTTCCCCGACAGGTCGTCCTTTTTCACGTTTTTTCCGCCACAGCCTGTGGAGCGCGGGAATCCGCAGCTGGCTCCTGTCCGGCTGAAACGAACAAAAGCGCCATCAGCAAAAGGCCGGCGATCACGCTTTCAATGGGGTGTTCGAGAATGGGGGCAGGCAGACGCATGTCACCCTCGCTAGATAGGAGGACGTTCGCGTAGCGCACCGGAAAAGGCGCTGACGATCAACAGGATCACGAAGACGATCAACAGCAATTTGGCGATTGAGGCGGCCAGGCCGGCAAGGCCGAAAAAGCCCATATAGCCCGCGACCAGCGCCAGCATAAGAAAGGTAAGTGCCCAACCAAGCATGATTTTTCCACCACCGAGAAGGAGAACACCCCGGGTGGCGGAAGGTTCCGGGCAGCCTTAGCCCGGGATTATTTTTTGGTTTTGTTGCGATTGAGAAACAGGTTGGCCACACCGACCAGTCCGGCGCCCACCACAGCGGCCCAGGGTGTTTCGCGGGCGAGGGCGGCGAATATCGAATTCATCAAATCCCTCCCGCCGGAAGGAGGCGGCGTCGGCCTGGCACGGCGGCTTGCAACCACGATGACAGCCCATAGCAGCGGCGGGCCCGACAGGATGCCGCCTGCAAGGGCATAGCCACCGGCGGCGCCGAAATGCGGTGTCAGCGCGGTTGCGATGGCAAGACCAATCAGGCCGATGCCAAAGAACACCAGCGCAACAGCCACCGTCGCCATGACTATCTTTGCGCCTAGCCGCGCGAACATGCATTCCCCCGAGCCATATTAGCGCCCTTGCATTAACAGGGCTTTGCCGCCTTTTCCATGGTCGCGCGGCCCTCGGGCGCGGATGCGCCCTCCCCCGTTCAACGCCGCAGAAAGATTGCGCCCAGAAAGGCGCCAATTCCGCCCGCGATCAACAGAGACGTGATGGGCTGATCGCGCACCTGGGTGCGCAGATTTTCAGTATTCTGCTCTGCCCATTCCTCGGCATCTTCGCGAAATTCGCTGGCTGCTATTTTGGCTTCCCTGGCGGCTTCCTCGGCCAGCCGCATGGCGCGGTCGGCAACATCCTCCGCACCTTTGAGCGCGATCCGGCCGCGATCCGAGGCGATGGCCCCCACATCGCCGGCCAGGCCCTTTATGTCATCCTGCAGCGCTTCGAAATCCCGGCGCAGCGCGGCGAGCCGGCCCTCGACGGTGGACACGGATTTTCTCTTGGCGGCCATGACAATCTCCAACACTTACAATTTTACGCGGCTTGTTTTGCCACCGGATGAAAGAACAGTGCCTGGCCCACGGTTGCCTGCACCGTCTCGGGCAGGAAGGGTTTGGCGATCAGATATGTAGGCTCTGGCCGTTCGCCGGTGAGAAGTTTTTCAGGGTAGGCGGTAATGAAGATCACCGGAATATCGAAAGCGGAAAGGATTTCGCTCACCGCGTCAATGCCCGATCCCCCTTCGCCCAGATTGATATCGGCCAGCACCAGCCCCGGGCGTTCGGAATAGGCCTTGGCCACTGCCTCTTCCTTGGTCGAAGCCACGGCGACCACCTTGTGGCCCAGCTCCGTCACCAGATTTTCCAGGTCCATGGCGATGATGGGCTCGTCCTCGATGATCAGAACCCGGCTGGCCAGCTGGCTGTCGATGGTTTTCTGGGCATCCAGAATGGCTTTTTCAACTTCTTCCGGGCTTTCGTCGATGATGAAGGCGGCTTCTTCCGGGCTGAAGGCCTCGACCGCGGTCAGAAGCAGGGCCGCCCGCTTGGAGGCCGAAAGGCTTCTCAGCCGGTTTTCCGGGGTTTTTACAGCCCCCGCCTCGGCGGCGGCGTCATAATGCTCAGCCCCGCTCTCCCAGATGGCGTGGAAGAGGCGATAGAGACCGACCCTGGGGGATACCCCCTCGGTCATGGCCTCATCTCCGGTCAAAAGGGCCTGTAATGCGGCCCTGACATGGGCATCTCCCGATTGTTGCGATCCCGTTAGCGCGCGAGCGTAGCGGCGCAAATAGGGCAGATGCGGCGCAAGGGTCTGCGTCATGCTCATGGAAAGGCTCCTTCGAGGGTAGCAAAGCGTGAAAAGGCAACTGATGCCAGCCGAAAAAGTTCCATATTCGGGAGGAACCTTTGGTGCGGGGGGGCGTTTGGGTCAATGAAGGGCGTGAAACCGGGGCGAAATGGAAGTCTAAATCGCGGGATTTCCCGCAGAAAACGCTTCGGATCAGGGCTCGACAGGCATGACGCAGCAATGGGAAACGACCGTGTCGAACGAGGACAAGACTAGCGAAAAAGCCCGCGCCATACGGGCCCGCCAACGGGCCATCGGACGCGAATTGCGCCGCATGTATGATGACGTGGCCCAGGAGCCTGTCCCGGACGATTTCATGGACCTGCTTCGCAAGATTGATGAAGCCGAGGACACCAAGAGCGGGAAAAAGGTGTCCTGATGGTCACGCCCGCCCCCTCCATGACCAGCCGCGCCACGGACCGTCCCGAAGACGGCGATTTCAAGACCGAATTGCTGGCGCTGATCCCCTTCCTGCGCGCTTTTGCCCGCTCTCTGACCGGCACTCAGGAAGGCGCCGACGATCTGGCGCAGGAGACGCTGGTCAAGGCCTGGCAAAGCCGGGCGACCTTCATTCCCGGCACCAACCTCAAGGCTTGGCTGTTCACGATTCTTCGCAACCAGTTTTATTCCGACCGCCGCCGCGCCTGGCGCCAGGCGCCCTGGGACCAGGAAGCGGCCGAACGCATTCCCGGCGGCGGCGAGGACCAGCTTTTTTCCGCCCAGCTCTCCGATACCGCGCGCGCCTTGCGCTGCCTGTCCGACGAACAGCGCGAAGCTCTGATTCTGGTGGGCGCAGGCGGATTTTCCTACGAGGATGCGGCGGGTATCTGCAAATGTGCCGTCGGCACGGTCAAAAGCCGGGTGGCGCGCGCGCGCAAGGCACTGATAGAAATACTGGATGGCGATGATACGCTGGGCGATGTCGCTCGCCCGGCCGAAGGGGACGCCGCACGTGAAATCATGGCGCAGCTGGACCGGCTTTCGACGCCCGAGACCGGGGCAAATGTTGGAAAACGCCGACAGAAATAGCGCGCCGGATATCATCTCAACCGATGCATCTGTACCTGGCTGGACCACCCTCAGGCGCCGGCTGCTGCTGATCGTCACCATCGCGCTTCTGCCTATTGTTCTGGTCAGCGTGCTCCAGGGTATTGCGCGCGTGCAACGCGACGCCAGCGACGTGCGGACGCAATTGACCCAGTCCGCCAAAAGCACGGCCGAGTATTATCAGAGCGTCTTCAGTTCCGGCGAACAGATCCTGCGCGCCATGGGCAGCATTTCCGACGTGCGCCAGATGAACGGCAATTGCGACGGCATCCTGGCCGATGCGATGATCGGCGTACGCTATTTCACCAATCTGTCGCGCATGGATGCGGACGGCACGCTGGTCTGTTCGGCCCTGCCGCTTGCCAAGGGCATCAATATCGGAGCGAATCCGACCTTCCTGCAGACAAAAAAAACCGGCCAGATGGTGGTCAGCCCGCTGTTGGCCAGCCGCGCCACCGGCTTGAAGGAGGTCGGTTCGCAGATCGCGTTGCATAAGCCTGACGGCAGTTTTGACGGCACGGTCGGCATCACGCTCGATCTGCACTGGTTCGATTATCTGTTGCATCAGCATCCGGCGCCCAAGGGCGTGGTGATCGCGGTATTCGACCGCAATGGCGTCATGCTGGCCACCAATGATGGGCAAGTGGCGCCGGCTTTTGCAGCGGCGGCGCTCAAGGCCGGCGCACCGGACGGCGCCTCACTGGACACGCGTGATGCCGCCGGCAATGCCTGGCATCTCGGTATCGCGGCTCTGACCGGCAACAATATTTTCGTGACGTTCGGGGAACGCGAAAGCCGGCTGTTCGGGGAAACCTATCTGCATGTCGGGATTGATTTCCTGCTGCCGATTTTCATGATCCTGTTCGCCTGGGGGGCAATCTGGGTCGCCACCGACCGGCAGGTGACCCACTGGATTTTCTACCTGCGCCGCATCGCGTCCGCCTATCGCAGCGGTCACTATGCCATCCGGGCCGACCTGGCCGGGGCGCCCGCCGAATTCCAGCAACTGGGCGAGGCGATGAGCGCGATGGCGGACAATATCCAGGATCGCGACCGGCGCCTGCGCGAAGCGGTCATGCTCAAATCCACCCTGATCAAGGAAATCCACCACCGGGTGAAGAACAATCTGCAGATCGTGATGAGCCTGCTTTCCATCCAGGCCACGCAGGTCAAGGATGCCGGTGCCCGCGAAGCCCTGATGCAGGCCCAGACCCGCATCAATGCCCTGGCGCTGGTGCACCGGATTCTCAACGAGCTGGAGGATCAGTCCACCCTCGATCTCAAACAGCTTCTGGAGGAATTGTCGCGCCAGATCGCCGAGGGCATGGGCGACACGGACCATGTCAAGATTGTGGTGGATGTGCCCAGCATGGTGGTGGCCAGCGGCATGGCGGTGGCGCTGGCGCTGTTCACGGTCGAGGCGCTGACCAATATTTACAAGCACGCCTATCCCCTGCGCGCGCAAGGCGCGATCCGGGTCAGCCTCAAGCCGGATGCGCCCGGCAAACTCAGGCTCGCCATCGCCGATGACGGGGTTGGATTTCACATGGATGAAACCGGCAAGAGCGTTGGCTCCCGCCTGATCCGCACCTTCGGCGCCCAGCTGGGGGGCGTGGCCTCGGTCACCTCCGAATCGGGCCGGGGCACGGAGGTGGCGCTTGTCTTCCCCGATCCGGCGCACAAGGATGAGGCGCCGGCGCGCGAACCCGCCCTCGCCTAGGGAGAAAGCAGCGTTCCCGCGCAAATTTGCTGGTTTTCCGGGTGCGTCTTTCCTGTATGGTCCCGCGCGCAAATCAGGAGCGCGGCATGGCGGACAATTTCGACGCGGTAGTTATCGGCGGCGGCCCGGGCGGCTACAACGCCGCCATCCGTCTCGGCCAGTTGGGTCTTTCCGCGGCCTGCATTGACATGCGCGGCGCATTTGGCGGCACCTGCCTCAATATCGGCTGCATCCCGTCCAAGGCCCTGCTGCATGCCAGCGAGCGATTCCATGAGGCGCAAACCGATTTCGCCAGGCTTGGCATCAAGGCAAAGGTCGAACTCGATCTCGCCGCCATGATGGCGCAGAAGACAAAGGTGGTGGGCGAGCTCACCAAGGGCGTCGAGTTCCTGTTCAAGAAGAACAAGGTGGAAGGCATTGTCGGCGAAGGCCGCATTACCGCGCCGGGAAAAATCGACGTCAAGACGCCGGACGGCAAGATGCGTAATATCACCGCCAAGCACATCATTATCGCCACCGGATCGGATGTGGCGCCGCTGCCCGGGGTCACGATCGACGAGAAGCAGATCATCTCCTCTACCGGCGGCATCGCGCTTTCGTCCGTGCCGAAGAAGCTCCTGGTGGTGGGCGCAGGCGTGATCGGGCTGGAACTGGGTTCGGTCTGGAAGCGGCTGGGCAGCGACGTGCATGTGGTGGAATTCCTCGACCGCGTCACCCCGGGCATAGATTTGGAAGTCAGCAAGGCCTTCCAGCGCATTCTCACCAAGCAGGGCATGACGTTCCAGCTTTCCACCAAGGTGACGGGCGTGGAAAAAACCGGAGACGGCCTTTCGGTGACGGTAGAACCGGCTGCGGGCGGCGAGAAAAGCGTCATCCAGGCCGATGTGATGCTGGTGGCAATCGGGCGGCGGCCTTACACCGCCGGATTGGGGCTTGAGACGGTCGGCGTGGCGCTGGACGGCAAAGGCCGCGTCATCACCGACAATCATTACCAGACCAATGTGAAAGGCATTTATGCTGTCGGCGATTGCCGCGAAGGCCCCATGCTCGCCCACAAAGCGGAAGACGAAGCGGTCGCCTGCGCCGAGCTGCTCGCCGGCAAGGCGGGCCATGTCAATTACGATGCCATCCCGTCGGTGGTTTATACTTTTCCGGAAGTCGCCACGGTGGGCAAGAATGAGGAAGAACTGAGAGCGGCGGGCATCGCCTACAAGATCGGCAAGTTTCCCTTCACCGCCCATGCCCGCGCCAAGACCATCATGGCCACCGACGGCTTTGTGAAAATCCTGGCTGACGCCAAGACCGACAAGGTGCTGGGCTGCGCCATCATCGGGCCGGAAGCCGGCAACCTGATGGCCGAAGTGGTGCTGGCGATGGAGTTCGGCGCCTCATCGGAAGACATCGCCCGAACCTGTCATTCGCACCCGACCTTGACTGAAGCTGTTAGACAAGCAGCCATGGGCGTCGAGGGTTGGACGATGCAGATGTAGGGATCCAATGAGCGACGCCGGCACTTTCGCAGCTCGTTATGTGAGCTGGAAGCTACTTCTGCTTTTCGCCGGTTGTATGGTTTTTGTCGCTTTGGGCCTTTGGCTGATTTTTGGTCCGACTCTGCACTATTTGATCGGCTTTCTCTGTGTTCTACTGTTTGGCGCCTATGCAATCGCGTGGTTCGCCAGACTATTCGACAGACGCAAAATCCTAGTAATTGACACAAGTGGGCTCGTTGACCGGCGCATCGTTGACAGAGCAATTCCCTGGGACGCGATTATCGACATCCGGATCTGGAAACAATACGGACAACGGTCTTTGATCTTCAGTCTGAATAGACCAGTCGGAGATTTTTGCGACAACTGGTTTAATTGGATAATGCTCAAACTTAACGGGATATTTTTTGGCGGAAACGTCATCTATATGAACGCGAGCGGACTCGACATTGGATTTGACGATCTTCTTCGAGAAATAAAATTCCATATTCCATCGCGTCTCACGGCAATGCTCGACGGGGATAAAATCTAGCGTCTTCCCAGTCTCACATGTTCCGGCCGCACGCCCATGCCGATCAGGCGCGCCGGGAATTGTCTTGCCCAAGGCCAGGCATCCAGCAGTTTGACCAACAGCGGCGGCTTGGGCGTCTGCATCATCTTCAACGTCGGCGCCAGCAATCTGTCTTGCGCCGCGACCTGAATAGACTGAATCACCTTGGTGGGAAATTCGCGCCGCGCCTGGACTTTTTTCAGGTCGGAGAATTTCGGCACGCCCCTTTGCAGCACCGGCCCCAGGATATTGGCCGCCGCCACCGCGTCCTGCACCGCCAGGTTGATGCCGACGCCGCCGATCGGCGACATGGCATGGGCGGCATCGCCGATGCACTGCAAGCCCGGCCGCGCCCAGTGCTCCAGCCGGTCCACCGTGACGGTCAGAAGCTTGACCTGGTCGAAGTCGCTGATGGCGCCGTCCACCCTGTCCGCCGCGAAGCCGGCGATGCTTTTCAGCCGGGCGCGGAATTTGGAAAGCCCATCGGCCTTGATGGCGTCAAAGCCCCCCTTGGGAATGAGATAGGCGCATTGCCAATAATCGGTGCGATAGATCATCACAAAAAGCTGCCCGTCCTTGACCTTGCCGCGCAAATCCACGGGATCGGTCTGTTCCACCGGCAGACGCAGCCACAGCACGTCGAAAGGCGCCCCCATGTCGTTGACCTTGAGCCCGGATTTGTCGCGCAATCTGGAATGGCGTCCATCGGCGGCGACGGTGAGGCCGGCCCTGATCTGCAGGTAACCTTCGGGACCGGTCGCGACCAGCCCGGCGATGCGGCCGCCCTGGGCCAGAAGATCCTTGGCATCGGTCTCCATCAGAAGACGGAAGTTGGCAAAGGCTTTTGCCTCGCCCGCGAGGAAATCCAGAAAATCCCATTGCGGCATCAGGGCGATGAATTTGCATTTGGTTGGCAGGCGGGAAAAGTCGCCTATCGTGAACTCTTTATCGTCGAACTGCAGATTGGCGGTGCGGATTTCGGTGTAGGGCAGCTCGAGGAATTTTTCCAGCAGCCCAAGCTCGTGCATGATCTGAAGGGTGGAAGGATGCACCGTGTCGCCGCGAAAATCGCGCAGGAAATCCTTATGCTTCTCCAGAACCGTGACGTCCACCCCCGCGCGGGCGAGAAGATAGCCCAGCATCATGCCGGCCGGGCCGCCCCCTGCAATCACACAGGTTGTTGAAAGAGATTCCACGGGGGCTCCCTATTGCATGGTCGCGTCGCCCGCCGCGAACCGATCTTCACCGACACGCATCGGTGTCATTGGGCGAATGATCATTTTCGCCGATCCACCGGCGCATTCAATCGCATTTTTATCCTGTGAGACGGCGGGGCAACGCCGTCTGGCCGCTCGCCTTTAAAATAGTATCTTTGCCAGCCTTCCCTGAGGGCGAAAGGGTCTCCCGCATCCATGCGATGAACGAATTTCGCACGCCTGTCCTCCCAGGCCTCAAATTCTTTCTTAAGAGCCGGATCATCGGCCAAATTAAAAATCTCGGGCGTCGTTTCCTCGAGCGCGCTTTGCAATACGGGATAGACCAGGCAAACCGGCTCGTCTTTCTCGAAGGTGACGGTCCCTGGCTGGGTGAGCTGCCAGTTCACCGTGAAAGGAAAAGGCAGCCAGTCGGTCTCAACCACGCCGCTCAGCGGCACGATCCCGGCTTTCGGATTATTGAGAGGACCGGTCACCATCAAATTCCAGCCGGGATCGGTTCGAAAAATGTAACCGGTATGGAAAGTCGCAATGCCACGCGCGAAATTCGATACGGCAAAATGCGAAAGGAAAGGAAAATCATCGAGACAGCGAAAAGTAATGTCCGATTTTTCCGGTCCACCGTTCCAGTCAATGGCGAATTTGCAGGGAGAGAGCATTTCCCAGCCATAACCATTCGCAATCGCCATGGGCAGGCACCGATAAGGATGCCGGTTCGGAAAATTGTCCATCCACGCCCGGCTCGGGCTGGCGGGGGCGAGCTTGTAAGGCGAAGGCCCTATGGAATAAATGCGCAATCGCGTTGCCGGACCTGTCTCCTCTCCCGGCTTGGCCAAAGCCGGTTTGGCCGCCGAATATTCGTTCGGCCCGGATGGATCCGGGCGGGCCGGATCGCGTGTGACCGGCGGAATCGCGGTGCCGAGATCGGGATATTTCAGAAGGATCTGCCCCAGCTGATCGTGAAGCGCTTTCAACGCTGTCGGCGGGAAGACGAATCCCTGCTGCCGGCCGTCCTCGGTGATCATGCTGAGCCCGACCAGCGACAGGTCCTTGGCCACGCCCACCGAAATGTGGGTCGCGCGCATGGTCTCTGTATTGCCGGTTTCCATCGCTGCCATCTCCCGCTTCGCACCGTGACGAAGATATACGCGCGCGGCGTGCGCCAGCGAAACCGGATTTGCGGCGATGGACGAATTTGTGGTGGCCCCAATCTGAATCGAACAGGCCCTTTCGAAACAACGGATTTTAAGTCCGATTCCGGGATCACCAACCTATTGATATGACCGGACACGGCCCACAGCGGCGGGATTCGGGTGCCGCCTATCGTTTCCACCGGATCTGCGCTAGATTGTTTACAGCGGCCGGATACAGCGGCCGGTCGAAGGTGGGGGGCTGAATTGTCGACGATCCTCGAAACCTATCTCGAGAACGAGGTAGCCCTGAAGCGCTATCTGAGGCGGTTTTTCCGGTCCCGTGAAGTTGCCGACGATCTTGCGCAGGAGGCCTTCCTGCGAGCCTTTGCCGCGGAATCGGGACATATAATCGATTCGCCGAAAGCATTTTTATTCAAGGTTGCCAAGAACTTGGCCCTGAATGAGCTTGCCAGGCAGTCCACAATGGCAATCGAGCCTCTAGGGGATTTCGAGGCCCTGGAGGTCCTAGAAGATAACAGCCAGGCCGCGGTTGATGATGTTGTCGATAGTCGGGAACGCTTTCGTCTGCTCGCGCGCGCGATCACGGCTCTGCCGCCACAATGCGCGAAGGTCTTTATCCTTCGCAAGATGCAGGGCCTGTCACAAAAGGAGATCGCGGTCCGGCTTAATATCTCCGTCAGGACGGTCGAAAACCATGTCGCTCTCGGACTGTCGCGATGCAGGGCCTTTATGCGGGCGCATGGCGGCATGGAGGGGAGCGGGAATTCCCAAATGCACGAGCGGGTTCCAACGGCTTTTATCAAAGCCAAAAAGGCAGAGTAGTTCCGTGTTGGGCTTGAAAGTGCAATGACCGGCAAGGGCAGAATTCTGATGTTTCCCGATACGGCGGCCATCGAGGCCGAGGCCGCGGCATGGGTGGCGCGTTTTGATGCGGGTGAGGTCTCGGCCAGGGATCAGGCGGCGTTCCAGGAATGGCTGAACCGCGGTGCGCTCCATCGGGAGTCCATCGCGGTATATGGCAATCTCTGGTCGGAGTTCGACACGCTGAGACTGCTCACCCATACCGGTGAAGCCGGGCAGGAGACCGGCGCCCGCGATAGCCATCCTGCCGTGCTGAAGAGGGCGAGACCCTGGCTGGCGGCCTGCGCGGCGGCTGTGATTGCGGTCGGGATGGTGCTTGTCCATCCGAACCCACTGGATCCGGCAAAGTCCGAGAATCATCCGTCTGCCAACGCGGTGGCGCTTGTCCATCCGAAGACCGTGGATCTCGCAAAGTCCGAGAATCCTCTACCTGCCAAGCTTTTCTATGAAACAGCGGTCGGCGGCCAGAGGAAGATCACCCTGGCTGACGGTTCGTCCGTGATCCTTAACACCAACAGCCGGCTGGATGTGGATTTCTCCGACTATCGCCGCGATGTTCATCTGGTGCGCGGAGAGGCCTATTTTGAAGTCGTGCACGACAAGACGCGCCCGTTCACGGTCTATGCGAACAACTATGTGGTGCGCGACATCGGGACTGCATTTAACGTTCATCTGTCAAAAACGGGTTTGGTCGAGGTGGGCGTCACCAAGGGAAGCGTGGAGGTTACGCCTGCGAATGGCGAAGATGCCTCCGGCGCCGTGAAAAGCCTGGGCGTCCTCGCCGCCGGGCACCAGATCGTGCTAGGCCAGAAAGTCGAACGCGCCGAAGTCGTGTCCAGTGCCGACATGGGACGTGAGTTGGCCTGGCGGCAGGGTCAGCTGATCTATACCGGGCAACCCCTGGGGGAAGTCCTTGCCGATGTCAGCCGCTATTCGAACATCAAGATCGAACTGGCAGATCCGGCGCTGGAAAATCTGCCTGTCGGCGGAGCGTTCAGGACCGATCAAATCGAGGCCATTTTCGCCGCGCTGGAGAACAATTTCGGTATACATGCGGAGTGGATCGACCCGCAACATGTGCGCTTTACCTCAAGCCGAGAAAAGCCAACTTCCAGGGATTGAAGCGTTCTGACGCGGCGATCGCCACGTCAGTCTATCTGTGTACTGACGAGTATTCGACGGACCGGCGCCGTGGCTTTTCCACGCGCGGAACCTTGCGCGTCTGCGTTCCGGCCATCTGGCCGAATCGGTTGTTGCAAAAATGTCAACAGCGTCGGCTCGATCCGAATTTTTTGATGGTGGTCTTAGGTGGATTGGCCTCCCTGCCGGTCTTAACATTATAAGGCCGGTGCGAAGGCAAAATATTGTGCCAACCCACTGGGTCGGAGAATGACGTTAAGGGGAGAGTCGCTTGCGGCGATCGTGCTCTGCGTATGCTTGGCAGTTTCAAGACCTGTCTTTGCAGAGCCGTCGTACGTGCAGGGCACGAAATATAACGTAGATATTTCGGGCGCGGATTTGACTGCAGCTTTGCCTGCCTTGTCACGGCAGACAGGGGTGGTGGTTCTCTACCCTTACCAACTGGCCCAAGTCCGGAGCAATCCGGTCAAAGGTTTGTACACGGTTCCCGAAGCGTTACAGGTAATGCTTCAAGGAACTGGCTTCTCCGGTGATGTCACTGCGCGCGGGGCAGTTTCCATCTCCCCGCAAAGAAAACACTGCGAGACAGAGGGAGAAGCCATGCTTCGTAATTCAAAATCCAGCGTATCGGTTATTGCACTGTTCGCCAGCCTGTTCAGCTGGCCGGCCTGCGCCCAAACGGCGGGGGAGGGGCAAGTTGTTACGGAAACCGTGGTCGTCACAGGTTCGCGCGTCATTTCCGATATCGCCAATTCTCCCACGCCGGTGACGGCGGTCAGCGCGGAACAGTTGCTGACCACCACTCCCACCGACGTCTCGGACGCCTTGAACAAGCTTCCGGTTTTCGTGGGCAGTGCGACCCAGCGCAACGCGGGCAGCGCCAGCGGCAACTCCGGCGGCGACTTCCTCAATCTGCGCAATTTCGGGCAGCAACGCACCCTGGTCCTGATGGATGGCATGCGCGTTCCGGCCTCGAACCAGAACGGCAGCGTCGATATCAGCACCCTGCCGCAGGAGCTGTTTCAGCGCGTGGATGTCGTCACCGGCGGCGCGTCGGCGGTTTACGGTTCCGACGCCATCACCGGCGTGGTCAACTTCATCCTCGACAAGCATTTCGAAGGCGTGAAGTACGAGGCCAATGCCGGCATTTCGCAATATGCCGATGGCTTCTCCTACAAGCTCAACCTGGCGGCGGGCACCGACATTCTCGGCGGCAGGGGCCATATCGAAGGCGCCGTGGGGTATCTGAATCGGGACGGCGTCCTCAAGGAATCCCGCCCGTCGGGCGCGGAAGCTTTGGGGTCCTACAATACTGGCAGCTCCGCGGCCTCCCCAAATACCAATATCCTCAATGCCGGCCAGACGGTCTCAACTGCCGGCGGCAAGATCACCTGCACGACCACGCCCAGCGCTGCTCAGGCGGCGGCTGGGATGAAGGGCTGCTCGGTCAACGGCCAGGAGTTCGTCCAGCCCGGCATACCCGGACCTATCTTTTACGGCGTGATACCCACTACGCCTGGAGACCCCAAGCCCAATACGGCGGTCGCCTCCGGCTGCGTCGATTGCGCCCATGTGAACAATACTTCGATCTTTGGCGCCACCCGCAATGCCTCGGCGTTCGGCCGCTTCAGCTATAACGTCAATGAAGACACCCAGGCCTTTGTCCAGTTCTCGCTCGCACAGGCCAACATCTTCAACTATTTCTTCCCGGAGCAGCAAGAGCCCAGCCGTCAGACCCAATATTATTTCAAGGACAATCCTTTCTTGCCGGCCGCCACCCAATTGGCGTTGGGCAATAACTGCGCCACGGACCCCACCTGTCATACCGACGGCACCAATACCTTCCAGGTATCGGAATGGTATAACGCCCCAGGCCGCGTCCGCGCCACCAACAACGTAACGCGCAACATGGTCTTGAGCACCGGTGTGAATGGCCAGGCGTTCGGGGATTATGACTGGGAAGCGCATTACACCCATGGCGAATCCCGTCTCTCGACCACCGGCATCCACAACGGCAACAACCAGTTCCATGACGCGGCGCAAGACGCGGTGATCGATCCGGCCAGTGGCAGCATAGCGTGCTACAACGACACGGCGGCAGCGATCGCGCTCTACGGCAACATCTATCCGGGTTGCGTCCCGATCAACACATTCGGCAACAATGTGACGACGAACGCCCAAAATGATTACTGGGGAAGATCGACCCATTTCGCCGAAACCAACACCATGGACGATGTCGCCGCCGACATCTCCGGCAATGTCTTCAACTTGCCGGCCGGGCCGGTCAAGGTGGCGGTGGCGGCCGAAATGCGCTGGCTCGACTATCTGATCAATTCCGACGCCTCCCCGGTCGCGGTGGTCAATTGCACGGGCCTTCGCCTTTGCGGCAACACCGGCCAGGGCACTGGCCCCGTCAATCAGGCCACCGTCACCCAGACCTTGTGGGACAACAACACCGTGGCGTCCGTCCACGCCAGCGAGAATGTGTGGGAATTCTCGGGCGAAGTGGGTATCCCGATCCTCAAGGATATTCCGCTCGTTCAGAGCTTCAACGCCGACCTCGCGGGCCGCTATACCGATTACAGCACCTCAGGCGCGGTGCAGACCTGGAAGATCGGTCTGGACTGGCATGTGACCGACGATGTCCGCTTCCGCGGCACGACCTCGGTCGACATCCGTGCTCCAACGCTGAACGATCTCTTTTCGCCCCAAACCTCCAACAGCGGCCCCTTCCTGGATCCCCTGACCAACTTCAATCCGGGCGGCATCCAAACCGTGTCCCAGGGCAACCCCAACCTCGTGCCGGAATCGTCGCGCACCTATACGGCGGGCGTGGTCCTGACACCGACCTTCATTCCCGGCCTGACCGCGTCGGCGGACTGGTACAACATCAAGCTCAGCAATGCGATCGCGAGCGTCAGCGGCACCAATTTGGCGGTCGCGAATCTTTGTATCGCCTCCGGCGGTTCGTCACCGTTCTGCACTTTGTATGTGCGGCCTTTCCCGTACACCAACACCACGCCGGCCAACTATCCCACGCTGCTCTTGAGCGAGAACCTCAACGCAGCGTTTAATCAGACCGAAGGCGAAGATTACGAGATCGACTATCATTTCGATATGGGCGATATCGACAACAGTCTGGGTGGCAACGTCACCTTGCGCGCCTTGCTGAATGTGGCCCCCGTGCTCAACTCCTCGACGTTCCCGGGCGCTCCACTCCAACATGGGTTTGGCGCCGGTACCACAACCCCCAGCCAGAAGGGCCATACCACGCTGTTCGGCGATTACACGCTCGGTAACTGGAGTGTGGACGTCCAGTGGCACTGGTTCAGTGACGAGTTCAAGAACGGCGTTTTCGGGGCTGGGCAGACATTCTATGCCCAGAACCGTGTTCCCAGCTTCAGCACGACGGACTTCACCCTCACCAAGAAGATCGCCTTGGACAACGGCTCCGCCCTGTCTGCATATTTCAACGTGCAGAACGCCTTCAATGACATCCCGCCGGATGTCCTCGGATCGAACGGAAATCCCGGTGGCATCAACACGCCGACGAGCGAGGACCTCATGGGCCGCTACTTCACGATCGGGGTGCGCGGCGCTCTGTGAGCCTGCAGCGCGCTTTGCGCGCGAGCATGTCCTGTGGACATGCGAGAGTAGGCGAACGCCGCGAGCTTGGGCGAGCGGCGATATGTATTCCCCTGGGCCGCGGCACGTTGCTGCGGCCTTTTTTTTCAGAAGAGGGAAGGTGCCCGACGAAATCTAGCTGGAACAGACGCCAGCTTTTCTAACTCGCTTCGCTCCTAAGAAAAGCTAGGCGTGGTGGCCCCGATCTGAGTCGAACAGATACGTCCCTTTCGGAACAACGGATTTTAAGTCCGGTGCGTCTACCAGTTCCGCCACGGGGCCGCTGGTGGTTCAGGATAATCGCATGGAAGAAGGCAGAGGAACCGGGTTGCCGGCCGCATTGGCGGGGGACATCATGGGTTCGATTCCTCGAGCATCGGCCCAGTATGGCATGGCTTCGAGGAATTTGGAGGCCCCCTGAATCGCCAGGCCATCCCCAGATTTCCGCCATTGCCCCCGTCATCATGTCCCTGCTGGCGTTGCTGGTGGTGCTTTTTGCCCTCCCCACGGGGTGGGAACGGGATCTCAGGGACGAAGGCGCCGCCGCGCCACCGGCCCTATCGCCCTGCAAATCATGGCCATTGTCCTGGCCTTCGCCCCGGTGGCTATTTTTCGCCTATGAGTCCACCCGAGCGCTGGTCAGGCCGGCAGCGGGCGCTTGAAAAAGGCGCGGTACTGGTGCGCCACGTCCTGGATGGTCACCAGCTCCACCAATTCCCACCCGTCCTTGCCCAGGTCATTGATCTGGGCGGGATGATTTTCATGCGGATCGATCTCGATCCGGCACGTCAGATATTCCCAATTCATGATTCCTCCCGGTCTGTCCTGTCTCGCTCCGTCCGATGCTATCAGCCATAGCGCAGCTTCAGGAATAAAATTGAGCCGGTGAATACCAGCGAGACCGCGTTCGCCGCGATCAGCGGCCAGTCCATCAGGGCCACGCCATAGGCAAGCCACAGCACCGTTCCCATCACCATCAGGATGTACATCTTGAGCGACACGTCATGGGTGGAACGCGTCCGCCACGCCCGGATCACCTGGGGCAGATAGGCCAGGGTGGTGCAGACCGCGGCCGCCGCGCCGATATAACTGATTGCGTGCATGGTGTTCCTTGCGGCGGCCATGGCGCCGCGTTTCGCCCCAGCTTCACAACAGGGACGGGCAAATTTCAAGCGCCGCGCCCTCTGCGCCGGAATGATCGATCGTGCGCGCGGGCGGGAATCGCCGGTCCCGGCCGTCAGAATCCAAATGTTTGCTCAATCCAGCGCTGAACACCCCCGCCAAAGCCATCGGCAAACAGGCTCTGGGAAAAAAAAGCCCCGATGGCAATCCCTATCAGCAATCCACCGACGAATTTTCCCATTGGTTCCCCACTCGGGCATTTGCAGACCGGCCTGGCAATTCTCGGCCAGCTTCATGCCATCTGCAATGATCCCTCGCATCGCCATTGTTGGGCCGAATTTATCTGCGCCTAATTGTGACGGGAACCAGACGAACGCGATTGGCAAGGTCACTCCGGTGACGGCATGCACGGAGTTGAATTGATGGGCGCGAAATCATGGCGGACGGTGCACCGCGACGCCGATCACATAGGCGGGAGATTCTGGCATTGAAGCCGTATCAGAGTTTTATCTTTTCAATAACTTTCTCATTGCCGTCATCATCCACGCTCACAATGATGGACAAATCGGCCCCGTAGAGCTGCCGCCCTTCCGGGGCAAGCAGCCGGGCCTCCAGCATGGTTTTGACGCGGTCGGGATGACCGCACGGTTTGCCGGCACGCATGTAGTTGACATGGAAATGCATGCGGGAACCGTAGCCTTGAATTTGGGTTACAGGCAATCCATGTAAACATTAAAATATATACATACCAATGGCTTACATGAGAAAATGTCAAGAAGAAGAGTCTCGAGCGCCCTGGATCAACCAGCGGCCGGAAAGGAAAAATGGAATCCTTCAGGTGCTGGAGCGATCGTCCGGAAAGACGTACCAGGCAAATGCCCCCAAGAGGCAAAGCCCGCACGCGGCAGGCCAGAAGGGAAAGGAACCGATCATGGAAGGCGCGAAAATCAAAAAGCACTCCAGGGCCACCAGAAATCCGAAGACGGGGATTCCTATAACCGTCTGAAGGCGCTTTCCCTTAAACACGCAAAACCATGGGCATGCAATTTCCTGTTTATTTGAACTCTTGCGCCGTCAGCCTGCCGGCTTCTGCCTTGCCCGCTCAACGCCTTTCGATAGCCGCCGCTGGACATGACGGAGATGCGCCATCCTCATGTATTAAAGCGTACAGTTCACCCTTGCAACATAAGGCAAACTCAAACCGAAACAGTGCCCAGTCCGCGGCACGGGTACAGATGGACCTAAAGTTACGCCGAAGGGCGTGCCAATAGCCCCTGTTGAATGAGAAGCGAGGCTGTGTCGAAATAGATTTGATTCTCGATAATCTTATCGTCCTTGAGCCGCCAGCGGATGGCCAGTTCCATATTTATGGCTTTTGGCGGATGGCCCTTGCTCTTGGGGTCAAAAGTCATCGCCACGTCAATATGCCCCCACACGATATCCCGGTCAGCGATAATTTCTTTCGGTGTGAAGCGATGAAGTTTGAAATTCATGGAAATACTGGAAATGACGGTCAATACGCCAGCCCGGCCTTTATGTTCGCCGCTGATGCGGAACAGGCCCTCGTGCTTGGTGGCCGACTTCCAGACAATATTCTCGTGGATTGCGTCTAAAAGAGGCTGCGGATCGGATTTTTCCAATCCTTTCGCCACTTTGCGCATGAGCTCCGCCCCGTCCATTTTCCCTCAAACTTTCCGATCGTCCCCTTCATCAATCGGGTTGACGATCTCGCCGATCTCCCAAAGGCAATCGGACAATCCTGCTGCCATCGCGGGCGGCATTCTCACAGACGAATTGATCCGTGCAAAGTTATACCAAAGGGTATAGAGCGCGCCCATCTGGACAGGGTTGACAGGCTTCTTGTAATCAGCCGCCGTCAGCCAAACGTTTAGATCGCGTTTGAGATCGAACAAGCTTCCAATGGCCCCTGATCCAAACTGCAACAGTGCCGGCGGCGGCGCTGTTACAATTTGCCCTAGGGTTGCAGGGACGGATGTACCATCACGCCCATCTGGACCAGAAGGGAGACAGTGTCGAAAAAGCCCTGATGTTCAATGACCTTGCCGTCTTTGAGCCGCCAGCGGAAGGCCATCTCCAAAGTAATGTGCTTTTTCGGCTCGCCATCACGCTTCGGATCAAAAAATGCGCCGACATCAAAAAGTCCCCACACCGTTTCTCCGCTTGCGATGATTTCTTTCGGATGGAAGCGGTAAAATGTGTAGGCCGTGAACCAACTTGCAACGAGCAGCAAAAGCCCGGATCGATTATTATATTCGCCGCCGAAACGGAACAGCCCCTCCTGTTGACTTCCAGCCTTCCAGACAATGTCCTCGTGGGCTGCATCAAACAGAGGCTGTAGGTCCGATTTTTCAAATGCGGCAGCAACCTTCCGCATCAATTCCGCGCCGTCCACATGCCCATCGGAGGTCATGCTTCCCAATCCTCAATAAGCTTCACAATATCGGCAATGTTTCAAAGCGTTTCCGTGAGCCTTGCGGCCATGGCGGGCGAACCGCCGAATTGATCCAGGCGAAACTATATCAAAAAGTCTTGGCCAAACTGTACCAGTGCCCAGGCGGCGGCACTGTTACCGTTTGACTTCTGGTTGGACCCAGCTTTGCTGCATCAGCAGGTAGGCGGTGTCAAAGAACGCCTGATGTTCGATGATCTTGCCGTCCTTGAGTTGCCAGCGGATCACCATGACCAGTTGCAGCGGGGCCTTTTCGAAGGTCTTCCCCTTGGCGTCATAAGTGAGGTCAACGTCGAAATAGCCCCAGACCACATCTCCTGCGGCCAGGATTTCCTTCGGCCTCATGTGATGGAAAGTGTAATCCTTGGAGATATTTGAAAGCGCTTCCAATACGCCGCCTCGATTTCTGTCTT